>OFFS01000162.1_pt1 | contig 55251 bp, 50 predicted proteins | sample 1521541 | NCBI WGS metagenome assembly OFFS01 (sample SAMEA3504127, study PRJEB24116) | mouse gut metagenome | biome: mouse gut; feature: mouse-associated habitat; material: faeces | place: Denmark | collected 2011 | reverse complement strand
TTCTTCAAAGTATGAACAGCGCCGGGGGACGCTGCCATGACAACGCACGATGCGAGAGCATGTGGGCGCGGATGAAAGAGGAACTCCTCTATGGGAGGCATCATACAAAGAAAATGACAGTGGAGGAAGTGAAGGCCCTCATCTTTAGATATTTCATCGGATATTGGAACAACAGGAGGATATGCTCCGCCAATAAGGGGCTCCCTCCTATGGTCAAACGACAGAGATACTATGAATCTCTGGATGCTGCCGCTTAGGCATTGATAGCCTTGTAAAAAAAGTGTCAACCAATATTGACAATATCAAATCAAGGCTTTCTATAATGACATTGCGCCTTTTGACAATGTCATGCACTTTTGGAATACGCTTTTTTGCAAGTTCAATGATATTTTTGATCGCCTCCCTCTCATGTTTATATCCATTCCTTTCGCTCCGCTCAAGGCACAAAACGCCATGAAAAGGGTTTTCGTGCCAAGCATTTTGTGTTATAGTTAATCTAATAATTAGGCATCCCGGTATCAATGGCTGATGCACCCACCCGTTAAGTATTGATATGCAGGTGGCCTCTTTTCAAAGGTGGGAATACCGTAGAATAGGTTCACTATGTGAGCCTGTTTTTTGTGTCTTATTGCCAATTTTGGCTTAATTTACTATTTTTCAACCTTACCCCTCCCCTATTTATCTTCATTATCTTTGTCGCTTTTGTCTTGTATGTCTAAGCTATAGTTAGCCCGTCCAAGTGCCGTGCATCCATTAAATTCCGACTGTACCACCCAGTATGTCATAGCCCCTGCAAGCAAAGGCTCTACTGTTTTACCGGAAATCCAATCCACATTATTATATTCTTTTTTTATTTCTCTTATTGCCGACGCTGAACTGTTGCAACGGTTATACACAAACACATTGAATAACTCCTTGCACATGCAGACGCCGATTTCCTCTATCAATTTTATCAGCTTGTCCGGCTTATCCCTGCACGCTTCATAATAAGAAACAACGCCATAATCCAAATCATTTATGACTATCGTATCAGACCACCCTTAGGGCTGTATACCTCATACCCAATGAGCCTGTTGCCAAGATACATTCCGTCAACTAAATACATTTTCATACACATAATCTTTCTCCTTCCGTGCCCTGCACTAACCATTTATTTATCTTACACATATATACTAACGCTGAAACATCTATGTGCATAGACGTGATAGTGCAAGGAAATGAACCATTATGTAACACATATTTTTAGGGAGATTGACGCTCATATGATGATTTATACATATCCGTCACCTTGTTAATACTCCTATTCTCCATGCTGTCCTGTATCAATATTTATTGCATATCTCAAATAAACTTAAAATTTTATTTCCTGCTCTCCTGATTTTTCTATACTGATTAACTCAACTTATTATGCTGTTTCGTATATTTTCTTCTGTTTAAAATTTCCCTCGCTTTCATCTACACTTCACTTACTAAGGAAATATTGCTGGCAGTTTTTCCCCACTGCATGGATCGATGTAGACATATTTTTACCCTACTGCATACGAAGTGAAATTTCCCACCAGATTTTTTTACCACGTCTAAACGCTTTTCATGCTTTAAACAAATCCCTTTTTACGGTATGAACTGGCACGCCAGTATCTCCCAGGGTTGTTTCATGAAGAATAAAAGAAAATAATAAATACGGCATTTTAACGAGGGTTATGGAAGCTATACACATTTTCCATACCCCTCGACTTTTTTGTCCTGTAGAGGTATAATGTCTATATAGTATAGGTATATACTACCCATACAGAAAGGAGGATATTATGCCAGTGACAGAAAAGAAATATCCGGATTGGGTGCAGGAGCAGCGTGTACGGGGAACCACGGTAAAAAAGAAAGGGGACACTTACTATCTTTATAAGAGGACATCCAGGCGTGTCCCCGGGAAGAAATACCCACAGCCAGTAGATACTTATATCGGTGTCATCACGCCGGAAGGGGTCATAAAAAGCGAAAAGAGAAAAATATCCCTTAGCGGGATCGAGGTGAGGGAATACGGGTTTTCCAAAGCAGTATGGCAGCTCTGCCCGGAAGGATGGAAAAAGCCCCTGGGAAACGATTGGGAGGATGTCCTTTCCATCATCCTGTGGAAGTGGTCGCCGGAAACCTACCTCGCGAAAGAAAGGACGCTGAAACCGGAACAGGATTTCCACTATCAGTTTAATGCCCAGGCCTCATCCCTGAGCAGGCGTATGTATAAAGAACATGGAGCCGGGCTGCAGGAACTGCAGGCGCTGAAAAGCATTTACCTGCTTTACATGGAAAAAGAAAGGGCGGTATCAAAGATAAATCAGGAACAGGAACAGCTGCTGGAAAAAACGGGGGTGGATCTTTCCCTGTGCTGAAAACAGGTTCCAGACAAAACCGCTCCTGGAATACATGAAAGCGGTGCCGGACCCCAGATGCGGCCGGGAGACAAAACATGACCATGGGGAAGTGCTGGTATGCCTTGTGGCCGGTTTCCTTGCGGGGAAGACAACGATACGCAGGAGCCTCAGATGGTGTAAAAACCATTTGGAAGAATTGCGGGGGCACCTTCCATTAAAGAACGGCATCGCCTCCCCGTCCACAGCGTGCCGGCTCCTGTCAGGGATAGATGAGGAACTGTTTGCGCTGGAATTTATGGAATGGATTGGGGAGATCGTGAGCACGAAAGGGGTCCATCTTGCGGTGGATGGGAAAGCGCTGCGGGCCGCAATGGAGAAAGTGAAAGATTTCCGGGCACCAATGGTTCTGAATGCAGTCGATGCGGTAACGGGGGTGGTAGTGGCACAGATGCCCATAAAAAATAAAGACTGCGAGATCAAAGCGATACCGGAACTGTTGAAACTGCTTGATATAAAGGGGAGCACCGTCACGACGGATGCGGTGGGGACCCAGACGCGGACCATGGAGCAGATCCTTTCCCAGGAGGGGCATTTTGTACTGATGGTCAAAAAGAACCAGCCGCAGTCCTATGAGGAGATCCTGAAATATTTCGGTGAAATGTCAGATGACCATAAAAAAATGGAGAAGGACAGGGACTACAGGCCAAGATACCCCCAGATGCAGGAAAAATATGAAGAGACCAGCCAAAAGGAACGGAACCGTGACCGACAGGAGTACCGGTGGTACAGCGTATGCACAGAATGCAGCCTTCTGACAAAAACACAGAAAGAATGGCCGTTTGTAAAAACAGTAGGACTGGCCAGACAGATACGGATACCGGTAGAAAGGGACGCGCAGGGAAACGACATCACACCGGATATAAAAACTTTTCTGGAAAAGGGCTCCAGGCGGAGGCCCAAACCTGCCCGGGACGAAGAAATCGGAAAGGATATCCAGAAAACAGGAATGATCTCAGACATGGAACTGAGCGCGGAAGAAACAGGCCGGATAAAAAAGGGACACTGGGCAGTTGAAAACCGTCTGCACCATGTGCTGGATGATACCTTCCGTGAAGACAGGTCACCGGCAAAAAGATCAAAGCACAATCTGGCGCTGATCAGGAAGTTCGCCTATAACATCCTGCGGATAGCCATACTGTCTGGCGACTGTGCGGAAATCATGACAGAAGCCATGGATGATTTCAGCGATGACCCTTCTTTGAGAAAGAAATATGTCTTCAGCGGAATAGCCAGTTTTTATTGATAAAATAAGTATACAGGGTTTGAAAAAAGGTGTAAATAAGACAGAGGGGATATTTTGCGCTTTTTTACCGAATGTGAGCAGCTGATAGGGAAGAAAGATTGTGAGAGCGTTCATTAGACGGGATTTTGGCTGGCTCAATAGCGGGGTTATAATAAAAAATAATTTTGGACGCTTCATGAAACAACCCTGCAGTATCTCCATTTTTTAATTGAGAAATATATGTATTCGTGTTATAATTGGATTGTGTAATTGAAAAGGAAGCAGGATGCGGTTTTCTGATAGATGCCCTCTAGTCTTACGAAAGAGGGTGGTGCCCATGAGCGTGATGGAAGTTTTGACATTATTGCTTGTTATCTTTGCGGCTCTGTCTTACATAGATAATCATAAAAAGAAATAAGCATCCCGACCCTGAGAAAGTTGGACGCTTATTTCTTTAATTAGCTAAAATTTTACTGAGGACAAATCGGAACTTCGTGTCCGATAAACCTTTCTGATTAGATTATACACTAGAGCCGCCTGTTTTGCAAGCGGCTCTTTTTTACATATTTTCCCTGTGTTTTCTGTCATATACAGGAAATCATAACTATTGTACGGTTTATTCAGCACTTGTTACAAGCCATTCACCAGAACTTTGTACGTCAATTTTCACTTGGAATGTATTTTCTATATTCTCAATATCTAAATGAGTGTTTGCACCAAAATCCGTATGTTTGTTTTCCCAATTATCATAGATATCATTAAATTCCTCCTTCCCTATTTCTCGTGTCACTCCGTTCTCAGTTATTGTTCCACCATAATATCTTCCCCATTCCATATTGCCACTTAATTTACTTATTTCTAAAAATGTTGTTCCATCATAAACATATAAATAAACACTTATCCCTGTGTCACTATCACCAATACGCATTAAATAATATGCCAGCGACTTACTGATGTTCAATATCGCCGCCACCTCGTCCACTCTCATAAATCTCATGCCTTCAGTATTCATATTTTTACCTTCGTTATTTTAAAATTTACTTGAAATACTGAAATGCCTGAACCCATGCCCGAAACATTTCCTACGTATACCGTTACCTCCAAAATAATTATAAATTTATCAAAAAAATTTGAAATTCTATTTCCTTTCCCCACCTCCATATCCATGTAACACGCTCATACAAAATATCATAATTTCCTAATGCGGAGTCAAGAAACCCAGTGTTTATGCGGCTTTCAGAAATTACCTTACCTAATTTGGGGCTAATAAAAATATAATTCATGCTAATTCACGGAAAAAATGTAAAGGATTTTAGCAGATATGGCAGGCCTTTCCATGCCCTTTGACAAGCCGGGGCTGGTTGAAATCCATGTCAACCAGCCCCGGTAAAAACCTGCTATGAAATTCGTAAAAAATGATAGAAAATAATAGAAAATTTAATCCAAAAAACCATATATTTGGTAGTATTTTGGTAGAAACTCCCTCTCCCGGCGTATCCCCAAACCCGGAAACGCCCATAAATACTGACTTTTACGCATACCGCCTTTATTCGTTCACCTCGAATTTGTAGCCCATACCCCAGATTGTCCTGATCAGTTCGCCTTTCTCCCCCATCTTACTGCGCAGCTTCTTCACATGCGTATCAATGGTTCTGGCATCTCCAAAATAATCGTAATTCCAAACGCTGTTCAAGATCTTCTCCCTGGACAGCGCAATGCCCTTATTCTCTACAAAATAGGTCAGCAATTCAAATTCCTTATAGCTTAGATCAATAGGCTTACCTTCTACAGAAACGCTGTGCGCCGCTTTATTGATCAAAATCCCCCCTGCTTCCATCACTTCGTCTGCGTTTGCCTGGCTGGTTCTGCGCAGAATCGCCTCCACCCTGGCCACCAGGATCTTGGGACTGAAAGGCTTGGAAATATATTCATCCACACCCAATCCGAATCCCTGGAGTTCATCTTGTTCATCAGATTTCGCCGTCAGCATAATGATCGGCACCTTGGAATACTCCCTTATTTCCCTGCAGACCTGCCAGCCGTCCATATTCGGCATCATTACATCCAAGATAATCAGCGCGATATCGTTCTGTTCAAAAAAAATATCCACTGCACGTGCGCCGTCCTCGGCTTCTATCACCTCATAATTGCTTTTGGTCAGGAAATCCCTAACCAGCTTGCGCATACGGCTCTCATCATCAACTACCAGAATTTTCAACCGCTCCATAAGCAAAATCACCTTTCATTCTTTTTCAGCGCTTTCTCCGCCTCGCGCACCGCTCTTTCTCTCTCCTGTAATTCCTGCTCCCATTCTGAATACTCATTGACAATGGCAGTCTTATAATTCACAATCGTTGGAAGATCGCTTCTCATGGAGAGCAGAATGAGCGCACCAATAGCAGCCGCCAGCAGTACGTTAATACACACCGATGTGACAAAACGCCCTTTGTACTCCGGTTTCTCCCCGCCTGCCCCCAGACTTCGTACAATAGAACCGCTGCTCTCGGATTTATTGCTGAAAGTGGCATAGAGCGGCACCGGCCTAATCTTCTCTTCCGGCACACCGCACTTGAGCAGCTGGCCCTGCATTCTCTGTAAATATCCCAACCCCAACGGCGTCAGGAACACTCTGTTATCGATCGCCTTATTATAAACCATCAAAACATTCTGTAAATTGCGGAAATCGAGATGTTGTTCCAGATTATCGATCTTCTTCTTCTCCAATCTCGCTGTCTCCGCATCTGCCACCGTCGCAAACCGATAACCTTCTACGACCAGAACCTGCTCTTTCTTATCTGTGGAATCCATCTCTTCTACTTCAACTCCTTCAAAAAATTCTTTCCGATACCTGAAAGTAAACAGCTCAAAACACCCGGCGTATACCGGGTGTTTTACATGGACCAGACGGGAGTCGAACCCGTGTCCAAAAGCCCATTCCCTGTCCTTCTACTATCATAGTCGCTCATTGTGGATCACTCCTCATTCCCTCGTACATCAGGAGACCGACACCCCGATGCCCTCAGTAGCCTCTGCTACGCCCGCAGGATAGAGGCGTCCCCTGCGTCGTTTCCTACATAGTCGATGCCCGGTTCTTAATGTGTAGGTGCACTAAGGCGGACAGCTGCCATTAGGCAGCGTATGCTAAATTATCTTCAGCGTTTATATTTAGGTTTGCGATTTGACGCATCGCCTGCGGATAGCTTCTCCAGCTGCAAGACCCCTGTCGAAACCTTGACTGGCCCTGATATGCTCCTGCTGTGTAAAGCCGGCAAATACCTTAAAGCTTCCCACATCACAGCAACATTCTTTTTACAGTATATCACAGATCTGACGTCTTCTCAACCCAGATTCTTGATTTTAAACTCTCTCTCATGTTCCCTGCGCAGATCCTTTTTGGCAATATCCTGCCGTTTGTCATAGAGCTTCTTACCTCTGGCGAGGCCGATCTCTATCTTGGCCCTCCCATCCTTAAAGTATACCTGCAGTGGTACGATCGTATACCCCTGCTGCGCGATTTTGCCTGCCAGCTTACGAATCTCCACCTTGTGCAGCAGAAGCTTACGCACGCGTAACGGATCTTTGTTGAAGATATTTCCCTTCTCATAAGGACTGATATTCATGCCGCAGATAAACGCCTCTCCGTTGTCTATCTGCACATAGCCTTCCTTGATGCTGCATTTCCCCAGGCGCAGCGACTTTACTTCCGTGCCGTGCAACTCCAGTCCGGCCTCGTATTTTTCTTCTATAAAATAATCGTGGTATGCCTTCTTGTTGTTTGCCACCAGTTTCATGGCTTCTTTGGCCATATGCCCACCTTCTTTCTCTTCTACTCCACTCTGTTTACTCCATTATATCCTCCGGCAGCATAAAGTCAACCGCACCGGCAAGGCGGTCTGCTCCTTTGACCTGTATGGTAATGCGCTGCCCCAGTTTAAAAGTCTTCCCGGTATCCCGGCCAACCATCTCGTAAGTCTCTTCATTGTAATAGAAAAAATCTCCCTCCAGGGAAGAGACATGGATCAGCCCTTCCACCGTATCAGGCAGTTCCACATAGATGCCCCACTGGGTAATGCTGGAGATCACGCCTTCATATATTTCCCCAATGTGCGCCTCCATGTACTCTGCCTTCTTCATCTTGTCGATTTCCCGTTCGACTTCATCAGCCCGCCGCTCCGTCTTAGAGGCATGTTTCGCCACCTCAGGCAGCCGCTCAGTATAGTGTCCGATACGCTCCTCGTGCAGCCTTCCCCGAAGCTGGTCCTTGATGATGCGATGGATCTGCAGATCGGGATACCGTCTTATAGGAGAAGTGAAATGACAATAATACTGACATGCCAGGCCAAAATGTCCACTGCATTCCACTGTATATCTGGCCCGCTTCATGCTGCGCAGCGTCAGACGGCTGATCAGCATCTCCTCCTCCGTGTCTGCAATCTTATCCAAAAGTTTCTGCAGCTCCTTGGGATGAATCTCTTCCCCTGTCAGCTTCACATGATAACCGAAATTATGGATAAAAGCAGACAGCTTCATGATTTTCTCCGGATCCGGCTTCTCGTGCGTCCGATAGACGAAGGGCAGATCCAGCCAGAAGAAATGCTGGGCCACGGTTTCATTGGCGATCAGCATAAAATCCTCTATAATCTTCGTTGCCACATTGCGCTCGTAAGGCTTAATCTCTATCGGGTGTCCCTCTCCATCCAGCAGGATCTTACTCTCCGCAAAGTCAAAATCCACGGCTCCCCGCTTATGCCGCTTCCTTCTCAGCAGCGCCGCCAGTTCCTCCATCAGTTCAAACATGGGGACCAGTTCCTCATATTTGCACCGCTCCTCCTCATCTTTGTCTTCCAGGATCTTCTTTACGGAGGTATAGGACATCCTTCTGTCCACGCAGATGACCGACTCCACAATCTCATAATCCGTCACTTCCCCCTTATGGTCAATGGTCATCAGACAGCTCAAAGCCAGACGATCCACACCCTGATTCAGGGAACAGATACCATTGGACAACTTATGAGGCAGCATGGGAATGACCCGGTCCACCAAATATACGCTGGTACCACGCTTCAAGGCTTCCCAGTCCAGCGCCGAATTCTCCTGTACATAATTACTTACATCTGCAATGTGTACCCCAAGCCGGTACCGCCCCGCCTCATCCAGATACAGGCTGACTGCATCATCCAGATCTTTGGCATCTTCACCGTCGATGGTCACCATCTGCAGCCCGGTTAAGTCCAGACGTCCCTGTCTGTCCGCCTCCTGTACCTGTTCCGGCACCCGGTCCGTCTGATGCATAACCTTCTCCCCAAACTCCACGGGCAGCTCAAATCTATTTACCACAGACAAAATATCCACGCCGGGATCGTTGATATGACCGAGGATCCTGGTCACTTTCCCCTCCGGCTTATGTCTCTCATCACCGTATGAGGTCAGCTCCACCACCACCTTATGGCCGGTCACCGCCCCCTTGGAACGTTCCTTCGGTACGAAAATATCCGTACCCACTTTACTGCTGTCCGGAATCACAAAGCCGTAATTCTCACATTGCTCCCAGGTTCCAACTACCTGCTTCATTCCCCGTTCCAATATCTTAACAATACAGGCCTCCCGCCGTCTTCCCTGACTGCCGGGCAGAAGTTCCACCAGCACCCTGTCCTGATGAAAAGCACCTCCTCTTCTGTCCTCCGGGATATACAGATCCTGCTCCATACCCTCTACTTCCACAAAACCAAATCCTCTGGCAGTTCCGGAATATATGCCTGCAAGCCGGTTATCCTGCGGTTTTATAAATTTACCCTGTACGGTAATCTGCAGTCTGCCTTCTGACACCAATTCCTGCAGCAATCTGCGAAAATCTTCCCGTTCTTCCTTCGATACCTGCATGAAAGCCGCTAATTCTTTCTCCTTCATCGGCACATACATCTCATCCGCCACCAATTCACAGATTAGATTTCTGCGTCGTTTGTCTTCCGCATTCTGTTTTCCCAACTCTTTCTCAAAATCCATGCTTTCCCCATTTCTACTGCGCTGCTTTCATCAGCGCATGAATGAATTATGCCGCCCGCTGCTGCAGACCGTGTCGCCGTTCTCTGTACCATAACAAAAAAGCACCCCTTACGCAAGAGTGCTTTCACATTTAAAACAGGTTCAAATTCAAAATAACGGTCAATACCATAAAAGCCACCGCAAGTCCTGTCGTAATCTTGACCAGCTTCCCTTCCATGGAACGTCCCTTATTCTTGCCCCAGTATGTCTCAGCGGCCCCGCTCACTGCTCCCAGACCTGCTGACTTGCCTTCCTGCATCAATACTAATATAACAAGTGCAATACAAATAAGAATAAAAATAACCATCAACGTAATTCTAAGTGCTCCCATTTCCACACCTCCTAATGTCAAACAAATCTTATATTACCACAAAAAAACTGCAAGCGCAAGCCAAAATTTTCTTTTTGCAGTGAAGTTATAAATCAAAGTCTGCAAAGATATCTTCTTTCGTATGATTTTTACTGTAGTAGTTCATCAACCATGCCTTCATCTCCGTATGCCGGTCACCCAAATCTTCCATCATATCCTGGAAATTATCCTCCTGCACGCCGCCCAGTTCTGCCAGGAATTGATAATAGCGCAGATCGTCTCCGTGTTCTTCAAGAACCACCAGCCAGGTCTCCTCCGTCTCTTTCCCCTTGACATGATCCAAAAGGTAATCCTCCAGCTCTTTTTTCACGGATATGTCCAGCGCATAATCATGCATCAGCCTGAGCATCGCCAGCCTGACCTTCTCTTTCCTGCGCTGTTCCATATAATAATCCAGATTGTTCTCCCTGCTGCCATAGTCCTCTTCCCCGCACAAAAGCATCCTGGAAAACCCCTCCGCATCCGGCGTCTGCATCAGCTGGCGCATCCTCACATCCCATCTGACAAGCCACTCCTCCGTGCCCGCATTCTCAAAATCAAACAGATAGAACGCGTCCAGCTGGCTCATAACGGCCGCCAGCAGATAGGAAATATCCTCCGTCCTGGGATCACACTCGTCACCATGTTCATCTATAATCTGTACCAGTGCAGAACAATCCTTGAAAATGCCCTGCCCGATCTCCATATCATGATACGGCAGTATGATCTTCGCCAGTTTTCCACAGAAAGCAAACGCCCAATCCTCGATCTGCAGAATGGATTCCGGCAGGGAGATCTGTTTTACCATCTTATTACTCAGAAAAGCCTTCTTGCCAATGCAGGTAACGCAATAGCCATCAATGCTGCCCGGAACCTCCACCGCGGTATCCTTTCCCCGATATCCGGTGATTTTTACCGTATTCTCAATTTTCTCATACTCCAAAACACCACGTTCCGTAGCCAATTCTCCACTGTTGTTCATACTGTCCACCACATTATCCAGACTTCATTCTCCATCATCGCGCCTCTTCACGAAGCACCCTTCGCATCTGCACCTTTCTATCCTGTTTTCTTCTACACGCTGACTACTCCGACAGGAGTACCCCTGCCAATTCCGACCTTCGCCCGACTTAGAACAGCGCATCGATCCGTTCCAGAATGCTGTCCCCACGCTCCGTCAACATCAATTCCTCATTATGCCGCTGATAGTCTTCACAGCCGTAGGAAGCGATGAATTTCGCACAGTCCGGCTGCACTGTACACTCCGTCATCAACAGTAACATCTCGTTACCGGAGCCAAAGGTATCCTCTACAAAGCCAAACAGGCAGTGCAGTCGTTCCCCAATCCGCCCCGTATCCTGCTTATAAGCCGTCACCTGAGTGTCAAAGCTGCTCTTAAGCAGTGCAAATGCCGCCTCTGCGCTCTCCGCCTTCTCCGTTCGCAGCATCCGCTCCGCCTCCTCCAGAAAACGAAGCACAGCGCGGTTCTTTTTCCTGTCCCGGGCAGACAGAGCACCGGCTCTGGCAAGAGAATCCATACTCATTCTCCGCGCCTCGGACTGTTTTTCTACAAGCTGTGCGAATTCTGATGCACTGCACCCGGACTCGGTCCTGGCCTTCAGCGCCTTCAACGGATTCATCAATTCACGCAGCAGTTCCGACGTCTGCATATTTTCCCGAATATCCTGCTGTATCTTATCGATCAGCATCCCCATCAGGGACAGGCGCTCATCGAAATCCGCCTTTCTGGCTTTATCCTTAGCCTGCTCACTGACCGTTCCCGACAAGATCTCTTCCACTTTATAGTCGTTCTTATATTTCTGATACAGATCATAATACGCCCCGAACTCTTTCACCACCCGCTCATTGCGGATGTACTGACCAATCAGAGTTTCCTCCACCGGAATCTGTTCCTCCTCATAAAGCTCCAGCATCTTTGACAGATCCTCCCACCCTCTGGCCGTGATATAGTTCTTGCCCCTTACCGTGGTCTCGATCTCATAGAAATCATCTTTCTTCAGATCCAGGAAATTCACGATCGCCGTATGCAGCCCCCGCTCCCTGGCATACTCTTTCCAGGTGGCAAAGTCCGCCTCTACCTCCAGGATCTTCAGCCGGTCAAGCGTCACCACATCAAATTCCCGCACAGATTTATTGTACTCCGGCGGATTACCGGCCGTCACAATAACCCAGCCCTCCGGCACCTGATGCCTGCCAAACACTTTATACTGCAGAAACTGCAGCATGGAAGGCGCCAGCGTCTCCGACACACAGTTGATTTCATCCAGGAAAAGGATGCCCTCCCGGATACCGCTCTCCTCCATCACCTCATAGACCGAAGCGATGATCTCACTCATGGTATATTCCGACACATCGTAAGTCTCACCCGCATACTCCTTATGGGTGATAAAGGGAAGTCCCAGCGCCGACTGTCTTGTATGATGCGTCATGGAATAAGACACCAGTGCAATCCCCAGTTCCTGTGCGATCTGCTCCATAATCGCCGTCTTCCCGATTCCCGGAGCCCCCAGCAAAAAGATCGGGCGCTGCCTGACCACCGGGATCCGATATTCACCCTCTTCGTCTTTTTTCAGATACAGTTTTACGGAATCCTTGATATAATTCTTTGCTTCTTTGATTGTCATCTTACCGCCTATACCTTTCTTCTTCCTTCACTTCCCAAACCTGGATGTCTCAAACTTCAACTGCCGTCGGACTGAGACCTTCTGCCGTCTCTGTGCTGCTTTCAAACTGTCACGGTTTCCGGCATCCATACGGAAATATGCTCACGCAAACTCTTCCTCATCCAATACGATCTTGATCGCCCAGGGCGGTACCTTTGGCGCGTTCTCATCCTCTTCCAGAAACACAAAAGCCACATCATAATCGGGCATCCACTCCGGATAGATACCATAACCATCCGTAAAGTAAAGCAGCCCTTTCAAATTGTCAAATTCCTGTTTCTCCCGCAGCTGTTCCACATAGGCAAACACCGGCCGGAAATCCGTCGAACCAAATCCCGTCAGTTTGCCATGCACAAGGAAGTCATCGAACTCTTCGCGCTGTGTGATCTTCACATCCTGTCTGACTTCACTGTCACACTGCAGGATATGCACATTGATCTTACTGAAAAAATTCTCCCCGGCCTGCAGAATATTGTAAGTCTTCTGCAGAAAAGCCTGCACCACCTCCCCACGACAGGACGCCGAAGTGTCAAGGGCGATCACAAAATCCCTGATCTTATTGCTGTCCTTATATTCCAGGGGTTCCACCAACGGCATATTACCGTAGGTCTGCAGACCATAAGTATAGTAAATATAATCGAATTCGTCGTCGTTGATCTGCACCGTCTCTCCCATAACCATGAACTTGCGCAGAAAATCCGTGTAATCATATCGCTCTCTCGTGGCCTCTCTCAGATTCTGTTCTATACTCTGCGCATTGTTTCTGTCTTTACTGAAACTTTTCAGATCTGCCTTGATGCGCTCACTGAGCTTGCGCCACTCCGCCTGGGACAAGTCGAGTTCCTCCTGTCTGTCCCAGTAAATATGTTCGTCATAATGGCACAATTTACGCCACTCTTCCAGCGCCTTTTCCGAAGGCTCCTCGATTCGAAAATGTCGGTACAGCTTCTCCGCCGTCAATCCCCCCGCCTGCTTTCGCAAAAGCTCCAACCGGCTCTGCAGAAGATCGTCTGTCGGCAGCCCGGTCAGATGCAGTTCCATATCCACGATCGTGTGCTCCACCGCAATATCCGTGGCCAGATCCCAATAAATCCTGTTCAGTTTATCCGTATTCCTGCCATGATAGAAAATACAGTGCAAAAGCGTATGCAGATACAGTCTGGCGGCATAATGAGGTGAAGCCTTATACTGACCCAGCAGCAGTACAGGATCATAGTAGAGTGTCATTCCGTCAAACAGATGCGCTCCCGTCTGCTCCCGGCATACTATTTTAAGCCTGGACAAAGCCACATCCAGGAACCGCATATTGATCAGAATACCGTCATGGGCAAGCCCCATCACCTCACCGGCGATCTTTCGTATCTGAAGTTGTCTGTCCTGCTGCATTTCTGTCATTCTGCTTCTCCATTTTTGTTATTATTTCCACCGGTATGTCCTATGTCTCCGCTTCGTTTTCCGTCACCCCATACCGGTCATGCACGTGCAAACCGCACCTACCCGATCACATACCTTTTGATCAGATACAGGATCATCAAATGCCCCGGATAAAACACATAGAAAAACCACTTGGAAAAAGCCGCTCCCCGCTGTGCCCTTTTTCCATTATAAAAAAATACTATGACAACTGCCGAAACCACGATTCCCATTCCGGACGAAAATCCGAGAAATACTGCCTCCTGTACGGTACAGCCGGATTCCATCATATAGTTCTGCACCATAGAAAAGACAAAAAGAGCATATCCCACCATATAGCCTCGGATCAGACTACGCCGATTCCCTCCGCTTTCATAGAATAGAATGGTAAGAACAGGCGCTGTCAAGGCCCAATCTCCTATCAGAGTAACAAGCGTCAGACAGATGCCAAGTACTGTCCGCAGGGAGTAATCCCGCACCGTCTCCCTGACTGCCAGAATCAAAAAACAGCACAGCAGCGTATAGATCATATTGAAACTGTCAAACTGAAAGGCAAGCCCAAAAGGAATCTGCGAAATAACCGCAAAGATCAAAAGCCGCCGCCCATAACGTTTCTTTGAGCGCGTATACCGATAGCCTTCCACAAGAAAAAAACACATGGTTGGCGCCGTAAAATACCCGATATACTCAAACACCAGTGCCAGCAGGCTGCCTGTGGGCAGAAACATGATTGAGATATGGTTAAGCAGCATCGCAGACATCGCAATGTACTTGATGGCATCCCTGTTGAGCACCCGCATATTTAACCTGGACGATTCCATCTTATATCACCGCCTTTTTAAATCGGTTCAGCCCGGGAAACGTGCAATAAAAATCTACATTGAGACAGGCGATTGAGTCATCGCGCAATCGCCTGTTTATCGTATCCTTTAAGAAACGCCATAAAATTATGACAGGAACGGATTGTATTTCTTCTCGTGACCGATGGTTGTCGCTTCACCATGTCCCGGATATACCTTCGTCTCCTCCGGCAGCACAAACAGCTTCTCCTTCACCGAGCGGACAAGGGCGCTCATACTGCCCGTCGCCAGATCCGTCCTGCCAACGGAATCCTGAAACAGCGTATCCCCGGCGATCAGAATCCCTTCTTCCGCAAAATAATAACAGCAGCTTCCCACCGTATGCCCCGGCGTTGCGATCAGTCTGCAGGTCATATCCGCGATGGTGATTTCCTCGTTGTCTTTCAGATATCTGTCCGGATCCACCGTATAAGGCCGCCCCACCTGATCCGATACATTTGTGACCGCATCCTCACAGAGCACCTTCTCCGCCTCATAGGCATAGAGCGGCGCTCCCGACAGCTCCTTAAGCCTGTTGACACCCCAGATATGGTCAAAGTGCCCGTGGGTGAGCAGGATCCCTTTTACCTGAAATCCCTTATCTTTCAGCGTTTCGTAAATATAATCTCCCTTATCTGCCGGATCAAAGAAAATCACATCCTGCGACCCTTCCCGGTAGATAAAATAGCAGTTCGTCTGGCAGATGCCCAGCATCAGCCGCCCAACCTTCAACTTCCCCATGCCGTTTCTCCTTATATGATCCTTAATGATCCTTACATGCTCTCTGTATGACCCTTAATGCCCTCTGTGCTCCCGGACATGACCTGACCGCTTTCAGTCTGCGCATCCTGCATCCGCGGTGCAGGTTCCTGTCGTTAGCCTGTCGTTCTCTCGATATCGATCACACTCTCGATGGTCCTGATCTTATCCGTGATGCGCTGCAGCTCTTCCCTGCTGCCGATCTCGAAGCTGACCAGAATGGTAGCCGTTCCCTGTTTGCTCACCCGGGTATTCAGTGCCAGAATATCAATCTCCTTCTCCGTAAGCGCCCGGGAGATATCCGCCAGCAGGCCGTTCCTGTTGTTGGCATAGATGCTGATCTCCGCCAGATACTTACCGCCTGTAGCCTCCTCCTGCTGCCATTCCGCATCGATCAGCCGGTTACGGTCGATCTCCGGAAGATTCATGATATTGATACAGTCCGTCCTGTGGATAGAGATACCCCTGCCTCTCGTCACAAAACCGATGATCTCATCCCCCGGCACCGGACTGCAGCACTTGGAAAAGCGCACCGCCACATCATGGATGCCTCTGACCACAATGCCGCTGCAGCTCTTATTGGTCCGCTCCCTGTTGATCTGGGCGTTCTCCTCCACCTCAGCCATGATCTCCGCGTCGGTCATTTCCCGCCGGTGATCCTGGTCGTACAATTCCTGCATACGGTTAAGGATCTGCCCCTCTTTGAGTCCGCCATGTCCGATCGCCGCCAACACCGAATCCCAGTCCTGAAAACCATACCGCTTCATAATGGCTTCCTGATATTTGGGAATTATCACTTCCACAGGATTGATAGCCTTCGCCTTACAATAACTGGCGATCAGCTCCTTGCCCTTAACGATATTATCTTCTTTTAACTCGTGTTTGAACCACTGATTGATCTTATTCTTCGCCTGGGTACTCTTGACCACATTCAGCCAGTCACGGCTTGGCCCCTTGGAATTCTGGGATGTCATGATCTCCACCCGGTCACCGTTCCTGATCTCGTAATCGATGGTCACCAGCTTGCCGTTGACCCTGGCTCCGATCATCCGGTTACCCACCGCACTGTGAATACTGTAGGCAAAGTCGATGGTCGTAGAGCCGGCCGGCAGATTCTTCACATCCCCCGTGGGCGTAAAACAGTATACACTGTCGGAAAATAGATTCAGATCGCTTTTCAGCAGATTCAAAAACTCCTTATTGTCCGACATATCCCGCTGCCACTCCAAAATCTGCCGCAGCCACAACAATTTCTCTTCTTCCTGGGCTTCCACCTTCTTACCATCGGAAGCCTCTTTGTATTTCCAGTGGGCGGCGATCCCGTACTCTGCCGCCTTGTGCATCTCATAGGTTCTGATCTGGATTTCGAAAGGCTGCCCCGTGCTGCCGATCAGCGTCGTGTGCAGCGACTGGTACATATTGGCTTTCGGCATCGATATATAATCCTTGAAACGCCCCGGAATCGGCTTATACATCTCATGGATCACACCCAGCGCCGCATAACAGTCCCGCACCGTATCCACAATAATACGCACTGCGAACAGATCATAGATTTGATCTATGGTCTTATTCTGATTCTTCATTTTCTTGTAAATGCTGAAAAAGTGTTTGATACGCCCGTCGATCTGTGCTTTGATACCCGCATGTTCTATGTGTACTGTCACTTCGTCTACGATTGTCTGGATATACTGCTCACGATCGCTCTTGCGGATTGCGATCTTGTCCACCAGATCATAGTAGGCTTCCGGCTCCAGATATTTTAATGCCAGATCATCCAGCTCCACCTTGATCCTCGAAATACCCAGACGCTGAGCGATAGGGGAATAGATATCCAATGTCTCCCTGGCAATCTCCTGCTGCTTCTGCGGCCGCATGTGCTGCAGCGTACGCATATTATGCAGTCTGTCCGCCAGCTTGATCAGAATGACCCGGATATCTCTGGCCATGGCCAGAAACATCTTGCGCAGGTTCTCCGCCTGCCGCTCCAGCTTCTCCGCATCACGATCCCTGTCACCGCTGTTATCTCCATGAAAATTGATCTTCTCCAGTTTCGTGACCCCGTCCACCAGAAGCGCCACATCCGCCCCAAACTGTTCCTTGATCTCTTCGTCCGTCATGATGGTGTCTTCCACCACATCATGCAGAAGCCCCGCTACGATCGTCTCCTTGTCAAGCTCCAGGTCCGCCAGTATGATCGACACATAAAGCGGGTGTATGATATAGGGTTCTCCCGATTTGCGTACCTGCCCCCGGTGCGCGTCGTAAGCCGTCTGATATGCCTTCTCAATCAGCGAGATATCATCGGAAGGATGATATTTGCGCACACGGTTAATAAGCTCCTCGTACAAAGCCTCGGGAGACTGAAATTCCTCAATCGATTCAATTCTGCCATCATCAATGATGACTTCTTTCTTTTCTTCTGTCGCCATAGCCTCTCCAGCCATTCTGCCTTATTTATGACCTGACATAACAGTCAGTTCTGATATCATTATTCCCTATTATAATCGCAAATCATAAGCAAGTCAAAATATTCTTTTTGCAGATTACTTTTTTGCGGTATAAACAGCCGAATTTATATCAAAAATCCCCGGATCCGGAAAACTCCGGACCCGGGAACCTTTTATTCGCTAAACGACTCTGTTTATCGTGTCAGGCTTACATCATGCCCATTCCGCCGCCACCTGCAGGCATTGCGGGCTCTGCTTCCTTGATATTTGCCACAACAGACTCTGTGGTGAGCAGTGTAGATGCTACGCTGGTAGCGTTCTGCAGTGCGCTTCTTGTCACCTTCGCAGGATCGAGAATACCAGCTTCTACCATATTCACATACTCTTCTTTCAGAGCGTCGAAACCTACGCCAACTTCAGATTCCATTACCTTATTGATGATCACGGAACCTTCCAGTCCGGCGTTAGCTACGATGTGATACAAAGGAGCTTCCAGTGCTTTCAGCACAAGCTGAGCGCCCGTCTTCTCATCACCTTCCAGAGTCTCTGCCAGCTTGGCAACTTCCTTGGATGCGTGGATATATGCGGAACCGCCGCCTGCGATGATACCTTCTTCCACGGCTGCTCTCGTCGCTGCCAGAGCATCCTCCAGACGAAGCTTCGCTTCCTTCATCTCTGTCTCCGTAGCCGCACCGACACGGATCACTGCCACGCCGCCTGCCAGCTTCGCAAGACGCTCCTGCAGTTTCTCTCTGTCGAAATCAGATGTGGTCTCCTCGATCTGCATCTTGATCTGGCTGATTCTTGCCTGGATCGCATCCTTGTCACCCTCACCGTCAACGATAACTGTATTCTCTTTCTGCACCTTAACAGATTTCGCACGGCCAAGCTGATCCATGGTAGCCTCCTTCAGCTCCAGGCCAAGCTCGGAACTGATCACCTGTCCGCCTGTCAGGATAGCGATATCCTCCAACATTGCTTTTCTTCTGTCGCCGTAGCCGGGTGCCTTTACCGCTACAACATTGAAGGTGCCGCGCAGCTTGTTAACGATCAGTGTGGTGAGCGCCTCACCCTCCACATCCTCAGCGATGATCAGCAGCTTCGCTCCGGACTGTACGATCTGCTCCAGAATCGGCAGAATCTCCTGAATGTTGGAGATCTTCTTGTCTGTGATCAGGATATAGGGATTCTCCAGAACCGCTTCCATCTTATCCATATCTGTTGCCATATATGCGGAGATATACCCTCTGTCGAACTGCATACCTTCAACCAGATCCAGTTCTGTCAGCATGGTCTTGCTCTCTTCAATCGTGATAACGCCGTCGCCGGATACCTTCTCCATAGCGTCTGCAACCAGCTGTCCTACTTCCTCATCACCGGAAGAAACCGCTGCAACTCTTGCGATATGCTCCTTGCCTTTTACCTTGGAGCTCATCTTCGCAATTGCCTCCACCGCACAGTCGGTAGCCTTCTTCATACCCTTTCTCAGGATGATCGGGTTAGCTCCTGCCGCCAGATTCTTCATACCGGCATTTACCATTGCCTGTGCCAGAACGGTAGCTGTTGTTGTACCGTCACCTGCCACGTCGTTGGTCTTGGTAGCCACTTCCTTTACAAGCTGCGCACCCATGTTCTCGAATGCGTCTTCCAGCTCGATCTCTTTGGCGATCGTCACACCGTCATTTGTGATCAACGGAGCGCCGTAAGATTTATCCAGTACAACGTTTCTGCCTTTCGGTCCAAGAGTTACTCTGACGGTATCCGCCAGCTGATTTACACCTGATTCCAGGGCCGCTCTGGCCTCTGCACCATATTTGATTTCCTTTGCCATGATTCATGTCCTCCTAAATAATAATCGCTTGCTTTAAGCTGTCCTGCCGCGCCGTTATCCCGCGCCGGCCTCACATTTCAAACTCTGTTCTTCCTTCAAAACCGGAAGTACTTATTCGATCACTGCAAGAATATCGTTCTGCTTTACGATGATATACTCTTCCTCGTCCAGCTTCACTTCTGTGCCGGCATATTTGGAATAGATCACCTGATCGCCAACCTTTACTTCCATCTTCACTTCCTTGCCGTCCACTACGCCGCCGGGGCCTACCGCTATCACTTCCGCCTGCTGCGGTTTCTCCTTGCTCTGTCCCGGTAACACAATACCGGACTTTGTCGTCTCCTCTGCAACCAACTGTTTCAATACAACTCTGTCGCCAAGTGGTGTCAATTTCATATCTGTTGCCTCCTTATAAATAAATCTTAGTATACCCTTTGTTATTAGCACTCATTCATGTCGAGTGCTAACTGCTGAAACATATATTATCTTCATATGTGCGCGTTGGCAAATTGGTTTATGAAGATTTACAATATATTTTTCTTTTAATATCTCTTCTTTTCTCTATTTTTCTCTTTTTATCTCGTTTTATGCCATCATATGGAATTTAATATTTATTTTATAATTCGGCCCCGGACGGCTCCCGTATACCGCATCAAAAAGCTGCTGCAGAACGTTGACTGACTGTTCTGCAGCAGCTTTGTAAGCACGCTGTTATTTACTGAACTCCATGCTCCAGCCTCTCGCGATAGCCGGGCGCATTCTTGATCTCGAACTTGTTGTTGAACATCTCATACTCCGCATCCGGCAGCTTATCTTTCAGCTGCTCCTCCACGTTCGTCTTGTAGACAACGCCGCAGGCCACGGAAGGCGCCAGGATCTGGTCCTCATACTCCCTACACGCCTGCTGCACATGCGCGCAGTACTCTTCCGCTTCACCGTCTTCCGCCATGGGAATAAGGATGATGAACACATCCCCGTCCACACGTCCGATCACATAGTCCGGCTTCGCCTCCTGCTTGAGGATATCGGCGATGGTCCGGATCAGTCTGTCGCTCTCCTCGTCCCCGAAATGATCGTTGACAAACTTCCAGTCGTTGATGTTGGCATTGACTACCGCCACCGGTGCCACGCTCAGATCATCAAGCCGCTGCATCTGCTCCTCGAAATAGTGCTTGTGGTAAACGCCTGTCAGGACATCTTCCTTCTCGCCTCTGGCCGTCTGAACATGCTGCACGCCCACTTTCTCTTCCAGCTCGTCCATATAGATAGAAGATTCCTTATGTAAATATGCCTCCTCGCCCCACTGGGAAAGCATCTTCGTAAATTCATCCAGAAGATTGCCCACTTCCCGGCGCATGGTGTCCGGCACCTTATCCATCTCCGCGTACAGATGTGCGATCGTGCGGCCGTAAACCCGCACTTTACGCCCCGGCTCCCCGACCACATCCGGCGTAAATCCGGCAAATCCGCCGACCGACACCACTTTCTCACCATGCCTTTCCGTGAGCAGAATATCCACCCCTGTCAGTGCATGCAGCGCTTTGCAGTATTCTCTCAGCGTGTCGATGGTGTATAAATTATCCAGCGCATAATTTCTGATATTACTTCTGATCCTCTTCTCAAAAGGAATTGCCTTGTAATCCATAGTCCGTAACCTCTCCTGTCTTATTCCCTGTAAAAATACCTCGCGGTATACTATAAATCAGTATAACTTTTTTGTACGGTTTTGTCTAGGGAATCCATGGAAAAAAGGCATTGCCACGTTGTACTTTATCTTCTTCTATTCTTCAATCCTCGCCTTATCATACACAATATTGCCGAGTTTCCCGTCCGGGCGTCCGCCTTCCTTTGTCAATGCCTTGGCGATATGTGCCTTCCTTCCTCTGGATTCAAACGGTACGTCGTCCACATTGCCGCTCTTAATATCTTCGCAGACCTCCAGCACTTCCTCCAGCAATACCGCCGGATAGTCTCTTCCCGGCCCGTGGGACAGATAAACACGGTCGAATTTACCCGCCGTCTTCGCTTTCAGCTCCGTTAGATTCTTTTCATAGGTACTGAGCCCTGTCGAATAGGCATCAAACAAAAAGGTAAACGCATTGCAGGCGTCTCCGGTGATCAGCGTCCGCTCCTCTCTGATCAGCATACAGACACTGCCCCTCGTATGCCCCGCACAGGCATAGATCTCGATCGATACACCGCCCAGATCAAACACATCCCCTTCCTCCATGTCCAGAAATCCGTCAGGCTCGGCCACGGGAATATAATCCTCCTCTGCCACCTCTGCGAACTTCGGCGATTGTGAAAGGAATCTTTTTCTTACTTCCAGCTCACAGTGCTGCAGATAAATATAATCGTCTTTCCTGCTCATGTAAACCGTATCGAATTCCGGCGCCCCCATGGCATGATCCACATGTCCGTGGGTCAAAAGCACAGTAACAGGCCTGTCCGTCAGAGACTCCACATACTGCCGAAGCTTCCCGGCCCCGCTGCCCGTATCGATAAGCGCTGCCTTCTGTGTACCCTCCACCAGATACATCTGCTCTCCGGCCAGTCCGTAGATCCTTGTCGCATGTTCCGAACACTTTTCCGAATAAAATTTTACCATCGTTTTTCTTCCTTTCTTTTCTTCCTGTGTTTTCTTTTCCACTTTTCCTGCAAATCCGCCTTACGGATGTTTGCCCGTTTTGTAACACCACCCGGCAATCTCCGCGATCAGAGAAAGCGGAAGCGGTTTACTGTACGGGAACTGGATCGTCCCCTTGCTGGTCTTATACTCCTGCAGCTTTTCCGCAAATTCCATGACCGCCTCCGGTCCCGGATAGAGGCCGATGTGCTTCTTAAAGCCTGCAAAATGTATAATATTATGCTTATCCCAAAAGGTCGGCATACTCCAAGAGATGCGCTCCTGCGCCTCCGGCAGCGCCCCCTGTATCGCCTCCCGTACCGCCCTCAGATACTGCCTCGTCTCCTCAGGCTGTGCTTCTATATACTCGTCGATCGTCTCCGGCGCTTTCCCGCAGTAATGATCCTGTCCCTGCCGCTTAAAGCTGCGCCCGCATTCCGGACATGTCCACATAGGTTTCTGCCTCCTTATACTTTCATTCTCTCTTTATTCTATCACACCGCCATCCATTTTATATTGACTGCCGCAATTACTGCTCACGAAAACAGCTCCGCCATCTCTTCATGTTTCCCGTCAACCGCATAGAGACACACCCCGTCCAGATCCGTGCTCCGGTTGTTGAATGCCGGAAACAAAAACCCGCACTCCGGTTTTCCCGCTTCATAATCCCCGCTCACCGGACAGACTGCGCAGATTAAAAAGCGGTACACCTCCTCCGACTCCCACTGACTCGCCTTGTCTTTCCCCTTCACCGGAACATCATAGTTCCCATAGAACACATAGATACCATAGGGATGATCCGAGCGGTGCCTCTCCCCTATGTATTCGTAGAGAGAAAGAAGCAGCGCATCATTCTTCATCTCACATTCCCGCAGCGCCATCAATAACTGCCAGACACCGCCCGGTTTCCTCGCGCCCGCTGTCAGACGGTGATCTGCCAGCTGTACATTCGTCTCTGAATAAGGAATGGCCTTGGCGATTTCCAGATTCTTTGTCTTATCTGAGGCGGACAGTTTTAAAAAATTCGTATGGAACGTGCCGTCTATAAATCCTTCCTCATCCATATAGGCACCTGCTATTCTGCTGAAGCAGTTTCTCGAAACCGTCATCCGCCTGGTAAGCTCCAGCATATCTTCCCGATCAATCTTCATGTTTTCTTCCATTCTGAAGCGTTTCTGCTGAGGAACACGGCAAAATCTCACTCTCTGCCATCAAGGAATTTGGGACGCTTCAACACAAATTCGTCTCCTTCTTAATCTGTATGTGTCATGGTTACCTTATCATAAAAGCTGCATCACTTCAACGATTTTCAGGCCGTATATCCATTTGTGACATCGGCTCTCCCGGTCAGTATTCTTCTGCGTAACAGTTTAAGCCTTCCTGTTATGGAATTGCCATTTGCGGTAAATACAAAATCCTGCTGGCAATTCTGCCGCGGATATAGTATGATGAAAACCGATGTACTTAGACGGCATCATATCATTCATACGATGAGGATTTATCCATGAAAGAGAAAAACACAGAAATACAGATTAACAAGAAAGAATTCTACAAAAATCTGACAAGACTTGCCCTGCCCATCGCTCTGCAAAGCCTGATGCTGGCATCGGTGGCCGCGGGCGACGCATTAATGCTGGGCAAAGTGGCGCAGGACGAGATGACCGCCGTCTCACTGGCAACTCAGATCCAGTTTGTCCAGAACATGTTCCTGATGGCCATCACAGGGGCGGGCGCCATCCTGGGCGCACAGTACTGGGGTAAAGGCGACAGACATACGCTGGAAGACGTTTTTAATATGATGCTCCGCTTCTGCGGTTTCACCTCCATCGTGTTTTTTCTGGCCTGTGAACTGATGCCCAACATGCTGATGCATATCTTCACACACGATACGCCGCTGATCATTCTTGGCAGTTCCTATCTGCGTATCGCCGGCTGGTCTTACCTGCTTACGGGCATCTCACAGTGCTATCTGACAATCATGAAAGTGTCGGATCATGTGAAACCCGGTGCGCTGATCAGCTCCTGTGCCGTACTCCTGAATATAGGCCTGAATGCAGTCTTTATCTTCGGGTTATTTGGCGCACCCAGGATGCAGGCCAGGGGTGCTGCACTTGCAACCACGCTTGCCCGCGTTATAGAACTTGCACTATGCATAGCCGTATCCTCACAATCCTCCTGTATCCGTCCGGCATTTGACCGGTTTTTCAGGCTGCCAAAACAGCTGAAAGCCGATTTCATCAGACAGTGCCTGCCATTGATGGGCGGTTCTCTATGCTGGGGTGTGGGCTTTACCTCCTACACCGCGATCATGGGCCATATGGGTACCGATGCCGCGGCTGCAAATTCCGTCTCCGCGGTTGCCAGAGATCTGATCTGCTGCATGTGTAACGGCATTGGCAGTGCTGCCGGAATCATCGTAGGCAATGAACTGGGAGCCGGACGTCTGGAACTGGGCAAAGCCTATGGAACAAAGCTTAAGAATATCTCTTACGTCATTGGTTTTATCTCTACCGCTCTTGTGCTCGCCATAACCCCTTTTGTGGTGCGGATGGTTCTTCTGACAGATCAGGCCCGCGGCTACCTTACAGGCATGATGGTAATCATGTCCTTCTATATGATCGGCCGCTGCGTCAATACCGTCACGATCAACGGCGTGCTGGACGGCGGTGGCGATACTCTGTTCGACATGTACAGCCTGATCGTCTGCATGTGGTGCATCGCCATTCCGCTGGCTCTCATCGGCGCCTTTGTCCTGCACTGGTCTCCCCTGGCGGTCTATGCCTGCACCTGTCTGGATGAGGTCGGCAAGATCCCCTGGGTGATGGCACGGTTCCGCAAATACAAATGGGTGCAGGATCTGACAAGGTAACTGACTGCGCTGTGGCTGTACAATGAATATGTACAGCCACAGCGCAGCCATCAGCCCCATACCTTAATCCGATTATATCCTTCCTGCAGTTCTTCCAGCGGCCCTGCGACTGGATGCTCTCCTCTGAGCACGCCATTATAATCCCGGTCCAGCGTGACAGGGTTTCCTTCCGGGTCTTCATAGAGAGCTTCCACGATCCGGACCGTCCCCAGCCTCTTTGTATCGATCACCTCTGTATTCACATTAAGAACTCCCTGCTCCACCTCCATTTCCAGATAGACTGCTCCGTCTTCGGTCACAATCTTCACGCCGGGATCCTCTACGCTCACATAATTATCCTTTTCGGCAGTATAAGCGTCGGCTCCTCTCAGATAAACATTTCCATTCACATAAGCCGGCTGATTCGTATACAGATGATCCTCCAGATCTCCGTACTCTTTCCTGATGACTTCCTCCAGGTACACCTCCAGATTCTCCGGGCATTCATTGTAATCCGCTGTACCGTCAAACACTGCCGCCTCATAGGGCAGCTTTGTTCCTCCCAGGAAAATATTCTGATAGAATCTGTCATCCGCACCGTAAACTACGGCTGTTCCTGCCGCTTCCGTCGTATGCGGAAAATGATAGGGCGTCGCCCGTTTCAACACTGCTTCCCTGTGCATGCCGCCACACTGAAGATTATGTACGAAGGCGGTTCCCTGCGCATAGTTATCAATACTGTAAGCGGAAGCAAAGATATTATGATCGATCAGGCATGGACCGTGGGTGACCTCGATCATGAAATCCCTGTCATTCCCGTAGTAAAGATTTCCGCTGACCCTTGTCCCCTGCGCCTGCCAGTCAAGCCAGGTTCCCAGACTACAGTTATGGATATTGTTATTACATATCTGAACGTCAATGGCCGCATGAAGCTTGATGCCGGCAATCTCATGACCAAAATACTCATGTTTCACCGCAATATTATAAATATGGTTATGATAAATCCTGCTGAATACACATCCCATATGTCCCACGATCCCGTTCTGTCCGCAGTCATAGATCACATTGTCACGGATGATATGGGAACCGACAGTCTCCTTACTCCAGCCGCGCTGGAGCGCACAAAACACTGCTTCCATCTGATACTGATATCCCGGCTTCCGATTTGTCCTGGTACAGAGATTGTGTCCCGTGCTTTCTTCTTTCCCGATACTGACAGCGCTGCATTTCGCGTCATGGATGACATTATTCTCGATCACCCATCCTTTCGCCCAGTTCACACCCAGAAGCGCGGGCTGATCTGCCGTGGGCGGTGTCCAGGGACAGGCTGCCTGCGCCATCTCAAATCCGCGTACCGTAATATAATTTCTTCCGATCCGTACCGGATAGAAGCAGCTTCTGCGTACATTTATCTCAACCAGCTCCTCATTCGGATTTATTCCCTGGAAGTTGGCATAGATGGTTGTGTTCTCATCGTCCACCTCCGCATACCACTGGTATACGGTATCTTCCGGATGCCGGATCGGTTCCGCATACTTCGGCCACAGGCGGCAGTACCCTTTGGTTCGTTTGGCTGGGTTTTGTACTTCCACCAGCGACTGCGCCTCATAGAAAGCCTTTCCGTTCAAATAGACCTCCCCTGTATGCAGAGTATTCTTCGGAAATTCAAACCAATCTCCACCTAGAATTTCCTGATACGGATTGTAATCTCCAAACATTGTATTTGGCAATACCGCCTTCCAGACACTGCCGCCGGTCCGCTCCCAGTTCTGCACCCGCTCTGAACCCTTGATCACTACCTTCTCCCCCGCCGCAGCCTGATACACAATCCTCTCCACATCACTTCGGCCGCTGTTGGCAGGTTTTACCCATTCACGGTATTCCCCCTGATGAACCGTGATCACATCCCCCGGCAATGCCATCTGAGCTGCTCTGGATATGGTCCGAAACGGACGCTCTTTGGACCCTTCCCATTTGTCGCATCCGTTCTTCCCCACATGATATTCCCTACTCATTTTCACGCTGTTCCTCCAAATATTATTATGTTACTCATGGGTATGCTTCTCCACATACCTGATAATCTGATCCGCCTCATCCACAGACTCTGCATAAGTATGCAGATATAACCCCTTCGACGAAAGATTCTCCATCAACGCCGGAATATCACATGCCGGCGTCATCACCAGAATCCTCTTTCCGGCTTCCTGCATCCGCTTCAGCGCCGGTATAAAATGTGCCGGGCTTTCCTGCCCGTCCACATTGGTCCACTGAATCATCATAAGACTGTCAAGCGCTAAGAGATGATCCAGGTGACTGATCTGCTCTTTCCCGTCAAAATGGTAGATCGGATACTCCTCCCATTCCATCTGCTTCTTCAATTCCGGAATCGCAAACTCCCGGTATCTGTCAGGAGAAAACATAACCGACATATCACACTGCATCTGGGCGGAACGCCCCGGAGCCCAGGTGTCCATCCATCCCACACAGCTTCCCCCTTCGTTACACTCCTTCGTCAGCTGATAGAACGTCTCCGCCGCATCGGTCCATCCTTTATTTATTTCCTCAACGGATGCCGACAGCGCTTCCGGACAATCATACATGTCCATCAGCGTTTCCGAGGAACCATGGAGATGTCCAATCGCATCCAATGTACCACAATTATCCGGCATGGAAACCAGGTAATTGCCTCTCCCCTTCTCTGCCAGATAGCGGACAATCTCCCTCTGACGGCGGTAAAACGGATTCTCACGGTCATAATTCCATGTATGTGTCTCCAGATCCTCAATGACAGGACTAAACCAGATCGTATCCGCCCGCAGCATATACTGCGCTCCATAATAGACACAATGTCCGCTGGTTCCAAAATCAGGCATTACCAGAGGAAGCGCCTCCCCGCCAAAATAACATTTCTCCAGCCTGTCTATATTCCTCTTCCAGATGCGCTCCGGATTCATCCAGTAGTCTTCCACATCCTTCGGATCCTCCGAATTACACTCTCCCTGCGCAAAAATATGTATATTGGTCTTTCCGTCTCTGGGCGCGGCCACTGATACGCAGCAACGGTCCAGGATCTCCATGTCCCACAGTGCCTTAAGTCTTTCCCGCGCCTTATCCCAATCTTCCTTATAATACATAACCTCACCTGCATTCTGATTATTCTCTTCATCCTGTCAGATTATAAATCGAATCCCTTTCTTTCGCAGTTCTTCTTTCTTCCTCCGCACATACGCCTTCCCCGCCTCTTCCCGGGGAAGCGTCTCTGGATAACCTTTCCCGATCCTCTGCGCCTTATCTTTTCCCAGAATGTGATAAGGCATCACCTGAACCGGAATCTCCATGGAAGTTTCCCAAAGTATCTCTCGCAGAACGTCGAAGTCCTCTTCCCCATCGTTAATCCCGGGTACCATGGGATACCGCAGAATCATTTCGCATCCCGCCTCATACATTCGACGGAAGTTCTCCAGAATCCTCTCATTTCCCTGTCCGCACAGCCGCCTGTGTTTCGAGGATGGTCCTGTCTTAAAATCAAAGAGCCAGACATCCGCGATCTTCATCACCCTCCTTATAGAGGACCAGGAGGCAAACCCACTCGTCTCTACTGCAATATGACAGCGGTGCTTTTTCAGAAGATATCCCGTCTCATACACCCCTTCCGGCTGCATCAGCGGTTCCCCGCCGGAAAAGGTGACACCACCTCCTCCTTCCCAGAATACCCGATCTTTCAACAGTTCTCCGGTGAGCCATTCTGCCTGTACACGCTCGCCTGTCAGCTCCAGACATTTTACAGGGCAGACGTCCACACATGCCCCGCATTTTCTGCAGGCTTGAAAATCAACGACATGCAGGCCCTGCTGCCGGCTGTGCACTCCATATGCACACACCTTCTCACAGTTCAGGCACTGCAGGCACCGCTCCCTTTGGAAAGACAACTGGCTTTCCGTGCTCTTTCCTTCCGGATTATGGCACCAGAGGCAGTCCAACGGGCACCCCTGCAAAAACACGGTTGTCCGTATTCCTCCACCATCCTGGAGACAGAATCTCTGTATCTGAAATATCCGAAGCTCTGCACTCATACGCTCTCCTTACGCCGCCTAGAATCCGTAAATCGTTCTCTCCAGCACCACCCGCTGAATCTCTCTGCTCTGCTTATAGAAATAATCCGTAAAACCGCCGATCCTGACAATCAGATCTTTATGCTCCTCCGGATGATCGAAGGCGGCCTGTATTTTCTTTGCATCGGCCACCGTCACCTGCACCTGACTTCCACCCATCATAAAATATCCCTTAAACAACGCCGGCATTTTCCGGATATTCTCCTCCTCAAAGCAAAAAGGGGCCAGGCTCAGATTCAGTACCATGGTACCCGCACCATGATCATGGGGCAGCAGGGCACAATCGCCAAGCACCACCGTAGGACCCTTCTCATCCGTGCCTGCCATAGCGCTGCTGCTGTCCGCCAGCGCCCGCTTCGCCTTTCTTCCGTCCGCCGTCGTCGCCATCTTCTCTCCCAGAGTCGCATAAGTGGTCCATTGAATAATATCCGGGATGAAATAACCGTTTCCCCGCCAGATACGCTTTCCGATCATACATTCGAAAAGCCACCTTGTCATTTCCTCTGCAATCTTTCCTGTTTCCCCGTCACCGTTACCGAATTTGGGAAGCTTACGGATTTCCCGGAGAAGCTCAGCATCATTGGCATAGTCCTCTTTCAGAGCCTTGAGCAGTCTCTGCTTCTCCACTTTAAGACGCCCGTCAAATAATGCTTTGATCGTTACCAGAGAATTAATAACATTAGTATTCCCGAAAATATCCGCACCGTCAAAATTATAGAGAGCGCCGCCTTCCCAATACCCTTTTCCCTGCTCCACACATCCCACCGTATGCAGCGACATGACGGGATCAGCCAGAAAGGTTCCTGCCAAATGCTGCCTGATATTCACATGCCGCACCATCTCATCGACCGTCATTGCCGTCTGTTCCTTGAAGCGGGCGATAAATTCCTCATAGCTCTCACAGGCCTCCAACTCTCGATAGATGGTCTCATGCAGAATTTCCGCCGTATTATAGGCACACCAGGTGGAATCCACGTTGGTCTTTCCCGGAATCAGGATCTCAGAACAGCCTCCGAATGCAAAATCCCGGGCGTCTTCCACTGGAATCTGATACGTTTCCACCAGATCCTTAATAAAGATCTCCTCCTGTACCAGCGCCGGGTTCCCGCTGCCGCTGCCCATGGCTTTCATGGCCGCCAGCCATATCTCTTCCGGCATATCATCCCTGATACGCAGCGAGGTATGCGGATGTGCGCAGCCTTCCAATGCTTCCAGCACAAGAAGCGTCAAATCATTATAAGAAGCCCGGCCATCCCGGCCGCATCCGCCGATCACCTGATGCCAGATCAGTCCGTCTCTGTCCAGGAAGGCATACATATCTTTCAGCAGCCCTTTTGCCTCCTCCCGTGTGAGAACTCTGCGCTCCAAATCCTGCACATAATACGGATACAGATACTGGTCAATCCTTCCATACTCAGAATCACAGAAAAGATTTAACAGTCTCAGCACTATAATCGCCTCCCGAAAAGATCCACAGGACTTTTTCGGCGTCCTGGACATTATCTCTCCCAATGTGCGATACTCCCGCTCCCCGGTTCTGATATATTCTTCCAGAAAGAAGCCGGAACATCTCTCAAAGTATTCCGTCATCGCCACCGCCGTGTATCGCAGTCCCCGCAGGAAAGAGCGCTGCGCAGCGTCCGCCCGTTCCATCTGCCGGTCTATCCGCTTCAGATATCCGTCATAGCCCTGACTCAGTATTCCCTCTATATCTGCAACCTTATGGGTTCCGCAATGCCAGTAACGAGCAGGATATAACTCTTTCGGAACCCCGGCGTCCTGTTCAGCACGCTCCAGAATACCGCTTTTCACAGGATCATCCCAAAAGGTTTCCTTAAGCCTGCTGAATTTCTCCGCATCAAGCCATAACTGTCCTTTTCCGTCCACACACAGTCCCCGGTCCGCTCCTTCATCTCCAGCTATTGCCGCTGAACATGCAAGCCGGGAAGGCAGTCCCTTTTCCACTTCAAAGGGCTTCATGGTCTTCATGCTCTCATAAAGCACTTTGCCTGCCCGTTCCGTCAAAGACATATTTTTATCCAGATAGAACAACGCCACGCTCTTCATGCCAAGAGACATCCAAAAATCATATTCAAAGGAACTGCATCCTTCCGTACAGAAAAAATCATACATCATATCCCAAACACCATCCTTGTCGATTTCCTGCCGTATCAAGACAGGGTGTGTTTTACTTAACTGCGAAGCTGTCCGCCTCAGTTCTTGCCGTATCATACAGACTGATCAGTTCCTGTCTTGCCTCCTCGAACCCCTTATCGTTCAATGCCTCCATGGCCTCCTGCCTGATCTGTTCAAATTCTTCATTATCCGCAGCCATGATCGCCTTGACACCCTGCACATTCATATACTGGTCACACTGGGAAAGTATATTCAACGTACTCTCGCTTGGAGACTGCACCAGGGATGTGAACATTATGTAATCTGTCCAGGTATCCACCTCGCCATTTTCCCACATATCGTTGAGCACCATGCCGGGATACAGAAATTCTTTCCCTCTCTCCCTGCTGTAATACTCACAATACGCCTTGTCGATCTCCAGAAGGTTTACCGCTTTCTGTTCATTGGACTTCAGCACATTTGCAGGAGTATTGTCAGAAAGGACCTGTGTTTCCCGCAATCCGGACAGTTTATTATACAGAGAGATTCCTGTTGTCGTGGTATAGCTGGGATCTTCCTTGATCAGTTTCGCATAGGATTCCGTAGGAACTGCCCCGCCATCCTTTTCCTCCCAGTGAACGCCTTCCACACCGCTGAACAGCAGACGGGCTCCTTCTTCGGAATTACAGAAATCGATCAGCTCCATTTCTTTCTCAGGATTCTTACAATTCTTCGTAATAGCTGTCGCATATTCCACCGCGTATCCCAAAGGCGCATCCCCCGATACGATACCGGAAATATACGGATACCCATCGTAAGGTAATTTCTCAAATCCCCATTCCGGATGACCGTTTGCCACCAGCGATCTGTTAATATTTTCCGATTGCCAGCTTGCATAGGACATAAGTACCTGACCGTTATTGCATTTATCCCAGAACTGGTCGTTCTTCATGGTGAACGCCTCCAGATCCAGAAGTCCCATATTGTATGCCTTGTTATAGAACTTTAAAGAATCCCAGAACGCATCCGTATGATAATTCACATCTACTTCCCTGGTATTCACGTCGAGAATACAGTTATTTGCCAGATCCAGATACCCCATCTCCCTGACATTCGCAAGCCACCAGGGCCACAACCCCCAGTCACTCCATCCGCTGATCGCATAAATCTGCTTTCCCTCGCAGAGATCGTTTTCTCTCGCATAGTCCTGCATCTGCAGGAGCACATCCAGATAATCGTCCGTCGTCTTGATTTCCGGATAACCGACTGCTTCATACAGATCCCACCTGGTCATGATCCCGACATTCTCAATACTGTAACTGATATCCGGATTCTGCTCGTCTCTCTCATAGCACAGAATAGGGATAAAGTATGTCCTGTCCTCACCGTTGCTCAGATATTTCTTAGAATAATCCAGTCTGGAAGGGAAATTCTTCTTGATATTCTCCCCCTTCTGTTCGATCAGGTCGTCCAGCTCAAGAAGCTGTCCACTGGTGATCAATGCCCCTGTCTCTACCCCCTGCTGCGCAGGATTGGTATAGATAATATCCGGTAAATCACCACCTGCCAGAAGCACGCTGAATTTCTGGGAATCCCCCTGTACGATATCCATTTTAATGCCGAGTTTTTCCTCGATCACCCTTGAAACATCGTTATCCTGAATACCAGGTGTCATAACCTCCGTATTCCAGATGGTCAGTGTAACCGTTTCCCTGTCGGAAGATGCACTTTCATCACTGCTGCCATCCTGTCCCTGCTCTGCTTTACTCTCCTGTCCGCCGACGGATGCATCTGCACCATCATTTCCGCATCCGACTAAAGAAATCGCCATTGCTGTCGTAAGCACAGCCGCCATTGCCTTTTGTAATGTCTTCTTTTTCATACTACTCTCCTTTTCTCTTTATTGATATCACGGTCAGCGCAGCAAATACGCAGACCTGTATAAACTGTTCTGTCCACAGGAACAGCAGTTATCCTTTTACTGCACCCATCATAATCCCCTTCACAAAATACCTTTGCAGGAACGGATACACACACATGATAGGAACCACTACGATAACGGTGATACACATCTTGATCGACGTCGGAGTGATCATACTCACGGCAGCCGAGGAATCCATCGCGCTGCTGGACATATTCTGAAAGCGATTGGCCTGATTCATATAATTGTACAGTACCATCTGCAATGTCTGCAGCTTGTTATCCGTCACGAGGAAATAATTATCCGTCCAGGCATTCCACTGTCCTACCACCGCATACACCGCAATCGTTGCGATAATTGGCTTCGACAGCGGCATAATGATCCTGCCAAAGATTGTAAAAATGCCCGCACCGTCTATCTTCGCCGATTCTTCCAGCTCTCTGGGCAGCTGCTCCATATAGGTCTTGATCAGGATCACATAGTAAGCTGTCACGATACCGGGCACCACATACAAAAGAAAATTGTTCTGCAGGCCATAAGCCTTCATCGTCATATACCATGGGATCAGACCCGCATTCAGATACATGGTCAGAATAACGAAACGATAGATAAACTTCCTCGCAAACATTTTCTGATTGGTCACCAGGTAAGCAAAGAACGAGGAACCGATCAATGTCAGCGCCGTACCAATCACACTTCTTGCCACAGAGATCAAAAATGCCCTCGGTATATCGTTCAGCCTGAAAATTCCTTTAAAGGTCTCCATAGAATATCCCTTCGGCAAAAACAGCAGACCGGAGGATGCCTGGTTCGGGTCGCTGATGGAATAAATAATGACATAATAGAAGGGATAAATGCACAGAAGCATAAACAACCCACAAACCACATAGATCGCCACATCTGCAATCCTGCCTCCGATCCCCTGCTTTATTTTCGCGCTTTCCATAGACACATTCCACCTCCCTATACAATAGACTCGCCGCGCAGCTTCTGGGAAAGCCTGTTGGCACCGAATAAAAGTGTTACGCTCACGATGGTCTTAAACATCCCCAGTGCAATGGACTGCGGATAGTTGTTGCTCAGCACACCCACCCGATATACGTAATAATCCAACACCTCTACCTTTTCGGCAGTCAACGGATTGTAAAATACGAAATACTGGTCAAAACCATTGCTCAATATATTACTGATCTGCAACAGGAGCAGGACAAAGAAGGTAGCATATAATCCCGGCACTGTCACGTTCATGATCGTCTGAAACCGGTTGGCTCCGTCCACATGTGCCGCGTCGTACAGTTCCGCATCGATTCCCGCAATCGCCGCTATGTAGATGATGGCGCTCCACCCAAGTGTCTTCCAGGTAGCCAGTGCCCATTGGAAGATCCACGCGATGTCCGCATTCCCCAGTGGATTGACAATTTCATTAGATCCAACCCTGTGAAGCAGCCCGTTCACCATCCCGTCTGATGAAAACATTGCAAAAGCCAAAGTAAATACTACGATCCAACTGATAAAGTTGGGAAGTGTAGTCAGCGTCTGCACCAGTTTCCTGAACCTGTTTGATTTGATCTCATTGATCAAAATGGCAAAAACCATAGGAAGCGGAGAAAAGACCAGACCGATCAGGCTCATCGCAAAGGTATTTCTAAGAACCCGCAGAAGTTCCGTCTTGTTCTTCCAGATCGCAGCAAAATGCTGCAATCCCGCAAAACCGATATCTGACATCTGCATTCCCGCCCTGTAATCCGTAAATGCATATCCCCAGCCAAACAACGGCACATAGGCAAATGCAAACACAAACAGGACAAACGGAAGAGACAACAGAAAAGGCTGCATGCTTTCTTTACTGTATTTACTCTTTTTCTTCCCCATACTCACTATAAGACCCCCTTTTTCTCTCAATTTGGTTGAAGGTATGCTTCATTTACCTGCGGCAACCCGAATATGCAGAACCATTTCTTACATAATAAAGAAGAAAGCGGGATCATTCCATGAAAAATATTCCCACTTTCTTTACCTGTTTCGTTTTTTTAATTTCATTTACTTTAAAGCACGCCTGTTTCTTTTACTTTATTACACTGCTCTGTACTTTGTTACGATTGCTCTCTCACAGGAAACCTTACACACACCCTGGTTCCCTTTCCCATCTCACTCGTCACGGTAAGACCGTAAGCCTCCCCATAATAAATTTTCACTCTTCTATGCACATTGCCCAGGCCAATATGTCCTCCCCTGCTTTCGCTTCCGACCCTGTATGCCTCCAGTCGTTCTCGCAAATCTTCCAGCTTCTCCTGTTCCATACCGCAGCCGTCATCCGCCACAATAATGGAAACCTGTCTATCCTCCTCCTGAAAACTGACATGGATCGTTCCCTTACCTGACAATTCTTTAAAGCCATGCTGGATCGCATTTTCTACCAGAGGCTGCAGGATAAATTTCAGCATGAAAAGCTCCTGCACCGCTTCCGGACACTCATAAACCACATCAATCCCCCCGCCAAAACGATAATTCATAATCTTCACGTAATTTTGAAGATAGGTAATTTCATTCTTTATCTGCCATATATCATTCTTCTCCTTATAGATCGGCACCAGAAAGTTGCCAAAGGCAGTGATACACTCCACGATGGTATTCGCCTTGACGATCATCGCCATATACTTGATATTACTCAGCGTATTAAACAAAAAATGCGGATTGATCTGAGCCTGCAGGGCTTCCTTTTCCATCAGACGTTTTTCCTCTTCCACCTCCTGAATCTGCTTCACCAGTTCTTCAATGCTGCATGACATTCTGTTGAACTGTCTTCCCAGTATGCCCAGCTCGTTCCTGCTGTCTTCCGCAAGCTGCAGTCCCAGATTCCCCTGTTCCATCAAAGACATGGCCTGCCGAAGCCTGTCCAGAGGTTTCGTCAGGCGGTAAAGCCAGTATAGGGAGATTCCCCATGAAGCAAGCCACGCGGCAAGCAGCGTCAGCACAAACCATTTCCGAAGGGAGTAGATATCTTTATACAGAATCGATACCGGTACTTCCGAAATCAACGTCCAGGGAACGGAATTTCTCTGCAGCTCCCGGAAGTTGATCTGCATACCATCCTGCATAAAATACCCGTCTGCACCCCCCCCCGGCATTTCTGACTGTTCACCCAGTTGAAACACCATTCCAAGCTTCTCTGCATTTCGATGTACAACAACGATTCCCTGCTCATTTACCAGGAAGCTCTCCCGCTTCCTGTATTCATCGGAGTAGCCGATCATATTGGCCAGTTCCTCCTCCTTTATATTGATCACAACGCAGGCCGCATGACGCCCTATGATATTGATACTTCCGACAATCGTAATATAAGGAACAGCCGGCTCTTTCTTCATGGTGTCAGAACCCGTAAAATCATCGGAATCATATATCCCATACCAGAAAAATTTCCACGGATTATCCAGGGCATTCAGATACATTTCACTCGTGTGGAAATTCTGCTGCCCGTCTGCGGCCGGTGATACAATATGCTCCTTATCATTACTGCCGATCACCACACCATTATCCCCGTACACAAAGACAGACTCCACATAATCATAATTGCCCATAATCCTCGTGATCTCATCGAATACTGCATTGGCAGTCATCACAACATCGAAATCCGCCTGCCATCCCGTACCAATATAGCTGATAATCTCCTCCTTCTGTATGAGAGAACGCATGATATTATTCACTTCCGCTGCAAAGCTGGAAATATTGTATTCATTCTGTCTGAAATACTGCTGTGTAATATCTGCCGACTGTTTCTCTACTACATCTTCCACCCTTCTATAAATAATCAGCGCCATACCGCCCATCACTACGGTAATGGTCACCATGAATACAATGATCAGCTGCGTTTTCAGACGTCCTCCGAAATTATCCCGCATAAACTCTCAATCCTCTCCTTTGTGGAATACGGAACGCTTGAACTCTATGGGCGACTGTCCTGTGACCCGCTTAAAGCTTCTGGAAAAATAGCTTTCATCAGAAAATCCCGTCTTCTCCGCAATCTCATAAGACTTTAAATTTGTGGACAGCAAGAGCTCCTTCGCCCGATTGATTCGATATTCCATAAGATAGCCAAACAGATTCACTCCCATTTCTTTCTTGAACAGGCTGCAGATGTAATTGGCACTCAGCCCCACCGCATCTGCGATTTCTTCAAGAGGAATGTTCCTTCCGTAATTCTTACTGATGTAGTTAATAATAGAAGATACGGTCTTGTTCATTTTCTGGCCCTGCGGATTCTCATAGAGCTGATACCGCAGATCCTGATACAACTCCACCAGCTGATCCAGCGTCTCTGCCTGCTCCATCTGCCGTACATATTCATCGGTAATCTAAAACCGTTTATGGCTCTCCATTATAACATTATCCATCTCCAGATGAACCACATGCACAAAAAAATGCATCAACACCTTCGGCACAGGATTCTGTCGAAACGCCTCGGCTCCCTGCTCCATCAGAGATTTCATCCTCTCATCGCCGGCGCTTCCCGTTGTCGCCTTTATCAGCTTTTGCCTTACGATATTTCCTCTTTCCTCTTTTTTGATATCGGAATATAACAAAATTTCGCCCAGACTGTGATAAAACTTCTCCTCCAGGCAATCACTGCACTGCTGGTACATCGTTCTCAGCTTCTCATACCCGTCGTAAAGGCGGCTGACGCCGATCGTTACATCAGTCCTGAAGTAGACTGCAAGCGTCTTCTTGATCCTTTTTAAAAACTGCAGAAAAAAACGCTCGGCATCCGCTTTCTGCGCTACATTTCCCTGTTCCGTGATCAGGATATAACGCTTTTTTCTGTCCTCAATCACCATCCCTCTTCCATATTCCTGCAGTAGTTCATTGAGTACATTCAAAAAAGCTGACGATACCAGCACGCCATACTCGTCCTTAAACCGCCGCTGCAGCTGGTCATAGGCATCAATCTCAAGAATCGCCATCAACAGATTCTTCTCGCCAAACGGCAATTCCAGACGTTCCAGTTTGGATTTCAGATTCTCTTTACTGAAAGTATCATAGTAAAAGAAATCCCTCAGGATTTTTCTTCTCTCATCCTCGGAATTTCCGCTCCCCGCCTTCTTTCTTTCCGCCAGCACATCGAGCTCGTCTTTGACCTTCTGCAGGATTCTTTCCATATCCTCCTGCGTCATGGTAAGCTTCAGGATATAGTCAGACACATCCATGGAAATAGCCTGCTTCACCAGATGGAATTCCTCCAGACAGCTTAAGATCAGAATTCTGGTTCTATGATCTTTCTCCCTGATCCTGCGGATCAGTTCCATCCCGTCCATAATCGGCATTTTCAGGTCTGTCATAACAATATCCGGATGTTCCTTTTCATAGATCTCCAGAGCCTGTTTCCCATCCGCCGCATCCCCGATCACTTCCATATCAAGTTTCTTCCATTCCACAGACATTTTAATTCCCAGTCTTACGAAGATCTCATCCTCCACGATCAGTACCTTATACATATCCCCCTCCTCATTTTCCTGATCGCGGATAGACAATAAATTTGATGCATTCATCCAAATGGTTATGACACATATCCAGCGCCCACGGAAGCTGGTCCAGTGTAATCCTGTGTGTGATCAGTTTCTGCATGGGAATCTTCCCCTGACTGACCATATCGTAACCCTTCTGGAAGTCCCCAATGGTTCCATCTCTCTCCAGCATATGGCGATATTGGATATTCTTTCTGTTTAAGTGAAACGGATTCATCTTATGGTTGTGATATTCCAGTTTCACTTCCACATTCAGGCTGGTCATCCTTCCGTTTTCCCGCAGTACCTCAACGGGCACGTAGAACGCATCCTCTTCTTCAGAGCGGTCCAGCGCAATACACATGCATGCCAGGTCGATCTCCCCCACATCACTTTTAATTGCTTCCACAATTTCCTGTGCACTCATTCTGCTCCTGTTATAAATATGAGAAACTCCCATCTCCAACGCTTTTTCAAGGCGGTTCTCATACAAATCCATTATACAGACTTCCGCACCCTTTGCCACCGCAGCTGCCGCTGCCGTCAATCCCATCGGACCCGCCCCTACGATCAGAACCTTCTCACCTTCCTGAATACCGGCACAGGCAATTGTACTCCTGAATGCACCGTCAAACATCTCACAGATGGAAGCCGTCTCGCTGTCCACATTATCCGGCACTCTTGCGAATCCGTAACCGTCTCTGTCCACCGGCACATACTCCTGGAATGCACCATAGGGCGTATACATTGCAATCCTCTCTCCCAACGCGACATCCGTCACTTCACTTCCAAGCTCCACTACCTCACCGCAAATCTCATGCCCCAAAACCTGCGGATAACGGTCATGACTGCCGTCAAAGATTCCTTCCAGAATATGATTATCCGTCGCATTACAGATTGACGCCGCCAACGTCTTAATAATAAACTGCCTCGGCCCCGGTTTGGGCCGTTCTATCTCTTCTATCACCAATTCTCCCGGTTTCTTTACCACTGCTGCCAGCATATCTCTCTCCTTTTCCTGCTTCATCATTTTATATCGGTTCGTTAAAAAATCCCTGTTTCCGAAGCCACTGTGTGTCTCTCTCATAGAACAATTCCACACATTCCGGTGTCGTATGCGGCTCCAGGGTACAAACCCCGTCATAGCCACTCTCTACGAGCGTCGTCAAAAGACCCGCCATATTCACACTGCCATCCGGAATCGGCGCATATTGAATCACATTTCCCGCGTATACACCGGACATGGGCGCTCCCATATTCTCTTCCGGCTGTCCGCTTCCTTCCCTGTGCAGACAGGCATTCTTTAAATGTACATATTCTATGTAGGGCTTCAAAATCTCATAAGCCCCCGGAAACCCTTCCGCACTTGCATGAAAATAATTCACTGCATCGTAGTTCGTCCGAAAGGCATCGTCATGAAAGTGTTCCATGATTGCCGCCATAAGCTCCGGTCTCCTGGTTCCATCATGCGCCTCATTCTCCAAAACCAGTTTAACATGCTTCTCTTTCGCATACTGTAACGGTTTATTCCAAAAAGCCTCCATTCGAACAAAATTCGGTTTCTCATCCATATTGATATAGTAACAATAATGATTCACCAACCCCGCACCTACCGCAACTGCCGCATCTATGGCCCCCATCAGCATATCTGCATAGGCATCCGCCGACTCTACGGCCGTTTCACAAAAGGCAGCCTCCAGTGTAACACAATCGATGGTAATCCCTCTTCTGCGAATCATATCACAGATTACACCGATATCCCGATTCCGATATCCAAATCCTGTTCCAGGCACATTACAGGGCCACAACTCAAAATGACTGATGCCGTAGTTGGCAGCCACATCCACAATAGCCTCAAACGCCATCACTTCTCCCAATGCCTGACCTGATATTCCAAGCTTCACTGTCTATCCCTCCACTTTAAAATTACTTTAATCTGTTCTTCCGGTTTGTTCAACACATTTTCAAAAGCCGGAAGAAAATCTTCGAAGTCAACCCGGTGCGTGATCAGCGGCTCAATCTGGATCCTTCCTGCCGCCACCATTTCCATGATCTCTTTCCCCCGGGAACGGATTATTTCCATATTGTTCACCGGCCCCTGCATCCGCAGATCTCTCATCTGAAACACATAGGGTGAAAACCGGCATCCCCGTTCCGGATGTCCATAGGAAACAAGTATGCCGCCAGGACGTATCGCACGCATAAACAAATTCATAGTCGGTTCTCCAGGCAGAAGATCATCCCCCATCATCATGACTCCCACATCGTTTTCCGCCATATCCCTGCACGCACCCGCAGATAATTCTTCCGGATGACAGACTGCATCCGCCCCCAGCATCAGAGCAAGCTTTCGTCTTTGCTCATATAGATCCCATCCTGTCACTCTCTCATATCCCAGCGCTCTGGCATACTGCAGAAGAATCAGTCCGCTGGGTCCTAATCCACAGATTGCCATAGTCTTTCGGTCGTTTGCGGCAGGCAGCTCCATAATGGCTCGGCAGGATGCCAGCACCAGCTCCAACACAGGCCCTTCATCTAAAGACAGATTCGCCGGTACCCGAAACATGGCTGTATGATCCACTGTCACAGCCTGATACTCCGCAAACGCACCCGCTTCAAACCACCAGCAGACCCTGTCTCCCACCTGAAACTGCTCTATATTCTTGCCTTTACGTACGATCCTTCCACTTGCCTCGTGCCCAAACACCATAGGTGTCCGATAGGCTTCATGCCCGTGATAAATACCCGGGTCGGAACCGTTGCATATACAGGCCCTTTCAATCTCAACAAGTACCTGATTCTCTGAAATCTCCGGCATCGGCACTTCCTGCAGTCTCAGTTCTCCCGGCTTTGTCAAAACCCACGCTCTCATCTTTCTCAAAGACATTCCCGTATCTCCTTTGTCATAACAGTCCAGATACCTGCACGCATCATCCTCGATACAGTCTGCAAAGCAACATATCATCAACTCTGCCTGAACCGTTACCCCTGTTTATCTTAAATGGATTATAACAGGCAGCCAGGGTTTCCAGAATGCACCAGATTCTGATTTCTTGCATTATTTTATGATGCACAGGAATAATAAAATTAGACGCAGACAGATTGTTTAAATCCAATAAAAAATACCAGATACACAGGGATAATCCCTTATATCTGGTATTTTTTATCTTTGCAGATTATTCTTTATTTGTAGTTAACGATCTTACCGAAATCGGCTTTCAGAGAAGCGCCGCCAACCAGGCCGCCGTCGATGTCGGGCTGTGCAAACAGCTCTGCCGCATTGCCCGCATTTACGGAACCGCCGTACTGAATACGTACTGCCTCTGCTGTAGCCGCATCATAAATCTCAGCGATGCAGTCACGGATACCCTTACATACTTCTTCCGCCTGCTCCGTGGTAGCCGTCTTTCCTGTACCGATCGCCCAGATCGGCTCATAAGCGATGACCATGCCCTTTACCTGGCCTGCGGTAACGCCCGTAAGGTCGGATTTGATCTGCAGTCTGATCCAATCCATGGTAACGCCCATCTCTCTCTGCTCTAAAGTCTCACCACAGCAAAGGATCGGAACAAGGCCTGCCTCCAGCGCTTTCTTCACCTTCTTATTCAGAAGGGCATCGTCCTCCTTAAAGTAATCACGTCTCTCGGAATGTCCGATGATCACGTACTTCACGCCCGCATCCTTCAGCATGGAAGCAGAGATCTCACCTGTAAATGCTCCCTTCTCCTCGAAGTACATATTCTCAGCGCCCACCTCTACGTTAGTACCTTTCACAGCCTCTACTACCGGTACAATATCGATTGCCGGTACGCAGTATACTACGTCCACATCCTCAGATTTTACCAGGTCTTTTAACTCATCACATAATTTTACTGCCTCACTGGGAGTCATGTTCATCTTCCAGTTGCCGGCTACGATCTTTCTTCTTGCCATTTTCAATTGTCTCCTTTTATTGTCTGCTTTCCATGCCTGCATGGCATGCCGTCAGGCTGCCGCGCAGGCACTCCTGTTTACCCGTGCCCTGTTTGTCCGGGCACAGACCATTACTTCTATTTGTCGTCCGCTGCTACTACGCCGGGCAGTTCCTTACCCTCCAGGAACTCAAGAGAAGCTCCGCCGCCTGTGGAGATGTGGGACATCTTGTCAGCAAAGCCCAACTGGTTAACAGCAGCCGCACTGTCGCCACCACCGATAATCGTTGTCGCGGATGTCTCAGCCAGAGACTTCGCCACTGCAATCGTACCTTTTGCCAAGATCGGGTTCTCAAATACGCCCATCGGTCCGTTCCAGACAACAGTCTTGGCAGACTTCACTGCATCTGCATACAACTCAGCCGTCTTCGTACCGATATCCAGACCTTCCTTGTCAGCCGGGATCTTATCAGCATCAACCACTTCTACCTCAATCTCAGCATCGATCGGATTCGGGAAACCGGAAGCAACAGTCGTATCAACCGGAAGCAGCAGCTTCTTGCCCAGTTTCTCAGCCTTATCCATCATCTCTTTACAGTAGTCAAGCTTCTCATCGTCCACCAGAGAATTACCGATCTCCATGCCCTGTGCTTTCAGGAAGGTAAATGCCATACCACCGCCGATGATCAGCGTATCACACTTCTCCAGCAGGTTGTTGATAACGTTCAGCTTATCAGCTACTTTAGCACCGCCGAGGATCGCTACGAAAGGTCTTACCGGGTTCTCCACTGCATTGCCCAGGAAGTCGATCTCTTTCTGCATTAAGTAACCAACTGCATTCTCGCCGCCTTTTTCAGAAATATACTTCGTAACAACAGCCACGGATGCATGTGCTCTGTGTGCAGAACCGAATGCATCACATACATAAACATCAGCCAGATCAGCCAGCTCTTTTGCAAAAGCTTCACCTGCATCTGTAGGCTTGGTCTCTTCCTTGCCGCGGAAACGGGTGTTCTGCAGAAGTACTACATCGCCTTCGTTCATAGCTGCCACTGCTGCCGTAGCAGCCTCACCGGTTACATTGTAGTCTGCCACGAAGTTAACAGGCTTACCCAGCTTCTCGGACAGTCTCTCTGCTACCGGTGCAAGGGACTCGCCTTCGTTAGGGCCATTCTTAACCTTGCCCAGATGAGAGCAGAGAATCACCTTGCCGCCATCAGCGATCAGCTTATTGATCGTCGGAAGCGCTGCCACGATACGGGTCTCATCTGTGATCTTTCCTTCCTTCAAAGGCACGTTGAAGTCACATCTTACCAGAACGCGTTTGCCTTTTACATTAATGTCATCTACAGATTTCTTGTTCAAAGCCATTTTAAAGTTCCTCCTGATTTTATTGATTTACTTTCCACTTACCATAAAAGAGACCCGGCCCAGCGGCCGAGCCTCTTAAAAATTACATTACATCTTACAAATACATCTTCACGAATTCCGCAGAAATTAACTTTTATGCTAACTCAGAGAAGTATTTGATGGTACGAACCATCTGAGATGTGTAGCTGTTCTCATTGTCATACCAAGAAACAACCTGAACCAGATTGTCTTCGCCAACCATGGTCTGTGTTGCATCGAAGATAGAACCATAGGTGCTGCCTACGATATCGGAAGAAACGATCTCGTCCTCGTTGTATGCAAAGGACTCTGTAGCTGCTGCCTTCATTGCTGCATTGATCTCTTCCTTGGTTACGGACTTCTCAACAGTTGCTACAAGGATTGTTGTAGAACCTGTCGGAGTAGGAACACGCTGAGCGGAACCGATCAGCTTGCCGTTCAACTCAGGGATAACAAGACCGATAGCCTTAGCTGCGCCTGTGCTGTTAGGAACGATGTTCACTGCGCCTGCGCGGGATCTTCTCAGGTCACCCTTTCTCTGAGGACCGTCAAGGATCATCTGATCGCCTGTGTAAGCGTGGATCGTGCTCATGATACCGGACTTGATGCCTGCCAGATCATTCAGAGCTTTCGCCATAGGAGCGAGGCAGTTTGTTGTACAGGAAGCTGCGGAAATGATGGTATCCTCAGCCTTCAATGTCTCATGGTTTACATTGTAAACGATTGTAGGAAGGTCGTTACCTGCAGGAGCGGAAATAACAACTTTTCTAGCGCCGGCATTGATGTGTGCCTGAGCTTTATCCTTGCTTGTGTAGAAGCCGGAGCACTCTAATACAACGTCAACATTTAATTCACCCCAAGGACAATTGTTTGCATCGGGCTCTTTGTAGATCTTCAGTGTCTTGCCGTCAACTGTGATGGTATCTTCGCCAGCGGATACGGTATCTGCCAGAGCGTACTTACCCTGAGAAGAATCATACTTCAACAGGTGTGCCAGCATCTTCGGGCTTGTCAGATCGTTGATTGCCACTACTTCGTATCCTTCTGCACCAAACATCTGTCTGAATGCAAGACGGCCAATACGGCCAAAACCATTAATTGCTACTCTTACTGCCATTTTTAGTCCCTCCTAAATAATCTTTTTATTATAATCTTACCAGTCTCTACATATTTATAAGGCGCATAACTGGTAAAATTTAGTCGGCAGTTATATTCTACCTAATTTGTCCAGAAAATTCAAGATGTAATTCAAAAATCTGTTAATGAAATCTAACCAAAAATATTATATAAATATATCCAAATTTACAGATATGCGGCGCAGGAATTGTAAATATTGTTCATTTTCGCTATACTAAAACTGTGAACAGAGCTATCTGTTCTGCAATACTTTATAAAAGGAGAACCCTGTTATGCCAATCACAGCAGACTACCACCTGCACTCCTCTTTCTCCGGCGACTCGGATACGCCCATGGAAGAGATGATCCAAAAAGGAATCGCTCTGGGTCTGACCAGAATGTGCTTCACGGAGCACCATGATCTTGACTACCCGATCACGGAATCCGTCCCTGCCGGCTTCTTCGAACTGAATCCGGACGCTTATCTGTACGATTTTCTGAAATTAAAAGAAAAGTACGCAGACCGGATCACCCTCTGCTTCGGCGTGGAACTTGGTATGCAGCCCCACCTGGCCCGCCGGAACGCCGCTTTCTCCAAAGCACATGCCTATGATTTCATCATTGCCTCTTCCCACCTGTGCAACGGGAAGGACCCTTATTATCCGTCCTTCTATGAGGGACGCAGCCAGGACGAGGCCTATCTGGAATATTTTACATCGATTCCGGAAAATCTGCAGGCATTCAGTAACTTCGATGTCTACGGCCATCTGGACTATGTGGTGCGCTACGGCCCAAAGAAGGATGAGGGCTACTCCTATGAAAAATACCGGGATATCTTCGAACAGATCCTGCAGTGCCTGATCAATATGGAAAAAGGCATCGAAATCAACACCTCCGCGCTGTCCAGGGGAATGCGGGAACCCAATCCCTGTATCGGCGTATTAAAACGCTACCGCGAACTGGGCGGCGAGATCATCACCGCCGGCTCCGATGCTCACAATCCGGAACAGATCGCCCATGCCTTCGACCGGGCGGCAGACATACTGAAAGACTGCGGCTTTCGGTACTATACGACCTTTGAGAAGCGCAGTCCTTCTTTTCATAAACTGTAATTCTAAAACGCCCATATACGCCATCAGTTTTCTGCCACTCCGCATTGCTGATTAAAAACCGGGCAACCTCTTATTCAGAATTTCTTTCCTCATGTCGATAATCATTGTAAATCCACATGTCATGTACTGCATCCCGCAATACATCGCATGACAGATCGATCCATATATTCTTGACAGGGGAGGTGTTCTTATGACACTTGAAACATTAGACAGTATGGCACAGGTACTGGACTCCATGGAAAATGCCGTGAAGCTGCGCAGTCAGGCGAGGGCCGAGAAGCGTGCCGAAGAAGCCGAACAGGCCAAAAAAGCCTTTCAGGAAAAACTGCTGGCCGCTGCTGCCACCAAGACAGAGCTCGACAGTATGGCTTCCAAAGCGAAAGGCTCTCACGACGCAGTTCTCAGGGATCAGCTGATGGGCCTCATGATGACCGGTTTCTGATCACATTTTTTCTAAGTATCCATATCCCGTACCATCATACCACCATGGCATCATTCGACTTTATTCAATCTGGGCGATCAGACTCCAAAAAGGGGAACGGCCGCCCTCCTTTTTTCCTGTTCCGTCATAGAAGCTGACTCTGTCACGATAGTCCGGCACCACCCGCATGATCGAATTTCTGGCCAATGTCTCCTGACTCTTATTGACACAGATGATGTAGCGGCCTTCCTTTAACTCCGGCGGGTTCTCCTTTCTGTCCTCCACATTCGTCTCCGCAAGATTCACCGTCGCGATTCCTGCCATAGGAAATTTCTTCTTAAATTTGATATAAAAAGAGATGCCCTCCCGGAAAAATACTTTCTTGATCCTTTCCTTCGTGCCGCTGTCATAGACTTCACATAATTCGATCTCATTATTTACTTTTACTCTGGACAATTTCGATTCTACCATATATTACCTCATTTCCGCCGTCTCCAGATCCTGTTCCGACCAAAGACCGCCATCACACGCTATCCCGATAACACTGTCATTTCTGCTGCTGCACAGACCTTACAGGCCTGCCTTTTATCATATGCTCTCAGTCTGTTTCCAAGTACTCATCCTGTCGTTAGCGACACTCAAAATTTCGCCTTCGTTCCCGCAGGGCTCCGTATATGGCTTTTGCCGGAAACGGAAGCAGAAATTCGTTACGTCGTTTACTATAACACACCACTTGTGTAAAAATCGTGAAGGAAATTGGTAGAATTTCTTAATATTTTCTTACGCCGCAGTATCCGTTACTACTTCTTTATACTATGAAAGTCTCTGACTTTCACAGCATGGATGGCCATGCGGCCCGCCAGGCGGCAGGCTGAGCATGATGTAAGTTTACTATGAAAGTCTTCGACTTTCACAGCATGGATGGCCATGCGGCCCGCCCGACGGCAGGCTGAGCATGATGTAAGTGGTTTCTCACGCATCGCACCTCCCGGATCATCAGATGATACACCCGCCGCCCAGCACATAACCGTCCTCATAGAATACCACCGCCTGTCCCGGCGTGATGGCGCGCACCGGGGCGAGGAAAGAACATTTGATCACATCCTCTTCCACCTGCTCGATCACACACCGCTCCCCTCCATGGGCATAGCGGATCTTCGCCAGCACCTCCCGCGGACGCGGCAGATCGGCCATTCCCATGAAGTTGAGCCTGTTACAATACAGCGTATCCCCGAACACATCCTCCGCCTCCCCGATCACCACCTCATTCGTCTCCCGCCTGATCCCGGTGACGAACACCGGATGGCCCATAGCCAGATTGAGTCCTTTGCGCTGCCCGACCGTATAGTGCGTGATCCCCTGATGGCGCCCGAGAACCTGTCCCTGCGCCGTCACAAAATTCCCGCTCCCCGGCACCCGCTCCCCGGCCTCCCGCTCGATAAAGGCCGCATGATCATGATCCGGTATAAAGCAGATCTCCTGGCTGTCCGGCTTGTGGGCCACCGCAAGCCCTTCCCGCCCGGCAATGTCCCGTATCTGCTCTTTCGTATATTCTCCTACAGGCATCAGCGTGCGGGCCAGCTGCTCCTGCGTCAGACTATAGAGGGCATAGGTCTGGTCCTTCTTATCCGTCACACAGCTGCGCACCGCATACCTGCCGGCCGGCGTCCTCGCGATCCGCGCATAGTGGCCCGTCGCAATGTAGTCTGCCCCGATCCCCAGACTTCGCCGAAGCAGGGACTCCCATTTCACATAGCGGTTGCAGGCGATACAGGGATTCGGAGTCCTGCCCACCAGATATTCTTCCACGAAATAGTCGATCACCCGGCACTTGAATTCTTCTCTGAAATTCATCACGTAATGGGGAATGTCAAGCTGTCCGGCCACTCTTCTGGCGTCCTCCACCGCGCTCCATCCGCAGCAGCCCCCGTTCTCTTCCTGCTCATTTCCGGCATTCTCCTGCCAGATCTGCATCGTGACCCCGATCACCTCATAGCCCTGCTCTTTTAAAAGGTAAGCCGCCACGGAAGAATCCACTCCGCCGGACATCCCCACTACGACTTTTTTCTTTTCCATCATAAGATTCCTTTCTCAATTCTTCCCGCGCTGTTCTTCTCACCCCACTCCGCGCATAAACTAAAACCATATCTGATCGCGAAAATGGTGTACTATGAAACGAAACTGGAATACTCCTCTCGTAACCGGAACTGTCATCCTGACCTTAACGGGCCTGCTCAGCCGCTTTATCGGCTTCTTCTACCGCATTTTCCTCTCCAACGCCTTCGGCGCCGAAGGCATGGGCATTTATCAGCTGATCGCACCGGTGCTGGCGCTCTCTTTCGCCCTCACCGCTTCCGGCATTCAGACTGCCATCTCCAAATACGTGGCCAGCGAAACAAGCACCCACGATTACCATACTTCCTTCCGCACGCTCTGGGCCGGCTTCCTGATGGCCATGGCATTATCGGTGGCCTGCGCCCTTGGTATCTATCTGTACGCCGACGGCATCGCCGTGACCTTCCTGATGGAGCGCCGGACCGCGCCGCTGCTGCGCATTATCGCCCTCTCCATTCCCATGGCGACGGTACACTCCTGCATCAACGGTTACTTCTACGGTATCCGCAGGACTGCCATTCCGGCCTTCTCCCAGCTGGCGGAGCAGGTCTTCCGGGTCGGTTCCGTCTACCTGATCTATTACTTTTTCAGACAGCATGATATGAAGCCCACGATCAGCTTCGCCGTAGCCGGACTGGTGATCGGCGAGAGCGCCTCCATGATCGTCTCCGTCGTCGCAATCCTTGCCCGGGCGCACCATGTCTTTCCCGCCCACGACAGACGTCTTCCCGGTGCTCCCGCACTGTCCTCCTACCGGCGTATCTGCGGCCGGTTATTACAGCTGGCAGTACCGCTTTCCGCCAACCGTCTGGTACTCAACCTGCTGCAGAGCATAGAAGCGATCTATATCCCCAATAAACTGATGGCCTACGGCTTAAACAACGCCGACGCTCTGGGCGTTTACGGCGTGCTGACCGGGATGAGCCTGCCTCTGATCCTGTTCCCCTCGGCCATCACCAATTCCATCTCCGTCCTGCTGCTGCCCATCGTCTCCGAAGCGGATGCCAGCGGCAATACGGGTGCGGTCAAACGCGCCATCGTAACCTCCATCCGCTACTGCCTCCTGCTGGGATTCGGCTGCACCGCCCTATTCCTGCTGCTGGGACGCCCTGCGGGCCGGCTGCTGTTCCATTCCGAGCTGGCAGGCAGCTTTATCCTCACGCTCAGCTTTATCTGCCCCTTCATGTACATCGCCAGTACCTTGGGCAGTATCCTGAACGGCCTCGGCAAGACTGCCCAGACCTTTCTCTACAGCGTGGTCAGCCTCCTGCTCCGGCTGCTGTTCGTCTTTGTCGCGATTCCCCGCTACGGCATCAAGGGGTATCTTTGGGGTATGCTCGCCAGCCAGATGCTGCAGACCCTTTTGTGCACGGTGTCCGCCCTGCATATCTCCCACAGATCACAGATGCGATAAAGTCTTGCAGTTCCCAACTTAATATACTATAATATACATGTTTTTGCCATAAAAAAGTTTATTTGACCTGAAGGAGTATACTGATATGTCATTTCATTTTGTAGCCAAACTACCGACCCCGGCCGAGATCCGGGAACAATTTCCGGTTCCGGAGCGTCTCTCGCAGATCAAACGCAGACGGGACGCCGAGATCCGTGACGTCATCACCGGAAAAAGCAATAAATTCCTGGTCATCATCGGCCCCTGTTCTGCCGACAACGAGGACGCCGTCTGCGATTATGTCAGCCGGCTCGCCCGCATCAACGAAAAGGTGCAGGACAAGCTGATCCTGATCCCCAGGATTTACACCAACAAGCCCCGCACCACCGGTGAGGGCTACAAAGGGATCGTCAGCCAGCCGGATCCGGAGAAAAAACCCGACTTTATGAGCGGCCTGATCGCCATGCGTAAGATGCACATTCACGCCATCGAGGTATCCGAAATGACCGCCGCCGATGAGATGCTCTACCCCGACAACTGGGGCTATGTAGAGGATATCCTCTCTTATGTAGCCATCGGCGCCCGTTCCGTGGAGGACCAGCAGCACCGCATGACCGTCAGCGGCTTTGACGTGCCCGCCGGCATGAAGAACCCTACCAGCGGCACCCTCTCCGTCATGTTAAACTCCATCTATGCGGCGCAGCACTCCCACTCTTTTATCTACAGAGGCTACGAAGTCAACACCGGCGGCAACCCGCTGGCTCACGCGGTACTGCGCGGCTCCGTGAACAAACACGGCCGCAGCCTGCCCAACTATCATTATGAGGATCTGGACATGCTCTGTTCGCTGTATAAAGAATACGATCTGGTAAATCCGGCCTGCATCATCGACGCCAACCACAACAACTCCAACAAGCAGTTCGAGCAGCAGATCAGGATCGTCAAGGAAGTACTGCACAGCCGGAAGCTGAACCGCGACATTCATACGATGGTAAAAGGCGTTATGATCGAGAGTTACATCGAGGAAGGCTGCCAGAAGATCGGGGAAGGCATCTATGGAAAATCCATTACCGATCCCTGTCTGGGCTGGGAGGCATCCGAAAGACTGATCTACGATATCGCAGACTATGAATAAGCTGCCCTGCGGTCTGTATTTCCGGCAAATGCGGCACTTGTTCCATTCTTTCAAAAACAGAAACAGAGCAGGCGGATTCGGCCTGCTCTGTTTCTGTTTTTACTTCTCTATCCTCTTGGGTGTGCCTTCGCATACACTTCTCTGATATGGCTGTGATTCATATTCGCATAGATCTGGGTCGTGGAAATATCCGAGTGCCCCAGCATCTCCTGTACGCTCCTGAGATCGGCGCCGTTCTCCACCAGATGGGCCGCAAAAGAATGGCGCAGCGTGTGCGGTGTGATATCGGCCTTGATCCCGGCCTTCTTCGCATAATATTTGATCAGTTTCCAAAAGCCCTGCCTGCTCATGGGCTGCCCGGAACAGTTGGCAAAGAGGACATCCGAAGCCTTGTTCTCCAGCATGGCGTCCCTCGTGCCGTCCAGATATCTGGCCAGTGCGTTTCTGGCCGCCGCCCCGAAAGGAATGATCCGCTCCTTGGTACGGTCCCTGCAGAGGATGAAACCCAGCTGCATATTGACGTCGGAAATCCGCAGAGTGATCAGTTCCGTCACCCGGATACCCGTAGCATACAGAAGTTCCAGCATCGCCTTGTCGCGTATCTCCTTGGGCGTGTCGCCCGTCGGCTGCTCCAGCAGCCTGATCACTTCCTCCGGCGACATGATCTCCGGAACCTTCTTCTCGATCTTCGGCGCCTTGAGCTGCTCCGACAGATCTTCCGCCACACACCCCACCTGCAGCATGTAATGATAAAAAGCCTTCAGCGACGCAATATTTCTGGAAACAGTGGCCGCCGCAAATTTATTGTCTTCCAGATATTTAACATAATCCCCCAGATCCTGTGAAGAAACTGCCGACACTTCATGGATTCCGCGCTCCGCCATAAAATGACGCACTTTATCCAAATCTCTTTTGTACGACATTTCGGTGTTTTTCGAAGTGCCTTTGACATTATGTAAATACGTTATAAATGTTGTTATCTCTTTTTCCATGTAGCCGGAAATCCTTCCCCCATATCGTCTTTATGTAAATCATATAAGACGTCTGCCTATCATTATAAGCAGATTCCAGAAGAAAAGCAAATGGAAATTTCCCAGATTTTACGGGCTTTTCAGCCATTTTGCAGACAAAACACAACATATCGTCAGCGTAGAAATTTATGTCTACTATATGTTGGTAGCATAAACGAAAAAATATTTTTAAAAAATTTTTAAAACAAACTGCAGCATTTTAGGATTAACATAACTCTCCAGAATGCATCCGACGATGATCACAGCAATGATCCCCGCCATCTGCATTCCCTTTTTCAGGTAACTCTGTCTGCCGTAGCCGCCGTAGTATTCCCGCCCCATGCCGTGGGCATAGAGCATCCGGTTGACACCCACCGCCCACAGAAACAGCGCCGCATATCCCGGGATCAAAAGAATGCCCTGCGGAAAGATGCCGGCCGCCATCAGGAACAGTCCCCGTATCCCGTAGCGGATCACCGCCACCGAAAGCAGACAGCCCGCAGACAGCCCCATGTAACAGACATAACCGCACACCGCCGGCAGGCCGATCATGGTGGTGGCCAGAAGTCCCAGCAGACATACCGTGAACATCCTGTGCTTTAACACATAGCCAAACAGGCCGCTTCCGTCCGGAATACTGTTCTTAAGCCGCAGGATCATGTCCGTACCCAGCAGACTGCCCTCCCCGATCCACGTATCATACCCCAGGTTAACGATCAATATCCCCAGAAATAATCCGATGGTAAACAAATATACGATATAATAGCCGTTCTTTGCCGCTGTCTGCTGCTGCACCGCTCTCCCCACTCCCCACTTTACACGGGCAGGCTCCTGACCTGCCGCAAGTCGCATGTCCTGTCTTCCTATGTATATGTGGGGCGGTATGCCATGCAGAACAAAAAACTCTCTGAAAATATAGAACGTACTAACTGCACAATACTATATCTTGTTATAATCCTGCACAAAAAACATTTCCGGATAGCATATTTTGATTTTCTTTTCTAATTTGGTTCTGCTATGGCGCTGCTTTTTCTCCTGCCGCCCACACCTGTATCTCTGTCCATGACCAAACTGTCTCTGTCAGCACAGACATCAAAGTACCATCACCAACGTCCCTGCCGTGATCAATGTCGCCCCGATCAGCGATTTGGCCGTGAAACTCTCGTGCAGGAAAACAAACGCCAGCACAAGCGTGATCACGACGCTCAGCTTATCGATCGGCACCACTTTGGAGACCTCGCCAACCTGCAGCGCTCTGTAATAACAGAGCCAGGAGGCCCCGGTAGCCAGCCCGGACAAGATCAGAAACAGCCAGCTTTTCTTATCAATAGAGGCAAGGCCGCTCTGTGTATTCGTCAAAAAGACCATCCCCCAGGCCATCGCCAGTACTACCACCGTGCGGATGGCCGTCGCCAGATTGGAATTTACCCCCTCGATCCCCACCTTGGCCAGAATAGATGTCAGCGCCGCAAAAACCGCAGACAGTATCGCAAATACAAACCACATGATATCCGATTCCCCTTCACCCAAACGCACCTGTTATCCGTTTTGTATATGCTGTTAAACATGCTTTTATGCGTTTTTATACATACCTGCTTGTATGCATACCTGTTTTTATGCATACTTATTTTTATACATACTTATTCTTGTACATACTTGTTATGATAAGCGAGCAGTGCCGAGACCGTCTTGCCGTCCTGAATCTTGCAGTCATAGATCATCTGGATCAGTTCCTCTATGTCATGGCTCTCCACATTCAGAAATTCGTCGTCGTCCAGATGCTGATGCCCTTTCTTCAGATCAGTGGCCACATAAACATCGATCTTCTCATTGCAGAAGGCTACCGTCGTATACAGAGAGATCAGCAGCTCCATCTTCCCGGCAGTATAACCGGTCTCCTCCTCCAGTTCTCTGGCCGCAGCAATATCTGTCGGTTCATCCGCACCGTTTAAACCGCCTGCCGGAATCTCCAGCGTCTCTCTTTCCAGCGCATTTCTGTACTGCCTCACCATAAGCAGTCTGCCGTCATCCTTCACGGCCACCACGGCCGCCGCTCCCTTATGGTTGATAAAATCCCATTTCGCGGTCGTGCCGTTGGGGATCTTCATGGTATCCTGATAGTAATCGATGATAACACCTTTGTGTATCAGTTCCCTGTTGATGCGCTCGTAATTATCCATATCCTCTTACCCTCCGCCAATCTGTTGATTTATAATTCTCCCATACCCCGTACAGGACTTACCTCTATGCTGTATTGTAACACAGCTCTGACAGAAAAATCAAAATGTATTGCCACTTATTGTTAACGCCATTAGAAATTTCGTTTTCTTCCTTGCCGGAGCTACCGCATATGGCTTCAACAAGAGCCGGAAACAGAAATTTGTTATGTCGTTTACTATATTTCCCGATATCCTCTGCGATTCTCAAGAAAAAAATAAAAAAGCAGAGCAAACTGTTGTGGGTTCTTTCTGAACTTTGGGTAATCAAATGCTTAAAAAACTGGCATCACACTTT
>OFFS01000149.1_pt1 | contig 57643 bp, 52 predicted proteins | sample 1521541 | NCBI WGS metagenome assembly OFFS01 (sample SAMEA3504127, study PRJEB24116) | mouse gut metagenome | biome: mouse gut; feature: mouse-associated habitat; material: faeces | place: Denmark | collected 2011 | reverse complement strand
ATGGCCCTAGGTGGTAACATGTACCACAGACATCAATGGGGGCACACTGACAGTCTAATTATTAATTTTTATAAAATAATCTTAATTTATTAAATCACAAACTTTTTAAGAGCTTTTGCAATGCCATTATGATTATTATCATCGGTTACGAAATCAGCTTTTTCCTTAATATCTTCAATTGCATTTCCCATTGCAATCTTCTTAAAGCTTGAATTCTCAAACATAGAAACATCATTACCTTGATCACCAAAGACCATGACATCTTCGGGGCTGATCTTTAAACGTTGCGCCAAATCCATTAAAGCATTTCCTTTTGAAGCACCAATTCCATTTAGCTCAATACAGTTATCTAAACTATGAACTATATCATAAGATTCAAAGGCCCAATACGGAATAGAATTCCATAGTTTTTCAATTTGATCACTATCTTTTGCACAAGTAAATCCTACCTTGTTAAAGGTAAAATCTTGCGGAATCTCTTTACGTTCACGAACTCTAATTTCATTATCAGTCAAAGCGGCATTAATTTGCATTTGTACTGAAAGATCACGATCTAAGGTCCAAAAACGTTCAGTTGTCTCAAAATGTAAGTTCACATGGGCAAGTCTTTGCAAGCGAAGCATTACTTCAAAGTCACGATAATTCATCTCTTGACTCATCAGAACTTTTCCAGACAAGTCTTGTACAACTGCGCCGTTAAATACAACTGCATATTCTTCTGGTCCTTCAAGTCCTAATTGAGTTTCAAAAGGCATTACCCCAGAGAGAGGACGACCAGAAGCAAGAACAATTTTAACTCCCATCCCATGCGCCACTTGTAAAGTTCTCAACGTTTCAGGTGAAATTGTATTTCCACTGGTTAGTAAAGTTCCATCTAAGTCTACTGCAATTAGTTTTACCGCCATAAATTACCCCTATCTTCCAAAAATCATATAGAAAATTACATTTATTAATAATCCCATTAGTGCATAAAAGGAAACTGCATTAGCTTTCATTTTTTCTTTATTAAATACACCAGACTAGCAATAAAGCCCACTAAGGGAAAAACAGTATAAAAAATGATTGCCTATTCAGCAACTCCATAAACATCTGTATTTAATTTATGAATGAATTTTTTCTCCAACAAAAATAGAGACTAATAAATTATTAGTCTCTATTTTATATTAACCAATATAAAATTCAATATGCTGTTTTAGATTTTCAAAATCAATTGGTAAATGACCACCAATCTCACCATCTAAATTCACAGGAATCGGATCCTTATCTTTACTCTCACCTAATAATTCTACTTTCAAATTTTTAGTCTTAGTATAGATAATCTGTGGATCATTAACATGATTTCCATTCAATGCCATAGCCATTAAACGTAAAACATCTACTGGATTTGCAGTTTTAACTACAATCAACTGAAATAGTCCATCTGATAATTGAGCATCTGGCATAATCCGTTCAAATCCGCCAATTGAATTGGTCATTCCTAAAAGAAACATTGATAAGTCTCCCTCATAGACTCCCTCATCATAGGTTAAACGCATCTTATTGCTACTGATTTTTGGTAGCATTTCTGCCCCCTTAAGCAAATACGCGCTATAACCAAGGACGGATTTTACTTCTGATGGCACACCATAAGTAAGCTCGGTTAACGAACCACTAGCAGCAATATTCATAAAATATTGCTTACCGGCACGCCCAATATCCATCTTTTGTGTTTTACCAGTCAAAATTACTTTAGCTGCCTCAACTAAATCATCTCTGGGAATCTTTAATGCGCGAGCAAAATCATTGGTAGTTCCTGCCGGAATAACAGCTAATTTTGGTCTTTTTTCTAATGGAGCTACTCCATTAACTACTTCGTTAATCGTACCGTCTCCACCAGCACCAACTAGTAAATCAAAACCTGCTATGGCACATCTTTTTGCCTCATTTTGAGCAGACAAAGGTTCTGGCGTCGTTCTAAAAGCACTGGCTTCAAAACCAGCCTGTTCTAATACATTTAAGATATCTGCTACATTTTGAAGCATTTGCTCATGACCTGAAACAGGATTATAAATCAATCTCGCTTTTTTCGTCATCGCCTCTCGCCTCCCTAAAATGATTAACGACTTTGAAGTTCCTTGTTAAGCAATTGGTTAACAACTTTAGGGTTAGCTTTACCACGAGTTTGTTTCATGATTTGACCAACCAAGAATCCAATCGCACGATCTTTACCATTCTTAAAGTCTTCAACAGATTGTGGGTTATCATCAACAACCTTAGTTACCATTGGTCCAAGAACAGAAACGTCAGATAATTGAACCATACCCTTATCTTCAACGTATTTCTTAGGATCAGTACCATTTTCAATAGATTCCTTAAATACTTTCTTTGCAATCTTAGATGAAATAGTACCATCTTTGATCATCTTGATCATTTCGGCTAAGTGTTCTGGAGTCAACTTAATATCTGCAATGCCAACTTGATTTTCATTCAAGTAACCATTAACTTGAGTGTTTAACCAGTTAGCAGCTAAGGTTGGATCTGCACCAGCAGCAACTGCAGCGTCGTAGAAATCACTTGATTCCTTAGTTTGTAAAATAACGTCTGCGTCGTATTCCTTAATACCATATTCTTCAACGTAACGCTTACGACGTTCAAATGGTGATTCAGGTAAACTTTCTTCAATTTCGTCAATCCAGCTTTGCTTAATATGGTAAGGAGCAATATCTGGTTCTGGGAAGTAACGATAGTCTGCGTCGCCTTCCTTAACACGTTCTAGAACAGTTTTACCAGTTGCTTCATCAAAACGACGAGTAGAAAGTTGAACTCTACCACCAGAAAGTAATACTTGTTGTTGACGTTTTTCTTCATAAGCAAGAGAACGACGTACGTGGTCAAATGAGTTCAAGTTCTTCATTTCAACCTTGGTACCAAGCTTTTCTTGACCTGCAGGACGGATAGAAATGTTGGTATCAACACGCATTGAACCTTCTTCCATCTTAACGTCAGAAGCACCAGTAAATTGAACAATTTGACGTAATTTAGTCAAATATGCATAAGCTTCTTCTGGGTCTTCCATATCAGGTTCAGAAACAACTTCAAGAAGAGGGACTCCCTGACGGTTTAAGTCAACGTATGAATAACCGTTAGCACCGTGTGTGTTCTTACCAGCATCTTCTTCAATGTGCATTTCATGGATACCAATACGCTTTTTCTTACCACGAACTTCAATTTCGATATAACCATCACGAGCAAGTGGTTGGAAGAATTGAGTAATCTGGTAAGCTTTAGGGTTATCTGGGTAGAAATAGTTCTTACGATCAAAGTGAGTTACTGGTAAAACATGTGAATGAGTTGCTAAAGCAACCATAATTCCAAGACGGTAAACGTCTTTGTTTAAACGAGGTAAGACACCAGGCATAGCCCAGTCAATAACATTAGTTTCAGTGTTTGCTTCAGCACCATAACTAACTGGTGATGGAGAAAAAATCTTACTCTTTGTTTTTAATTCGAAGTGGACTTCTAGACCAATAGTCGATTTAAAATTCATTAATTAATCCTCCATTCCTGTAGGTGTTTTTTCGTAGAATTTATTATTACGTTCAATGAAATCAGCAACTTTAAATACATTTCCTTCATCAAAACGCTTAGCCATAATTTGAAGACCAGCAGGCATACCATCAACTAAACCTGCAGGTACACTAGCTGCTGGAATACCAGCCAAGTTAGCTGAAATAGTTAAAATATCATTATTGTACATCTTAATTGGATCAGAAATTTCTTCACCAATACCAAATGCTGGCTCAGTAGTAGTTGGTCCAACAATAACATCGTTTTCTTCAAAAATCTTTTCAAAGTCGCGGCAAATTAATGTTCTAACTTGTGCAGCCTTCTTGAAGAATTCATCATATGCACCAGCTGATAAAGCAAAAGAACCAAGCATAATACGACGCTTAACTTCGTCACCAAAGCCTTCACTTCTTGATTTTACATAAACATCTAATAAGTTCTTAGTGTCCTTTGCACGGTAGCCATAACGAATACCATCATATCTTTGAAGGTTTGAAGAAGCTTCACTAGAAGCAACAATGTAGTAAGTAGGAACAACATACTTAGTATGTGGCAATGAAACTTCGTTAATAATTGCACCGGCATCCTTCAAAACATCAATTTGTTTTTGGATAACTTCGCGCATTTCACCGTCAACAGCATCCATGTATTCCTTAGGAACAGCCACACGTAAGCCTTTAACATCTTGGCCTAAGAAGCTAGTGTAATCAGGTACTTCTTGTTCAGAAACAGTTGCATCATGTTCATCAGGACCAGCAATTACGTTTAATACTTCAGCTGAATCCTTAACACGCTTACTCATTACACCAATTTGATCCAATGAAGAACCAAAAGCAATAAGTCCCCAACGTGATACTCTACCGTAGGTTGGTTTAATACCAAAAATACCATTGAAGGCAGCTGGTTGACGAATAGAACCACCAGTATCTGATCCAAGAGCTGCAACAACTTCACCGCTCGCAACTGCAGCTGCAGAACCACCCGATGAACCACCAGGAACTTTATCCAAGTTCCATGGGTTATGTGTTTCACCATAGTAAGAATGTTCAGTGGATGAACCCATTGCAAATTCATCCATGTTAGTCTTACCAACAAAAGTTGCTTGCGCCTTCTTTAATTTGCTAATTACAGTAGCATCATAAACAGGCATATAGTTGTAAAGAATGTGGCTAGCTGCTGTAGTCTTCATACCATTAGTAATGATATTATCCTTGATAGCAATAGGAATCCCAGCTAATTTATTTTTATTAAAATCTAAATTTTCTGCTGGCTTTGCGTCTTCATCAACAGTAATCCAGGCATTAATCTTTTTGTCTGTTTCTTTAATATTTTTAACTGTTTCCTTAGCTAGGTCTTCAGCTGTTATTTCGCCATCTTGTAATTTTTTATTTAATGAGTCAATGTTTTCATTTAAGTAATTCATTATTCATTATCATCCTTATCAATAATTACTGGCACCTTAATGAAGCCATCAGCTTTTTCAGGAACATTCTTCATTAATTCTGCGCGACTTTCCCAATGTTCAGGCTTGTCTTCTCTAAAGTCAGTCTCTCGATCAACAACTTGAACAGTTTCAGGAACTCCTTCAGTATCAACTTCGGCTAATTGATGTGCCATATTGATAATGTCACCCATTTGTTCAGTAAACTTATCAATTTCGTCTTCACCAAACTCAAGTCGAGATAGTGCTGCAACGTGATTGATTTCATCTTTTGTAATTTTCACCGTTTGCCTCCTATTCACCGCCAAAGACGTGGACATAATAACTATCGTCTGCGGAATTCTTAGCGATTAATGCCTGCGTATCATTAACAGAATTAATCTTAATTTCTATTGGTGCATCCTTAGGTAAGTACTTCTTAGCAGCTGACAGTACAAGTCTTGAAAAACTCTCAATCTGTGCATAACCAAAGAATTGGGTAGTCACAGTAATGTTCATTTGTGTCAAAGTTTTATTTTGATAATGAACCGTCGCTGTTACCCCACTAATATTAGGGAAGTAACCTTGAATAGCTGCTTTAAAATCACTAAATGAAGCTGCATCAGTAGAATTGATTGCTTTTTCACTTCCAACAGTCGGTAGCACTTGACTACGATTATTGACTGTTTTCCAATCATTTATTTTACTACTATTTGCATTAGCAATTCCATATGCAAAGTAATTTCCACCTACAAGAGAATCTTTACTGGTTTTACTAAAAAGCCCAACCAAAATTGGGATATCTTTTAATCCCTTCTTTTTACGTAAATAAGAAACTAACTTATTAGCTGCTTCTTTACCAAAAGTCTCCTGTTCTGCACGAGAAATATCTTTATGATATTGGGGACCATCTTTAACTTTTTGGTAGTAATCAACCGAGTTAAGAGCTAGCCCAACACTCATACCATCCATTTTGTAACTAGAATTAGATTTAGTCAAAAAATCTTGTTCTAAAATTTGATCTAAAATAATAGGATTATACGAATTCTTTTTATTACTTTTTTCCGCATTTAGACCTTCTGGATTACTCTTAGACTTTCTTCCTAGCCAGTCAGTAGCATCAGCAACAGAAATTTTTTGTCCTTCTTGAAAAACATACTTACTACTTGAAAAAGTATTGTGAGATAAATCAATTAACCCAGATTCTAAAGCACGACTATCTACATTATTATCACTAGTATTTTCAGTTGTTCCTTCAATTGGACTAGTTACATATTCCCCATCTTTTAAAAGAACATTATACCCATTTTTACTAGTACTAGTAGTTTGATAGCTTTTTTTCTTTGTTGTAGAAGTAGTAGGGTTATTGGCAAGATCAGAATTTTTTAAATTGCCACATGCACTTAAACTTAACCCAGTTGCTAATAGTAGTGCTATTTGCAAAAATCTTTTCAATTTATTTTTCCTTCTTATTTCTTTATTTTTCAATTTTTGCAATTGCTTCTTGTTCAGTTAACATTGGAACTTGAAGTTTTTCAGCCTTATCTTTTTTAGAGCCCGCGTCTGCTCCGTAGATTAAATAATCTGTCTTCTTAGAAACTGACCCAGTGACTTTTGCACCAAGATCTTGAAGCTTTTTGGTAAATTCACTTCGAGTAAAGGCAGATAATTTTCCAGTTAAAACTACTGTCTTTTCCTTAAAGAAATTATCTGGTGCTTCATCTTCAACTGTTCCTAAATATTCCATATTTAATCCACTGTCACGCAATTCTTGTAGTAGCTTCTGTGCGCTTGGTTGATTAAAATATGCTGTTAATGACTCTGCAATCGTCTCTCCTATTGTATCGATACTTGTTAATTCTGGCACTGTTAATTGACTAACCTTTTCCAAATTTTTATATTTTTCCAAAATCAATCTGGCAGCCTTAGCACCAACATGATCAATTCCTAAGCCATACAGTAATAATTCGGCAGAATTTTGCTTACTATTTTCAATAGAAGATAATAAATTAGTAATCGATTTTTCTTTAAAGTGATCAAGTTGTCCTAGTTGGTCCGGAGTTAAATGATATAAGTCAGCTACATCATTAATAAATCCCTTATCAATTAACTGTTTTACAATTCTAGGACCAAGTCCCATAATATTCATCGCTCCACGTGAAGCAAAATGAATAATTCCCTCTTCAATTTGAGCTGGGCACATCGGATTAATACAACGAAGTGCTACTTCATCTTGCAAGTGAACTAAAGTTTCTCCACATGAAGGACAAACATTTGGAATCTCATACGGCTTACTATCTTTAGGTCTTTTGCTTAAAACAACACTAGAAATTTCTGGAATAATATCTCCAGCTTTATGCAATTTAACTGTATCGCCAATTCTTACGCCCTTTTCTCTTAGGTAGTCTGGATTATGTAAAGACGCACGAGAGACAATAGTTCCAGCAAGTTTAACTGGATCCATTACTGCAGTAGGTGTTACTACTCCCGTTCGGCCAACTGTCCATTCAATATCTCTAACTACAGTCTCTTGCTCTTCGGGTGGGAACTTATAAGCAATTTCCCAGCGAGGTACTTTTACAGTATTACCAAGTTTACTTTGTAAACTTAAGTCGTCAACTTTTAAAACAATACCGTCAATCCCATAACTTAAATCATTACGTTTAGCGGTATATTCATCAATAAAATTAAATACTTCGTCCATTGATTCAAAACGTCGTCCAGACTGATTAGTATGAAATCCTAATCGATTCATTTCATCAATCGCTTGATGTTGACTTGTAATGTTTCTTGGTGGATTAACCCAAGTATAAATAAAAGTACTTAAATTTCTTTTTTTAGTAATTCGAGCATCTAATTGTCTTAAAGAACCGGCAGCCGCATTTCGAGGATTAGCAAAAACTTGCTCCCCTTTTTCGTCACGTTCTGCATTTAAGGTTGCAAACGCTTCTTTCTCCATGTAGCATTCACCACGAACTTCAGTTGTTAATGGTTCAGGTAATGTTTGAGGAATATCTTTAATAAATTTGGCATTAGCTGTTACATCTTCACCAACACGGCCATTTCCTCTTGTAGAAGCACGTGTTAATTTTCCGTTAGTATATTCTAAGGATAAAGATAATCCATCAATTTTTAATTCCACATTATAAGCTACTGGGTGACCCACTAATTTCGTAATTCTTTCGTCAAATTCTTTAAGCTCATCTTTTGAGAAAACATCCCCCATTGAAAGCATCGGAACAGGATGTTCAACTTTAGAAAGATCACTTTTAATCTCTCCACCAACTCGTTGGGTAATTGAATCAGCAGTTACTAAGTCAGGAAATTGCTCTTCTAATTCTACTAATTCCTGATAGGTCTTATCATATACTGCATCTTCAACTACCGGAGCATCTTTTGCATAATAATCATCTGCCCATTTATCGAGCTTTTTTCTTAATTCATCGACTTTCTGAGAAGCCTCATTATGAGTTAAAACTGCCATTATATTAGCCCCTCTCTAAATCAAACTGTTCTATTTCATTATATCTTTTTAATCGGTGCAAAGGCAGCTAAAAGGCGTTTCACTCCTTGGCTAGCAAAGGCAATATCTAATTCCATATCTTCACCAGTACCGTTAACTTTGACTACAACGCCTTTTCCCCATGCGTTATGTGTAACTTGATCACCAACATTCCAGGACTTTTTCTCAGCTCCAACTGCACCAGTTGCTTTCTTAGCCTCCTCAATTGTCATCTTTGGAGGGTAAACATGAGAGTTAGCTTGTTCCTTTCTATTAATAGCAAAGGGAACAGAGATGACAGAATTAGATGGCATTGGGTTAACAAATTCTAAATCCTTATCTTCAATCTCATCAATAAAGCGTGATGGTTGATTACGTTGCGGACGGCCATACATCATTCTAGAAAAAGCATTGGTTATGTAGAGTTTCTTTTCAGCTCGCGTAATTCCGACATAGGCTAGTCGACGTTCTTCTTCAAGTTCACTTGGATCTTCTACTGCTCTTGAAAGTGGGAAGAGTCCCTCTTCCATTCCAACCAAGAAGACCACCGGAAACTCTAGTCCCTTAGCGGCATGAAGAGTCATCAATGCAACTTGGTTATCTTGATTTTCTAAATCATCTTGATCACTTAATAATGAGATCTCTGAAATAAAATCACCTAAAGCTGTTGAATCTTCATCTTCGGGCTCATAATTATCGTCAAAGCGCTTAGTAACAGTCAGAAATTCATTTAAGTTTTCTAATCTAGTATCTGCTTCAATTGTGTGTTCATTTTCTAAAGCTTCTTTGTAGCCGAAATCAGCTAATATTTTTTCCGTTAAACCTGTTACACCATGCGTCTTACTATATTCGATTGCATCTCTTAAGGCCGTTCCAAAAGTAGCTAGCGTTCTAGCTGGGCGACCCGTAATTGGTGCTAAGCTCAAATTCTTAAAAGTCTCTTCTACTGTAAAGTCATTATCATTAGCAAAACCGTTAAACTTAGCCATCGTAGTTGGACCCAAACCACGTTTTGGTACATTAATAATTCGGTTGAAACTCATTGAATCAGCAGGATTTGCGACAACTTTTAAATAAGCCAAAATATCTTTAATTTCTTTTCGGTTGTAGAACTTATGTCCTCCAACAATCCGATACGGAATATTAGCTTTAACTAGGGCTTCTTCGACATTACGTGATTGAGCATTGGTCCGATAAAGAACGGCAAAATCCTTGTAGTCTCTTTGATGTTCTTTTATTTCTTCTTTAATCTTTGAAATGATAAACAGTGCTTCATCATTTCCACTTTGAGCACGGTAATAATTGATTTTATCGCCAGCGCCTTTATCCGTCCAAAGTTTCTTAGGTTTACGTTTCAGATTATTTTTAATTACCGAGTTAGCTGCATCAAGAATATGGCCAGTAGAACGGTAGTTTTGCTCTAATTTAATAGTAGTAACTTCATCATCTTGATAGTCATGCTCAAAATTAAGAATATTTTCCATGTTAGCTCCGCGCCAACCATAGATCGACTGATCTGCATCCCCAACAACGCAAATATTTTTATATTGAGCAGCTAAAGCAACACAAAGTTGATACTGTGCTTCATTCGTATCTTGATACTCATCTACTAAAATATAGCGGAATTTATTTTGATAATAGTGCAAACTTTCTTTGTCCTTCTTAAATAAGACGAGCGTTTGCATAATTAAATCATCAAAATCCATAATTTGGTCACGCTTTAAGCGATGTTGATATTCGCTATATACTTGCGCTGTTACCTTTTCAAACGGACTAGCTGCTTGCTCCTTAAAGTCTTTTGGAGTAAGTAAGTCATTTTTTCCATTCGAAATAGCGCCTAAAATTGCTTTTGGATCATACATTTTAGGATTAATATTAAGATCCTTTTCAATTCGCTTAATTAGTGTCAATTGTTCTGCAGAATCAGCAATTGAAAAATTATTAGAGTAGCCAATTTTTTCTGCATCACGACGTAAAATACGGACACATAAAGCATGAAAAGTTGACATCCAAACACTGTCAGCTGCTTGCCCTAATAACTTTTGGACACGTTCTTTCATTTCAGTTGCAGCCTTATTAGTAAAAGTAATGGCTAAAACATTCCATGGCGCAACGCCCTTTTCTTCAATTAAATAGGCAATTCGACGTGTTAAAACTGATGTTTTTCCACTACCAGCTCCGGCAACTACTAAAAGTGGACCTTCAGTACACTGCACGGCTTTTTTTTGCTGAGGATTTAATTCTGCAAGAATTGTTTCTTCGCTCATTGCTTCTTCCTTTTCTGTTAACTCAAACGCTAAAATAGACTTGTCTATTATAACAAAAAACGACAATAGCATTTACTTAACTATTGTCGTTTTTAATTTAATCATATTGTGTTAAATTGAATTCTTTAATTATATCAATTAATTTTTTTGCATAACCTGGATCTGTTGCATATCCATCTGTTTCTAATGCTTGCACTTGAGTGGCATAATCTTTGGCAGTTAAAACATGCTGATATTGGTTTCTATTCCAAGTAGTTCCATTCACAAATAGTCGTGTATGTGCCTCGATTGATTCTTCATAAGTATCGTAAACTCGAAAACGTCCCGTAACAGTTTCCCAATGATCATTAACAAACTCAGAAGTTGTTAATTCGCGACTTGTATTAGGATCCGTTCCCTTAACGCCAAATAAATTATTGTATTTTCTAGAAAGCTCACTCTGACCAAAATTACTTTCTAGACAAGCTTGCGCAATCGTAACGCTTGGAAAGAGACCATAAGGCTTATCAGCCCTTTGAGCAATTGGAGCCACTACTTTAATAAACTTTTCTTTACTTTGAAGAGACTGTTCTTTTTCTAGTTGTGCCTGACGTAATCGTTCATTATTCACAGTTTGCTGACGCCAGTACAAAAAGCCTGATAAAATTATTACCAAAGTAAAACAAATCGCAAATGCTCTTGCAATTATATACTGAATATTTTTTTGACGGCGTCTACGCGACATTTTAACTCATCTTCCTTTTCATCACTTGCTTCAAAGGCATCGCAATTGCCGGCGTAAGAACAGCAGTAAAGATTGCTTCTACGATACCATTAATGCCTAAAACGCTAATTAAAATAGCAATTAAAGGAGCTGAATTTTGAGTTTGACCTAATGAATGAAGTAAAACAGAGGGATCGTTCATGTACCAAAGGCTAGTAATACCAACCACAAGTAGCGTATTAGTCAAAGAAGTACATAATCCCGTGATTGTATAAACAACAGTCTTTTGAAATTTTGAATCATCCTTTGCCGCTTGTCCAATCATTCCTGCGATAAAACCCGCAGCTGTCCGAGGAACTAAAGCAATAAGAATGTTTCGGAATAAAAGGATGCTGACAATGTCACCGGGCTGTGTATATGCAACAAACATACTCAATAAGCCCCAAAATAAACCAATTGATGCTCCAAAACCTGGTCCCATTAAACATCCGGCCAATGCAACTGTTAAAGGAATAGTTGTAATAGAGGGTAATCCTGGCAAAATCCGGATGTAGCCAATATAAGGGACAAAGGTCTGAACTAAAATAATTGCAACAAAAATAGCACTGATGGCAACTCTAAAAGTCTTCTTATTAATCATAGTCTTTCCTACTTTATTAACTTATAACTTTAACAAAAAAGGAAGCCGCATTTGCGACTTCCTTTTCTTAGTGGTGCGGGCGAGAAGACTCGAACTTCCACGATCTAAAAGCGATCACAAGATCCTTAGTCTTGCGCGTCTGCCATTCCGCCACGCCCGCGGTACTTAAACAATATACCAGATAATTTTTCTTTTAGCAAATGAAAATTCAAATTTTTTATTTATTTTTTCTGATTAATGTTAATCTTCGGCCGCATTTGCCACATCTATATTTTTTTGTATTTACTTTACGAACGCGAGGATACTGAAAATGACAATTTTTACATTCATAAATATAATTTCGATTTTGTCGACGTCGTAAACCAATATCAGGCGTATAACGACTACCTCCAACAGCAGCAAGCAAATTCTTAAAATCACGATTACGATGCTGATAACCGCGACCCGCTAAATGTAAGTGATAATGCGTTAACTCATGCTTAATTATTCCAACTAAATCTGCATAATATTTTTTATCTAAAAAATGACCGTTAATATCAATATGATGATCCTTTAAAAAGTATCTTCCGCCCGTCGTTGTCATTCGATTATTAATTTTAACTTCATGTTTAAAGGGAGCATGAAAATACCGTAAAGAAATTTCTTCTACTAATTTTTGTAACTCTGCTTGATTCATTATTTTCGTATTAATTTTTGATATATTCCAGCTTGTTTAGGAGAAGATATCTTTCTCTTTAAATCAGTCACAATTCTTTGCTTCAAAGATTGCTTTCCATCTATCCACGTTCCAGTAAACAAGTGAATGGAATATGAATTCTTACTTGGATTACACAAAAGTCCATCCGAATAAACATGAACTCCATCTTTTAATATTTGTTCCTTATTGCCTATTTTTAGACCATAATTTTCTTTTAAAATATCAGTTACTGAAATACTATTCACACCTGCCATTTGATCATTCTTATCAAAAGTAAAATCTCGATTATTGTAATAATTAAGAATATCCTTCATAAAAGGATGATTCATTTCAGCGCCAAAAATAGCTGCTGACAAGTAATCATTGTTTTCAAAACCAATAAATGCACGATTATTTAAAAGTGGATCTAATTTCTTAAGGACTCTAACGTCTGTATCTAAGTAAATGCCACCTTGCTCATAAATCACACGGGCTCTAATATAGTCAGAAACAAATGCCCACTTTTTGGCCTCATAGGCTTGTTCAATATACTTATTTTCATGTACGTTAAAATTATTTTCATTCCATTCAATAATTTCATAATCTGGCAATTTATTTTTCCAGGTGGCAATGCATTCTTCAATTAAAGATGATTTAGGGTTATTTCCTACCCAAATATAATGGATTTTTTTAGGAATCATTTTTGTCTTTTAATCTTTCTAGAAAAGCGAGTAACAAATTCAATCATATCTTGATTAAAGTCTAACTTCAGCATAAACATGATTACTACATAAATAATTAACATCAAAATTGATTTAACTGCCATATTTAAAAAGCTTGATGTAATTAAATTTGGCATCAGCATCCCAGCAATTAAAGTAATTATTCCAATTAAAAAATATTTAGGCACATCACAAAATGCATCTTTAAAACTATAGTCATCTCTAACGATCCAAAGTCGTAAAATTAATACTACAAATTCTGTAATTAAAATTGCTACTGTAGCACCGCTGGCTCCATATGGTCGATCTAGTATAGCTGCTAAAACTAATTCAATTATGGCCCCAATTACAACTGGAATCGCGTATTCTTTATCTCTTCGATTAGCAAGTGCAAATTGATTAGCAAAGACCCCACCCATCGGAATCATAATAATCGTTAGCGCAAAGAAGAACATCAGAGATGTCATCGGAATAAACTGTTTTCCAAAGAAGAAAGGTACAAACTGCTTAGTATTTGCCATGATGATTACAGCAAATAAGGTTCCTAGCATTGTAGTCGCTTCAAGAGACTTCTTTAAAACTACCTTTTGGGTCTCTTTTTCTTCACTAGCCATCTTCGGCATAATTACCAAGGAAATGCTTGTAATTACCCCCAATACCATATTTGAAATTCGCTGTGAATTATCATAAAAAGCCACCTGAGTTGAATTGCTGAAGAATCCTAAAATTGGCTTATCAAGAGAAGTATAGATCTGTGTAGCAATCTGAGGAATCATTAAGGTGATAATCGAAATAATGGTGGTCTTATATTTATAGAAATGTCCTACTGGTCTTCCTACATAACGATGAATATCAAGCCAAAATACAAAAGATCCTAGCATGGTTGAAACTGACATAATCAGGAAGTATTTCCAAAGATCTGCAGGTGATTTAATTAAGAGCAAAATCAAAACTACACTGGCTAATTTAACAATCGTATTTTTTAATACAACTCTACCAAAATCAGCCAATCCTTGAAAAAACCAAGAAATATCAACTTGAGCTGAGATCAAATATGGAACCATTAAGATTAAATAGTTCCAATATTGAACATGAAAAATATTCGTAATTAATAAAGTGATTAAAATAGTCACTAAACCTGCAATTGCTTGAAAATACCACAATCCCCAAAAAGCTTCAGTTAATTCTTGAGGGGTACCATAAGTTCTAGTCCGAGATACTGTCCTAATACCAATATAAGAGACTGATAAAGTACAAAATACCATCAAAAATTGCACAGTATTATTTACACTGCCATAAATACCATAAGTCTTAGGCCCTAACACTCTTGATAAGTATGGAACGGTGATCAGCGGTACTAAAACTAGAAAAATTTGATAGACCGCATTATATAAAATATTAAGAAAAGTTCGCTTCACTACTTTTTCCTCTAAAAATTCTTCGTCATGTAATCAAAGATAGGCTCGCAAGAATCAATATCTTCAACTTCATCAATTAATTCACGCCAATAAAAACGCTGATTTTGGTATTGCTTATCATCAGGATGTCTCAAAACTTGCAGAAGTTCTTTTTGTGAGTTAACACAGGGTCCCGGTGTAATATCTTCGTAGGGGCTTAATAATAAACCGCGTACTTTTTCATATTGCTTTAGATAATTAGTAATAAAAATAATTGGTTTATCCAAATACAAGTAATCAAAATAAATTGATGAAAAGTCAGTTATTAAGAAATCAGTATCTCCAAGCAATTCATATAAATCAAGGTTATTTTCAAAAAGATAATCATTATTTAAAAAAGCAACATTTGAAAACTGACTATTAAAGTTATCAAACATTCGCATTTCATAGGGATGAAGTTTCACAATCAAGTATTGGTGATTATCCTTTAAGGCATCATTTAACTCATAAGGGTCAAAGCCTAAAAAAGCAAAGAAATTACCTTGTTTTATCATTTCCATAACACTTGGATCCTCAAGCTCGTAGCGGAAAGTCGGCATATAAATTCCGATTTTAGCTTGCTCATCCTTAGTTTTAAATAAATCCTCTAATAATTTTTCTTTAGAAATTGCTGGTTGATCAATATAATCAATTCGAGGAAAGCCCAGCTTTTGATATTTTTTCCCCTCAATTGCCATACATGCGCTCATTAAAGTTTCGTATAAATCAGAGCTTGATGTTACCATATCAGCATTTTTATGCCAAAGTTTTTGATTTCGTTTATTAGCACGATAGCGTGTATTATGCGCCATAAATCCCATCCGCTTTAGCGGAACACCGTGCCAGAATTGAATATTAATTTGTGCAGGGCGCGCTTTAAAAGGTTGATGCGTTGTGATCACATACTTGGCTGCACCAATCTTTTTCCACGCTTCCCAAGACAAATGTGACGATGGCCACGGTTCAACTAAGGTTACATCATAATCCGGGTGATTAGCCTTAATGTATTTATAGAATAAATAGCCGTTTGAGCCTGATCTACCTGATCCGTTTAAGACAACAATATTCTTCTCTTTAATTGGACGAAAACTCGCTAGCAAGCTCATCCCCCATAAGTATAAGCGAAAAAATAAACTCTTCATTAGATATTCCCCAGTAACATACACATATATTATGTGTTAATTTTTATATTTTATTCTCTACTAAGGGTATAAAAAAAGCCTGAGTAAACTCAAGCTTTTTTTGATTATTTGATAAAACTTTATTTTCTTCAACCTATTAATACTTTTTCCTTTTATAGCTATTACTTCTCATTTAAGTTTCATATAATTTATATTAGAGATACTTTTATATAGGAGATTGCAACATGAATATTGGGGAAGCATTAAAACAATATCGTACCAGTGCAGGCCTAACTCAGAAAGAATTTACTCAAAATATCCTTTCGCCAGCACATTATTCAAAAATAGAACGTAATTTACATGACATTTCCGCAAATGATCTTCTTAAACTTTTAAACCAAAATAAAATACGATATTCAGATTTTTTCTCCTCTCTTAACCAAAATAGTATAGAAGAACAAGATGAAAAAATTAGTGATCAATTGCTGTCTGCTTACTACGATAGAGATGTTGATAAAGCCAAAGAAATTTATACTCAAATTAGTACATCCGATAACGATTTACTCAAGTTACGAGCTAAATTGATCCTTGATACCTTGCAAGGAGGTCGTCGTAAACTTTCTAAAAATAAAGATAAAATTTTGCAAAAGGTCTTTTCAGGCAATCACTGGAATAGTGATTCTAGTAAAATTCTGATATTAGCTAATTTTATTGAGGTTTTTGATCCGCTTGATTTACCTTTTTTCTTAAATCAAATTTATAAAAAATATCAAAACAATCTTGCCCAACAACCTCTTAAAATTCAAGAAAGTGTTGCAACTTTTTGTATTAATTACTTATATTCCGCATCCCAAAATAAACATATTGGTTCAACTGATAAGGCTATTCATTTATTAACTCAATTAACAGAATCTCCTGAACTAGGTATTGAAAAAATTTTAGGTTATTACTATCACTGCTACTTTACTAATCAGAAAGATCAATTAGAAATAATTACTAAACTTTTAAAACAAAGTAATTTAAGTAAAATAATAGATATTTTACCTCAATAAACTGCATATACGCATTTTGTTAATCAATTATGCAGAAATAATCTCTTCATTACATAAATTCTTTATCATTTGTCTCATCTTAAATGAAAAGAGGATCAACAATGAAGAAATTTATCAACAAAAAATATTTTACCTTAAGTATCTTGCTTGCATGCTTAAGTGGCTTAGAGTTACCCTTCGGAACTTGGTCATATTCAGAGATTTTCGCTCTAATTACCGAAAAAAATATTCCTAATACTATCAAGATGATAACAATTATTACTGCTGCTCAAGTTCTTTTGGTTGTCATCAAATATTTAAATACAAGGATGCTCAATAGAAATATTGCTTGTTTTAATCAAAATGTGCGTGAATATCTAATGAAAAGTAACTTTATTGAAATCAGCGAAAATAAGGTATCAAAACAAATTTCTTTTCTATCAAATGATCTTAACTTAATAGAAGAGAATTATTTTAAGCAACTTTTTCAATTAATTTCAATGAGTGTAACAATTGTCGGTACTTCAATAGTTGCAGTTGGCAATAGTTTTTTATTAACTTTAGTTTTTATTTCATTCGCTATTTTTTCAAGTATTATTCCTAAGTTCTTCAGCAAAAAAACAGCCCAACAATCAAATAATTGGAGTACTTCTACTGGAACTTACATAACGTTTATGTCTGATTTTCTAAAAAACATTAGAACAGTTTTAAATTATAATGCCTTAGATACATTTATTAAAAAAGGACAAAAAATTATTACTCAATCTACTGAAAATAAAAGATTACGTGATAATACAATTGCCAAAAGTAATTTTTGGGTTAATATATTCGTTTATTCTTTTAGCTTTTTACCTATTGGAGTAGGAATAATTATGGTCATCAAAGGGATGCTCACTCTAGCCTCATTTGTGGCAGTTCAATATTCCAGTACTTGGATTATTAACAGTTTTTACAGTATTAATAGCTGCCGTAATCAAATGTCTTCGGCAAAACCCATGATAGATAAGCTGAACTCCTTTAAACCAGAAAAATTTAATACAGATGTTTCTAATTCTAACCTAGATACACTAATACTTAACAATATTAGTTTTGGATATAAGGCAGAAGAATTAGTTTTAGACAAAGTCAATTTAGAAATTAAAAAAGGCGATAAGCTATTACTTACCGGTAAATCTGGTCAGGGAAAGTCTACTCTCCTTAATCTTTTAACTGGTCGACTAAAACCTACTAACGGAAATATTCTTATCAATGGATTATCTAATAAAAGTTTTACATTTAGTGAGGTACAACAGACTTCTCAAATATTTAATGATACTTTGCTTTTCAACCTAACTTTAGGTAAAAAGTTTAGTGATTCCAAAATTGCAGAAGCTATCAAAAAGGCCGGATTATTGCCATATGTTAAGCGGTATGGATTAAATGCAATTATAGAAGAAAATGGGAAGAACTTATCTGGTGGTGAAAAGAAAAGAATAGAGTTAGCACGAGCTTTTTTATATGAAAGAGATTTTTTAATCGTTGATGAAGGAACAGCTTCGCTTGATCCCACTACAGCCAATCAGATACATGAAATGTTTTTGAATTCTCCACTAACTGTAGTTGAAATTGATCATCACATTCCACCCAAAATTATGCACCTCTTTGATCACCATTATGAATTACACAACCAACAATTAGAACGTATATTTTAATTTGTAAAAAGACAACTAGTTAACATTTTAGCTAGTTGTCTTTTTACACATGTATTTTACTATTTAAATTCTAGAAAATAATATTCATCACTTTCTAGCAGCTCTTCTTTCAAAGAATTTAACAATTTCAACAATGATAATCATCAAAAGTCCTGCAACAATTACAACTAACCATTGCATCCCATCTAACTCAGTTACATCAAAAATCTTAGTTAAAAATGGAATTTCTACTGCCGCCATAACTAAGGCAGAAATAAGAATTGCTCCATTAAACCACTTATTCTCAAATGTTTGTGCTCTAAAGATTGATTTATGAATAAATTTAGAGTTAAAGGCATGGAATAATTGGATTAATCCTAAGGTAAGGAAGGCCATCGTTAAGGCATCTGCGTGTTGCATAGCTGCACTTCCAACATGTGGACCAACATGTAAACCAAGTTGATATGCACCTAAGACCAAAATACCCTCCAAGATACCTTGATAAATAATTGAACTTGCAACACCACCCGAGAAGAAGTTAGACTTTCTACCGCGAGGCTTATTCTTCATAATACCTGGCTCAACAGGTTCAACACCTAAAGCGATAGCTGGCAAAGTATCAGTAACTAAGTTAATCCACAACAATTGCACTGGCATTAAGATATCCCAACCAAGCATTGTCATCATAAAGACAGTTAAAACTTCACCAACGTTACAACTCATCAGATAAAGAATTGCCTTTTGGATATTAGCAAATACCTTACGTCCTTGTTTAATAGCTTCAACAATTGTCGCAAAGTTATCATCTGCCAAAACCATATCAGCTGCACCTTTTGAAACTTCAGTACCAGTAATTCCCATACCAATACCGATATCAGCTTGTTTTAGACTAGGTGCATCGTTAACACCATCCCCAGTCATAGCAACAATCTTATTATTTGCTTGCCATGCTTTAACAATTCTAACCTTGTTTTCTGGTGAAACACGAGCATAGACACTATAGTCTTGAACATGCTCATTGAAGTATTCGTCAGAAAGTTTATCAAGTTCCGCACCAGTAATTACAGCCTTATTTTTATCTGGACTTTCTTCTAAAATGCCTAAACGAGATGCAATTGCAGCAGCTGTAATTTGATGGTCACCAGTAATCATTACTGTTCTAATACCGGCACTTTTTGCCTCGGCAACAGCAGCTTTTGCTTCTGGTCTTTCTGGGTCAATCATTCCCACTAAGCCAGCAAAGATTAGATCTTGCTCAACATTATTAGTCGTTGGATCATCATAAGCTTTATCTACAATCTTGTAAGCCAGTCCTAAGACACGTAAAGCTTGTTCAGCCATCCCTTTATTTGATGCAAGAATTGTTTCTTTTTCATTATCTGAAATTGGCGTTACTTGACCATCTTTTTCAATTTTTGTTACTCGCTTTAATAATTCATCTGGCGCTCCCTTTACAGCCACAAAGAACTTATCGCCATAATGGTTAACCGTAGACATTAATTTTCTTTCTGAATCAAATGGAACTTCTTGAACGCGGCTGTCTTTCTTAAGAAGATCTTCAACTTTAATATTTTGATCAAAAGCATATTGAATCAAGGCTGTTTCAGTTGGGTCTCCTAAAAGCCGACCACCATCTTCAATCTTTGTATCATTAGCTAATATCATTGACATCATAGCCGGATTGTCACTATTAATTGGTGCTTCATCATTATGCAGTTCACCGTTATAGTAAACTTTTTCAACAGTCATTTGGTTCTGTGTCAAAGTACCAGTCTTATCAGAACAAATAATATCGGTAGCTCCTAAGGTCTCAACAGCTGGCAATTTTCTAACAATTGCCTTATGTTTAGCCATTGTTTGTGTTCCCAAAGCCAAAATAATAGTTACGATAGCTGGTAATCCTTCAGGGATTGCAGCAACAGCTAATGAGACAGCAACTAGAAACATATCGATAATTAATTTATTAGTTGGCTCACTTCCCTGTTTGGTAAACATTCCTACGATAAAGACAATCACACAAATTGCCAAAATCATAATCGTTAAAGTCTTACCAAGCTGATTCAAGTTTTCCTTTAATGGAGTAGCTGTTTCATCTGCATTATTAAGCATTGTTGCGATTTTACCGACTTCGGTATTCATACCAGTACCAACAACAATACCTTCTGCTCGTCCGTAAGTTACATTAGTATTTGCATAAGCCATGTTAACACGGTCACCTAGTGCTACATCATCAGCTTTTAACACGTCACTATCTTTTTCAACAGGTACTGACTCACCTGTCAAAGCTGACTCTTCAACTTTTAAACTTGCAGTCTTAGCTAGTCGCATATCAGCTGGCACAACGTCCCCTGCTTCAAGCAAGACAATATCACCAGGCACAATATCTGTACTTGGAATTTCTAAAATTGCGCCTCCACGTCTTACATGGGCATTTGGTGTTGACATCTCCTTTAAAGCATCAATTGCGGCTTCTGACCTAGCTTCCTGAATTACTCCTAAAATTGCATTTAACAAAACAACAATCATAATAATTGCTGCATCAGTCCATTCATTGGCAACTACACCAGATAAAATTGCGGCCACAATTAAGACAATAATCATAAAGTCCTTAAATTGGTCAATAAAGCGCATAAACATACTACGCTTTTTCTTTGAAGCTAAAGAATTTGGCCCATCTGAAGCTAGTCTCTTCTTAGCTTCATTATCAGACAAACCATTGTCTAACGATGTATTCAGCTCTTTCTCAATTTGAGAAATCTCTTGAGCATAGTATTTCTCTTTCACCGTAAAACATCCTCCCATAAACAAAAAAGACCTATGACCAGTTATCAGTCATAAGTCTCACTAATTAAGATAAGTCCAGAGATATCCATCTCGGTTGTTGAACTTATCGCAATAACTTGCCGTTACTCTCTTATGCATCTATAGTATATTAAACTATCTAGTCCGATACAAGTTTAGTTTTTTACATAAATCATCAAAAATAGTAGTTAAAATTTATAAAACTAAAGTCTAACAGCATCTAAATCGGCATCAGTAATATTTATCAAGTCTTCTTCTGAATAACTATCACTTAGGGCTACGCGTACTGCTTGTTTCTTTATAATCTTATCATTTAGATTTCTGACCCAACGTCCATTACTGTTATCGTTATCCTTACTTAAATTATTCTTCAATAAGTCTGCATAACTTGAAGGATTTACATGATATTGTTGTTTCTTTAGAGCAAACAAGCCAATTTGAACCATTTCATCAACTGTATAATCTTCAAAATCAAATTTATTCGGAATACGACTACGCAATCCTGGGTTTGTTTCTAAAAACTTCTCCATATCGTTAGTATAACCAGCAAAGATAATCATAATATTAGAGCGATGATCTTCCATAAACTTTAATATTTCATCAATTGCTTCTTTACCGAAATCATTCTGACCACCACTAGCTAAGGTATATGCTTCATCAACAAACAAGATCCCACCTAAAGCTGATTCAAGAACTTTTCTAGTTTTTTCAGCTGTTTGACCAACATATCCTGCTACTAAATCAGCTCGAGATGTCTCAATTAATTTATCTTCAGCTATTACGCCTTTTTCATATAGAACATGGCCAACAATACGAGCAACTGTTGTTTTTCCAGTTCCTGGATTTCCTAAAAACAATGAGTGCAACGTTTGAGAACTAGTATTTAAACCTTTCTCTTCACGTTTTTTATTTAAAACAGTGACTGCAATAAATTCTTTAACTTGTTGCTTTACCGTTTCTAGACCGATCATTTCATCAAGCTGCTGCATACCTGATTTTTGAGGACCTTTTTGTAGATCCTTTTGGTCTTTTTCTGCTTTATTTGCCTGCTTAGGGTTAGATTCTTTTTTCTGGGTAGTAAAGTACTCAATATCGTTTTGTAAATTATCTTTTACTATTGTGTATTGATTATTTTCATCCAAATCATACTCATCATTAGTAGAATCAAATTTCAATACATAAACTTCAGGGACATTAAAAGTTACATTATCTTCAATTTTAATATTAGGTGAACTTTCAAAAGCTAGGCCAATCCAGTCTAGCTTTATATTACTTTCACCTTTAGAAAAAATGTTAATTTTCCCATTATCTCTACCATCAAGTAAAAGAGTTTCTCCAGTTAAAGCACTATGATCTTCTATAATAATTGACTCAACAATTCTACTTGTATTTCCTACATCTATCTTACTTTGATTATAGAGATATAGAGAATCAATTATTGAATTTTCTACTTTTGCCTGAGCAGCTTTTTGTAAATAAAGGGCCCCAGAATAATTAGGTTCTTTAATAATTGAAGAGGTAATATTGAGAATAGATTCACTACTAAAAATGCAAGGATAATCTTTTTCTTTTACTCCACCCGTTACAGTTACATTTTGTAATGTAGCAACAGTATTCGAATATAAACTAAGGACATTACTTTCACCATAGCTAAGCGTAGTATTCTGAAGAGTTAAATTTGCTTCAGTAGCAGTAATTTTACAATTAAGAGTACTATTTTTTATCTCTACATTCCCTTTTTCAACATAAATTCTATGTGCACCGTCACCAAGTTTATCCTTTTCAACGTACAAATCATCAAATTGAGCAGTAGCACCATCATCTACATAAATAATTGGATAATTTTGACCAGTCGTAGCGTCATTAACGACCGAAACATGTGTCGCAATTAATTGACTGTTATTTGTTACTTGAAGACAATTATTCTTATCTTGATAGTGTCTCAGAGTCAGATTATTTAATTTTACCTGGGCGCCATTTTTAATGATAAAGCCGCCTAAAATAAAAGTATTATCTTCACCAGAAATATTTAGACTCTTGTTAATTACATAATTTTGATCCTCAAGTGGAAACTGATAATCTCTTTTAATCAGAATATTGTCCCCATCTGAAGCTTGATTTAATGCATCTTCAAATTCCCAGGTAGTACGCTGCTTTTTGAAAAAACCTCGATCATCTGGTCCAACTACAAAAAACGTCATATTTCCTCCAAGAAAAATACTTAACTAATTTTGCTTATAGAAATCATCAAAAATAGTTACTGGCAAATGACGCTTATGTTCACTCTTTTTCCACAACTTTTCAATCTGTTCAGCTGCTTCTTCACTCACATCTTTACCTTCTAAGTAATCGTCAACATCTTTGTAAGTTACTCCTAATGCTACTTCATCAGGTAAGTCTGGACGATCTTCTTCTAAATCAGCAGTTGGTGCCTTTTCATATAAGTGCTTAGGACATCCAAGTTCCTTAAGCATTGCCTTGCCTTGACGCTTATCTAGTCTAAATAATGGGGTAATATCAGCAGCACCGTCACCATATTTAGTGTAAAAACCAGAGAAGTTTTCTGCCGCATGATCAGTACCTACAACAGCTCCATTATTGGCACCAGCAATTGCATATTGAACTACCATTCTTTGACGAGCTTTGATATTTCCTTTATTAAAGTCAGTAATTTTTTGACCAGTTGCTTCAACTACTTTTACCATTGCATCAACTGGTTCTTTAATATTAACAATTAGATCTTGATCAGGCTTTTGAAAAGCAATTGCATCGGCGGCATCACTTGCATCTGCTTGAACGCCATAAGGTAGACGAACAGCAATAAACTGGTAAGACTTATTCCCAGTTTCTTCACGCATTTCTTCAATTGCCATTTGGCAGAGTTTACCAGTTAAAGTTGAATCTTGACCACCAGAGATCCCTAAAACATAAGTCTTCAAAAAAGGATTTTCCTTCAAATAATCTTTTAAAAAGTCAATAGACTTTCTAATTTCTTTTTTAGGGTCAATTTCTGGTAACACATGTTCATACGCAACAATTTTTTCTTGTAATGGACGCATCTTAATATCCTCTTTTCACAATTCGACTACGAATATCATTAATTAAGCTCATCTTGTTATCATATAGCTTTTGGGATAAGTCCACTGGATAATCTTGTGGATTCAAACTACGTTTATATTCGTCCCATAATCCGTCTAAGTTATTAGCTGCGAATTCTTTTGTTTCTTTAAGAGTAGGTTCTTTATAAACAAGTTTTCCTTCATGGAAAATTTCTTGTAGTAAAGGACGAGCAGTATAATCAGTAACGACCTTATTAATGTAAGTGTATTGCGGATGGAACATAAAAAGCGCATCAAATTTTCTTGGATCTTCATCATAGCGTGATACCCAATCACCCTCATTTTTCTTCTCAGAGTTTGCTTGAATCCGCCATACCTGCTTTTTACCTGGAGTAGATACTTTTTCAGCATTTGAAGAAATTTTCAAAGTATCGCGCATCTTGCCTTCTTTATCTTCAATTGCTACTAACTTATATACCCCACCTAGAGCAGGTTGATCAAAGGCTGTAATTAATTTAGTACCGATTCCCCAAACATCAATTTTTGCACCTTGCATCTTAAGGTTTTGAATAGTCTTTTCATCTAAATCATTTGAAGCATAAATTTTTGCATCAGGAAAGCCAGCATCATCTAATTGCTTACGCACTTTCTTAGAGATATAAGCCATATCGCCTGAGTCAATTCGAACCCCTTGGAAATTAATCTTGTCGCCCATTTCTTTAGCAACTTTAATAGCAGTTGGCACACCACTTCTTAAAGTGTCATAGGTATCGACTAAGAATACACAGTCCTTATGAGTCTCAGCATATGCTTTAAAAGCATCATATTCATTATTAAATGCTTCAACCAAAGAGTGAGCATGAGTACCAGCGACAGGAATATCGAATAATTTTCCTGCTCTAACATTACTAGTAGCGTCAAAGCCACCAATGTATGCTGCCCGTGTTCCCCAAATAGCTGCATCGGTTTCTTGTGCACGACGTGAGCCAAATTCCATTAAACCATCATTACCAACAGCGACCTTAATTCTAGCCGCCTTAGTAGCAATCAAAGTTTGGAAATTAATAATGTTTAAAATTGCAGTTTCAACTAATTGTGCTTGAGCTAACGGTCCTTCAACCTGCATAATCGGTTCATTGGCAAAAACTAATTCACCTTCTCGAGCACTTCGAATGGTTAACTTCAATTCTAAATTACGTAAATAATCGATAAAGTCATCATCGTAGTCACAAGTTTCCTTGAGATACTCTAAATCACTTTCCTTAAAACGAAGATTATTTAGGTATTGAATAACATGACTTAAACCAGCATTAACTGCGTAGCCATTGCCAAAAGGTTCTTTTCTAAAGAACACTTCAAATACAGAATTTCTTTCACTTATTCCCTTTTTAAAATAGGTATACATCATATTAATTTCATACAAATCAGTATGTAGAATTAATGAATCATCTTGATCAACTTGTGGGTAAAACATTTTGTCCCCTCATCACTAAAATAAATAATTTTTTTCTTGTATTTTATTATAATCAAACAAGAGCAGATATCAAAAAGAGACATCAAATTTGATGCCTCTTTTTGATATTTTAATTACTTATTATTCTTATATAATCCCTAATTGTAAAAAAATCTAGGATCTGTTCTAACTTTTTCTGATCATCTTTTTTAATTTCGTAAATAGTAGTTCCTTGACCAATTATTTTCATAAAATCGTAATAAAACTGATCTAACGTATTTTTTGACAACTTATTACTAAACTCATCAATTTCTGTTCCCCAATATATTTTTGTACCTTTGGGAATAACAAGTTTTGCAGTTTTTTGAGGGTCAAAATTATTACTAAAATCAACAATTGTTTTCAAATATACATTATCCAATTCAGAATCTTTAATATTTTTAACAACTAGAGGCGTGATTTCCTTTAAAGAAGTTTGGCCTTGTTTAAAAATTGATGGATATAAAGAAGCAATATGAAGCCGATTAATTAAATTGTATAAAGTCGCTTGTGTGGAATAGGCCGGCACATTTATCCGGCTTACAATATGATGCAAAGTCCTCAAATTTGTAGATAATTCAAATAAAGTTTTAGAATTATTTTGTTTTAGAGAATTATCACCTAAATTTACTTTTTTGGAAACCCGATATTTTAATCCAACAAAATTACCATTTACTACTCTTAATCCTAAATTATTTTCTGCATTATACCAAACGGGCATCCCATTAATTAAATAATTTTCATATACGCTGGTCTCAAATATCTCTCTTCGCCAAAAAGCATAATTAGTATAAATATTTTTTCCAAGTCCCAAGGCGGTTTTTATTAGACTAACTTCGTTTCGATAATAAGGTCTAACTAAATGAAATTTACCATCTTTTAAGCGCTGATACATAGCTCTAATTCCAACAAACATTCCGTCACATTTTTCACCAAGAATAGTGCTAACAGCACGATAAAAAACATTTTGATTGAATAGAATTTTATCGGCATCTAAAACAAAAATTATTTCTCCACTAGCATACTTCAGTCCATGTCTAATAGCCTTAAAATAATTATGATGAGTTTGCTTAGTATATTTAAGAGATAGTTTTGTATTTCCTAAGTATCGTCTTAAAATTTCTTCTGTTTCGTCCTGTGATCCATCATTAATTAAAATAATCTCCCAATTTTGATAGGTTTGATTTTTTATTGATTCTAGGGCTTCAACAATCGTCTTTGCGCTGTTATAAGCCGGGATGAGGACAGAAATTTTTACTTGTTTCTTCCCTAAACTAATATTTCCAAAGATATTAACAATAGATAAAGACAAAATAAAGATTAAAACTAAATAACTCGTATTAAGCACATTTGACTCAGCAACAAGCATGCTTATTTCGTTAATAATTAAAAATATTATTATCCCGACAATTAGATGACTAGTAGGCCTTAAATGACCCTTAACTTTTAAATAAAATATTGATCCAATTATTTCTATTAATAAGATGATTGAACCAATACTCCAAGAAAGATTTTTTAAAACAAAATCAGGCAATTCAGGTACATACCAAACTAGAGAAATAAGTAGAACAATCAAGTAAACACACAATAAAAAAGGACGTAATTGTTCACTAAAAGTAACCACAACTCTAATCAGATAAAAGACAAAAGTCAAAACTGAAATAATTAAAATTAGCAAAGTACCTGCTTTGATTGATAATTGAGCTAAAATATTTAAATTAAGTAATAGTAATACTAAGTTCTTTGCATTAAAGTGTCGATCTAAAAAATATAAAATCCCCATGTAAGAGATAATTGTTAATTGATATAAAGCACCAATTTCTGATAAAGGGAAGATATCAAGATTATTTAGAACCACTGCTAACGCTAAAAAAACTGAAAGAAGACTCAAAGTTTTTTCTAAAAACCATTGATCTAAATCTTCAAGAGGAATTGATAAAGCTAATAAGAGCAATATTAATCCATAAGCAGCACTAACAATGAAAAAGCCATTATCACCCTTCCAAATATTGCTACTAAATTCAAAAATTAAAGGGAGAATCCCAATTAAAATTGCTAAAATCTTGCTTTTATGATAATTTTCCACTATTTTCACCTAAAACAAGTTTGTAATAATTTTCAATTGCCACTAATTGGTTTTTCATTGAAAAAGCGTGCATCAGATATGTCTTCTCTTTTTCAGCCATAGTTCTAAGATCGGTCTTGCTGCTGGCTGCAGCTTGCCTTATTTTTTCACTAATGCTATCTAAATCGCCAATTTTAGCAACAAAACCATACTCTTCATTAGGAATCATCTTTTCAATATCGCCAACATCAGTTGACAAAATTGGGACTAAGTTATCACTAGCCTCTAATAAGACAAGGGGGAAACTTTCTGAATAAGATGTTAAAACTGCCAAATCCATCTTTTGATATAACTTTCTAGTCTCTTGATGAGTCAAAAAACCATGAAAAGTTACTTGCGAACTAATTCCTAAGTCTCGTGCTAATGCTCTTAAATTATTTAATTCACTGCCATCGCCTACAATATGCAAGCGAATATTTTGATCATTGAGATTTTTTATTGCCTTTAAAAGCAAATCTTGTCCCTTAACTTTTTCAGCTCGACCAACATTAATAATATTGAAATAGGGATGAGCATATTTTTTAGGAACATCCTTATTTTGATGGAAAAAAATCCCATTATAAATTACGCAAATTTTTGTTTTCGGAATACCTACTTTTTCAACTAGAAGGTTAGAAAAGTTCTGGGTAATTGCAAAGATACCATCTGCTTTTTTTAAAGCCATGATATTTAATTTAGTAAAAATATTTCCAATCATTCCTCGACCTTCAAAATCCTTTAAAGGATCAGAATGAACGGTAATAATCCACTTTGCTTTGATTTGCTTTTTAATCATTGAGACAAACAGATTAGCTCTTGCTCCATGAGTATGGACTATATCAAAATTCCCCTCATTGATAAACCTCGTAAGACGCTTTAAAACACTTAGGTCATAACGGCTTTGTGCTCCTAAAATGGTTGTTTTAATTTTTGCTTTTTTAGCAGTTTTTGCTACAGGTCCATCTGCTAAAGTTAAAAGCTCAAAATCCACATTTTGTCTTTTTGCTTCTGTCAACAAATTAACAATATGAGACCGTCCCCCACCTTTTTCTAAACCAGCATTAATATGTAAAACTTTCATTTAATTAATTCTTTCCCTTATTTTCTTTCTTTGATTTTTCAACTTCAACTACAAATTCTGGCAATGCGAGCATGCGCTTAAAACGAGTTGGATTAGTAATTAAGCGATAGAACCATTCAAGATGCGTTTTTTGAAATACTTCTGGAGCACGTTTGACTACGCCAGAAAAAACATCAAAACTTCCGCCCACTCCCATCATAATTGCAGGCACTTTTGCCTGACGTAGGATGGAGATCAGCTCTTCTTGTCTTGGAAAACCAATTGCTGCAAAAACCATATCAGGACTTGATTCTTCAATTCTTTTAGCTACCGTCTTTAGATCATCCTTAAAATAGCCATCTTCTGCTCCGACTAATTCAATTCCTGGATACTCACGAGCAATCTTTTCTTTGGTAATTCGCATTACTTCAGGCTTTGCACCAATTAAATATACTCGCAATTTTCTTAAGTTTCCTACCTGTAGCAGCCAAGTAAATAGATCATACCCTGTTACTCGTTCTTTAAGCGGTTTTTTTAATATTTTTCCACCTAAGACAATTCCAATTCCATCAGGTGTAATCAAATCCGCATTCTTAGTAATAAGGTTCATAAATTTTGGATCTTTATTAGCTGCCATTACAATTTCGGGATTAGCTGTTACTACCATGGTTGATAACATATTATTTAACCTACTAATCAATCTATCTTTAAATTCTTCTAAAGAATAGTTATCAAATTCAATTCCTAAAATATTAACTTTACTCATTCTCTACTTTTTAACCATTTCTATGTGAAATAATATCTTTACTTATTATTTTAACAAAAAAGCTGTAGGAACTTTTTCAATATAAAAGTTTCACTTTTTTATACTTCTGCTAGAATAGTAACTATTATAAGGGAGTATTTATTATGAAAAAAATTATTACCTACGGAACCTTTGATCTACTGCATTATGGTCACATTCGTCTTCTAAAAAGAGCTCGCGCCTTAGGCGATTATTTAATCGTAGGTCTGTCAACAGACGAATTTAATGAATTTAGCAAACACAAGCAAGCCTATAATAGCTATGCTGAAAGAAAATATATTCTAGAAGCAATTAGATATGTAGATAAAGTTATTCCAGAAGAAAACTGGGATCAAAAAATTAATGATGTACAAAAATATGATATTGATACTTTCGTAATGGGTAATGACTGGGAAGGAAAATTCGATTTTCTAAAACCTTATTGTAAAGTTGAATACCTTGAAAGAACTCCTGGAATTTCCACGACACAAATCAAAAAAGACTTGAAATAAAAAATGCATAATGTAGTTCATATCACAAAATCAAACTGCATTATGCATTTTTTATTTTTCAAATGTAAATTCAAATCTTTCGGCCACATATGATGCACGAACATATTCAAAAGGATAATGATTACTGAGTTCAGTCACCTGGCGTCTAGTTACTAATGGCTCCCCCTTTTTAACTGACAATAAACGAGCCTCATTTTCATTAGCAACAGCTGCACCAATATTTTCTACAACGCTCCCAATCTTATAGCCACCCTTTTCTTCAAGCGTTTGATATAAACTACTTGAAATTTCATCTTTAGAAAAACGGGAAACTAATTCATAAGGAATTGTAGCCACTTCATAACAAATCGGCACATTATCTGCAAAACGAACACGTTCCATTCTTAATACGTTATCTGTATCTTGAATTTTTAGCTTTTCTTTTTCAGATAACGATGGCTTCGTTATACGATAAGATAGTAATTTACTAGAAGGAACCTGGCCATTAGAACGAGTTATATCGGTAAAACTCATGATCCCAGACATTTTCTCTTGAACCTTTTGACTAGAGACATAGGTTCCACTACCTAAGCGTCTCTCTAGGATTCCTTCGTCTTCTAATGTCTTAATTGCTTGGCGCAATGTCATTCTAGAAACATTGAATTTTGAAGCTAATTGCCGCTCAGCAGGGATCCGCTCTCCAACTTTATATTTTTTATTTTCAATATCACGCTTTATTTGGTTGTGAATTTTAATGTACATCGGTTCTTGCATGATAACCCCTCACTTCATTCTGCTACCACACTTATTTTAGCTTAAACTAGCTGATTAGTCATTGTTCTTCTTTGCTTCCCAACGCATTCCCAAAATATTAATATTTGGTCTCCTATTGCATTCAACCTCTAAATCTTGAGCACTACTTGAAACAATATTTAATTTAATCTTAGCATCATCCTGGACTGCAAGCCTACTCCCATTGGGATTAATAATTAAGTCTCGTCCTCCTAAAGTTGCTTGCCCATTTAAGGCTAAAAAATACTCAAAATCATCTCTTCCAGAAAAGGCGACTCTAGTTGCATCTGCTGTGGCCTTATCTTGAAAATCTGCGTGACTAATAATAGTTGAATTGTTTAAGGTTACTTTCGCATTATCACATGCAATTAGACGGTCTATTTTACTATTTTGAATCAAAGTTCTCGTATTCTTATCAAGAAAAATGCCGCCTTTAAATTCAGATTGTAAAATATTTACCCATGAATCATCTGAAATATAGAAACTAGAGTCATCGTTCTTTTCAACCGTTGAATTGAGCATATTTACCCAAGTCTGCCCATGAATTAACCCATAGGAAATAGACGTATTATTCAAATCAACTTCAGCATTTGAATTAGGGTATGTACTTAGATTACCATGAATCATACTGTTAGAAATAATTGCAGTCCCTTTTCCCTGAATACCTAAAGCTGCGTAATTTTCATAATCATAATCAATTAATGAATCGGTCATTGTAAGTCTAAAGTCACCTTGTGCAAATAAGGAAACACTAGAATTCAAAATTTTACTTGAAAATAATTCTAATGTACATTTTCCATTTACAGCAATTGCGGCCATATCATCTTCATCCCCATAAAGGGTAGTATTACGTAAAGTAAGATAGGTATCGGCATCATCTTCAACGTAAATAGTATTATGGCCTGATTTTGTTTGAAGAGCAATATTTTCTAATGTAAAAAAGTTACAATTATTCTCTAACACAAAAAAGCCACTAATTACCGTCTCGTCGGGAGTATTACCTGTCCCCTTGATAGTAATATTATTTACTTCTAAGCCTCGATCTAACTCATAAAATCCAGGAGCAAGCAGTAATACATCATCGGGCTGCAAGTCTTTAAGAGCACTTTTCCAAGTAGTACCGTCTCCTCGACCACTGACTTTAATAAGACGCGCCATACAAATCGATCCTTTCTACATAAAAATTTCACACATTATTCCCTTTATTTTCAATGTTTTCTGCTTAAATATAATCATCAATGGAGGTAACTATGATTAACATTACTACAAATCAATTAGCAGAAATTTTAGCACAAGATTCTAACATCAATTTATATGATTTACGAACACCAATTGAATTTGCATCAGGTCATATTCCTGATAGTCATAATCTTCCTTTTGAAGAATTAAAATACTTCAATGATCCTAAAAATGAGACCTACTATTTTATTTGTCGGTCTGGCGATCTTTCACATCATGTATGCCAACTTTTAAAATCTAAAGGTTATAATAATTTAATTAACATTTCTGATGGTATCCTTAACTGGAAAGGTAAAATACAAAGTATAAACTAAAAATGCAATATAACAAAAAAGGTCATCATATGATGACCTTTTTTTCGGGTTGGGTGTTCTTTCGAACTATTGGGTTAGCTGGATTCGAACCAGCGCATGATGGTACCAAAAACCATTGCCTTACCACTTGGCTATAACCCATTTGATTGAACTTTTACTTGTTGTTCAATGCAACCAGCTGAATAAAATTCAGCAATGGAGGCCAGTGGATTCGAACCACCGAACTCAGAGAGAGCGGTTTTACAGACCGCCGCGTTTAGCCACTTCGCTAGGCCTCCGAAACGTTACTTAATTATAATAACGAACTGCCTAGCAAAAAGCAAGTAAAAATTAGAAAAAAATCTAATTTTTTATTTTAGTATTACCTACTTTAATTGAGCGATATGCTTCTTAATGATATCAGCTGATTCCCTTAGCTTTTCATCTTCTTCAGAAGTTAACTCTAGTGGAATAACTTTTTCTACCCCATCTTTTCCAATAATTGCTGGATATCCAATATATGTTTGTACTTCATCTAAATATACAGAAGTTGGTGCAAATAATCTGGCATCACTAAATACAGCTTGAATTAAGCGAACAGCACAAGTTGCAATTGCATATGAGGTATATCCTTTTCCAAATGCTACTTTCATCGAATTTTTATTAGGTTGTGCACTTAATTTTTCCTCTTGTTCTTTTGTGAACAGTTCTTTAGCCGACTTACCATTAACTGAGACAGTTGACCAAGCAGTAAATTGGGATGCTCCATGTTCACCTAAAACAAATCCTGCTACATTTCTTGGATCTTCATTAAGTGCTTCCCCAACAATTCTTTGCATTCTAGCAGTATCTAGGAAAGTTCCAGTTCCGAAAACTTGTTTTTTAGATAAACCAGTAGTTTCTTGCAAGATCGTTGAAATAGCGTCACATGGGTTTGAAATATTAATTAGGATGCCCTTGAAGCCAGATTCTTTAATTTTAGCTCCTACTTCCTTAGCATTCTTAGAATTAATTTCAAATTCACCAAATCTATCTCCAGTTTTAACTGTCGCAGCAATATTACCAAAGGAAGTTACAATAATATCAACATCCTTTAAATCGCTATAGTCACCTAGAAACACATTAACATGATAATCATTCCTAGCTAAAGTATCACGCAAATCATTATATTCCGCCTCTGCTTTAGCTTGGTTTTTATCTAATAAGTATAAATTATCAACAATTCCATGAGTAAATAAAGTAAAAGCAACTGTCGCACCAACATGTCCCATACCAATTACGGCTACATTTCTCATTGTAATTCCTACTTTCTATAAAACTTTCTATAAAAATTCTTACACCTTAAGGATAATCCATTTGCCCTAAGTTTTAAATTCATTTTATATCTTTTGACTAGAAACTATTTTTTCATGCTGCTTAATCTTTTCAATTCGCTTCTCATCTCTTTTAATAAGTAACAAAAACAAGGCTTCAATAATTGTAAAAGCTGCTACACGAGAGAAGTAATATTGATTTTGTAAAACTGTTTGTCTTACCCCGGTCCTTAAATGATAATCACTATTTAACGCAATCGGAGAATCTGGATTATTAGTAATACCGATAATTTTAATTTTATTCTTTTTAGCCAACTCAATTTCTTTTATTAGAGCTGCCGATTCTCCGGAATTTGAAATTACAATCAAACAATCCTTATTGTTTAAATTCATTGTTTGTGCATCAGCTGTTTCAACATTTCCACCAGAAGCAAACGACAAAATACCAATTTGATTAAATTTATAAACTGCATCTGCAGCTACAGGATAGGTATCTCCTTCGGCACTGATTTGAACAATTCTACTTTTTTCAATTAGAGAAAGAATCTGCTCTAATTGATCAGTTGGAATATGACCTAAAGTAGATTGAATTTCATTAATTTTATTTTTTTCAATTTGGGCTAAGGCAGCTTGTATATCATCCTTAGGTAGTTCTCTTAAGGATTCGCTCTCCTTTTGCCCCATACTTTGTGCAAGTAAAATTTTCAATTCATGAAATCCTGATAAAGATAAATTCCGGCAAAATCTTGTTATGGATGCATCACTTACTTTTGCTTTTTTAGCTAATTGAGAAATTGTAATATTTATAACTTCAGCCGGATTTTCGAGAATAGTTTTTCCAATTTTTTGATCAGAAGCGGACATTTTATTCATTTGCGCATAAATTTTATCAATAATATTTTCCAAAAATTTTCCCTCATTTCATAAAAATTATACCATTCCTATAAAATTATTTTCATATTTTTACATTTGACGAAAATAATTTTTAAAAGTATTATTGATTGTGTAAATAATTTTCACAAAATTATATTTATAAAAATAATTTACGGAGAACTAAAATGTCATTAATTAGTCAAAAAGCACTTAGTAAGATTAAACCCAATATGAGTATTAGTTTGGGTGGTGGAAGCAATGTGCTGAATCTCGCAAAAGATCTATCTCAAGCACACATTTCGAATCTAACACTCTATTCTCCCTCTGAAATAACTCAAGCTAAATGTAAGCAATTTGGATTAAAGGTATTACCTTTTAGTGAAAACTCACCTCACTTAGACTTAGCTTTTGATGGATGTGATAGCATTGATAAAAATTTCAATGCTCTAAAGAGCGGTGGTGGTATTCATCTCTTTGAAAAGCTAGCCGCTGAAAATACAGAAGAATACATCTTATTGCTTCCAGCAGAACGCTTTAGAGATGAACTATCCCCTACTATTCCACTCTGTCTTGAAGTAGTCCCCGCTTGTCTTGAAAATGTAATAAAAACTATTCCTAAAGAATACGACTATAAAATTCGTCTGGGTAAAGCAGCAGCATCCTTTGCGCGATCACCATTGGGTAATATTTTGATTGATATTTATCCTCAAACTTCTTGGCATAATATAAAAAAACTGAACAGTTTTCTTCTAAAACAAAATGGGGTTGTAAGTAGTTCATATTTTGAAGGAATTGTTACCAGCATTATAACCGAAACTAAAAATAAAGCAGTTGAAATAAAGAAAGGATAATAATTATGAAAAAATATAATTGGGGTATTATTGGTACAGGATGGATTGCGCATGAAATGGCGGGTGCATTGCAAGCTAGCAAAGGTGAAGTGTACGCAGCAGCCAATCCAAATGAAGATGAATTAAAAAAATTTGCTGCTGAAAAAAGGGTCAAACATATCTTTACTAACCCTGACGAAATGATTAAGGATCCAAATATCCAAATCATTTATATTGCTACTCCACATACATTTCACTATGACTACATCAAAAAAGCTTTAAATGCTGGTAAACACGTTCTCTGTGAAAAAGCTATTACAGTGAATGCAGATCAATTTGATGAAGTAGAAAAACTTGCTAGGGAAAAGAATTTGATCCTATCAGAGGGATTTACACTTTACCACATGCCTATTTACCAAAAAGTTAGGAATTTAATTGATAATGGTAAATTAGGCAAAATTAAGCTAGTCCAAGTAAACTTTGGTAGTCTTAAAGACTATGATCCAAGCAATAGATTTTTTAATAAAGCTTTAGCCGGCGGAGCTCTTCTAGATATTGGTGGCTACGCTACTGCTTTTGCAAGAATGTTTTTATCAAAACAACCAGAAAGCATTTTAACAACAGTAAAATTTTTTGAAACTGGTGTTGATGAACAATCAGGAATTATCCTAAAAAATACTCATGACGAAATGGCGGTTATGGCTCTTTCAATGCGAGCAAAACAGCCTAAACGAGGTGTGATTTCTGGAACTAAAGGCTATATAGAAATATCTAATTATCCTCGAGCAACTGAAGCTCAGATTACTTATACTGCAAGTGCCCATGAAGAAAGTCATGAGACAATAACAGCGGGTAAAACTTCTGAAGCCCTTGAATATGAAATACAAGACATGGAGCGTTATATCGAACAAGGCCATGATGATGGTGAATTAAGTATTTCAAGAGATGTAGCACATATCTTAACGAGTGTTCGTACTTCGTGGGGAATGAAATATCCATTTGATGAAAAACAATTTTTTGTAAATTAAAAGACTAGAGATGGTGCATTTTTTGTATCATCTCTAGTCTTTTCTATTAGTTAACAAAAATTGTATTTTTTGCCTTCCAATCGCGAATTTTTATTCCTACCCAAAAGCCATAAATGCCGACTGTAATAATGGTTAAAAGTAGCCACTTGATCCAGTTACCAAATAGTCCAAAGGCACTTCCCGTAAATTTCATTCTATGCCCTTCAATTACAGTATGATTAATTTCCCAACCATAGATCATACACACAGCCCAAGGATAGCAAATTCCTAATGTACAAACAGTTATAAGTGTTCCTAGTATATGCCAGCCAATAAAAGAGATTAAGCCTCCATCAAAAAAAGAATTACGTCCATGTCTAGTTTCCATTGTGATCTCTTCCAATCCAATTTTATGTACAAAAAAAGCCAGGTAAAAACCTGGCTAATCTATTGGGTTAGCTGGATTCGAACCAGCGCATGATGGTACCAAAAACCATTGCCTTACCACTTGGCTATAACCCATCCTTCAAGCCTTTTACTTGTTGGCTCTATTTGAATGAACTTAATCACTCAACGATTAATATCATATTATAAATACGAAAGTCTGTCAACAAAATAATCCAAAAAATGTTTATTATTTTTGAAATTAATTAAAAACAAAAAAGATCGCCAAAAGACGATCTTTTTAATCATAATTCAGTTGATATTTTAGTACCAGCCGTTAGTTTGCCAGAACTTTTGAGCACCAGTCCATGAACCGTAACGTGATTTTACGTAGTTATCTGCTACACGTTCTTGGTTTTCTGCTGAGTAGTCTCCACCAAGGTATGATGCTGATAATTGGTACTTACCAATGTATTGACCATTTCTTGCTGAGTATGAACCACCTGATTCACGGCCTGCAATCCAAGCCTTAGCTGCTTCTTCAGAACCAGATGCGTTTGAAGTGTAGCTAGTAGTTGCTTGAGTTTGAGCAGGTTGTGCTACTTGAGTAGTTTGCTTTTGTGCTGGAGCATAGCTGTAAGTTCTTTGTTGTTGTACAGGTGCTGAGTAAGCCCGTTGCACATTATAGTTGTAGTTAGTCTTAGGAGCTTGTGCTTGTACAGCAGTTTGTTGCTTTTGTTGTACTGGAGCTTGTACTTGAGTAGTTTGTTGCTTTTGTACTGGAGCTTGTACAGTAGTTTGTGGTTGTACTTGTTGTACAGGAGCTTGTGCTTGAGGAGCTACTGGAGTAGCAACTTGGGCACTAGCAGCATTTCCGCCTTCTACAGTGTACTTAGCCATGATCCATTGGTTTGCACCAAGATCATACCACTTGTTACCCATAACATCGTAAGCAGTTCTTATAACTTTCCAAGTAGTACCATGTACTAATTCTTTACCAGTAAAGTTGGCATTTTCAACGCCATCCCAAACGGCAACAGTAGAGTTTGCATTGTTAATAGTTACAACATTAGTATCATTTTGAACAATAGTAGCAGCTTGTGCGTCATTAGTATTTTGTGAATTTAAAGCTACCAAACCAGTTGCGGTAAGAGCAGCTGCTGCAAGTGACTTAGTTAAGATAGATTGAAATTTCAAGAGAAATTCTTCCTTTCATATTTATCAGTCATTTAATTTACAAGTTACATAATACAGCCTCAAAATGTCAAAACCATGACATGAATGCTACCACATTATTAAATAAAAGTGCCTTATGTTACAGTTCATGTAATATTTGTAACTTGAACACGTTTTCTTGTAATATTCCTATATAAAACTACTATGCCTTATGCATCAGCCATATCATACCTTTCTTTCCCTTTAATGATTAGTAGGTGCCTAGACGGTTAAAAAAATGAACTCCAAAACTTCTTAATTATGAATTCAAAATTAATTAAGGTTTGACTTATTAGTAATAAGATAAAAATAAATCCATACATCACCTGACTTGTAACTATGAACGCAAAAAAGAGATGTCAATTACGACATCTCTCTTTATATATATTCACTAACTTTTAGTACCAGCCGTTTGCTTGCCAGAAGCTTTGAGCGTTAGACCATGAACCGTAACGTGATTTTACGTAGTTATCTGCTACACGTTCTTGGTTTGCTGCTGAGTAGTCTCCACCAAGGTATGATGCTGATAATTGGTACTTACCAATGTATTGACCATTTCTTGCTGAGTATGAACCACCTGATTCACGACCTGCAATCCAAGCTTTAGCTGCTGCTTCAGAACCAGATACATTTGAAGTGTAACTTGATTGAGATTGTGCAGGTTGTGCTTGTTGTTGTACTGGTTGAGTTTGTTGTGTACTTTGAGCTGGTTGAGTACTTTGTACTGAAGAGTAAGTACCTACAGAAGTCTTAGGTGCTGAGTATGAACCTTGAGTAGTTTGAGTTTGTGCAGCAGTATTGTATGAACTTGCTTGTGAAGTAAACAATTCTGAAGCAACATTAGGATCAACAGTATCTTTACCTAAGCGAGTATACTTAGCCATTACCCATTGGTTTGCACCAAGATCGTACCACTTGTTACCAGCATCGTCATATGCAGCTCTGATAACTTTCCAAGCAGTTGCATGTGGTAAGTATTGACCAGTCATTTGCTTATCAGGACCGTATGAATTCCAAACAGCAATGCTCTTGTGTGGAAGGTAGTTAATTGTAACAACTTTTTCTTGTTGGCCAACAGTAACTTCTGCAGCCTTTACAGTGTTTTGAGTGTTATTTACAATTGCAGCACCTGCTAAAGTAAGGGCAGCAGCCGCAGCAGTTTTAGTTAAAGTAGATTTCAAATTTTTATTAAGCATATCCAAAATTAAATTCTCTCCTTGATAAATTTGATTTGAATCATTATTTCGTCATTTCTATTTACAGCTTATATAATACATGGCCAATATTGCAGAATAGTTCCTAGAAAATTAAGGATATATTTCATCTTGTTACATTCCTGTAATATTTGCGCCTTAAGTTACAATAATGTAACGATGTAATCTTTCTGTAGCAAAACAAAGAAGAGAGAGTCATTTTTCTTAACTCTCTCTTCTTTTCTTTATCCATCTATTCTTAAATTGGTTAAATTTCTTTGTATCAGTAAACTTTAACTGCGGGAAACTCGTAAGGAATCGCTTCTGATTCCAGGATAATGTTTCCATTAATTTATCAAAGGCCTGGTTTAATTTACCTTCATCTAATTTCATACGAGTATTTAAACGCTCATTCCAACTTTTAGTACTCATATGTAGTTTCTCTACACTAAAGATAGTAAGAATAAAGTCTGTTCCCATCACAATTACTATTATTAAAGCAAGATAGCCATGCGTTTTTATTTCTTCCCAAGTAATTAACTTTTGAATAAATGGCTGAATAACTTTTACAAGAAAGACTACCCCTATCCCCCAAAATAAAGAAATAATTGGGGCAACCCGGCCTTGAATATTTCCCCAGAGATGAGAATAGTCCCATAACTTCATATGGAAAACATACTGTAAAAATACACTAGCGAAATACTCAAAAATTGTCGCTACTATTACACCAACTACATATAATAGGAAAATATTATTTTGAATCCGATAGGTACAGATTAAAATCGTTGTTACTGCAAAGCCATATACGGGACAATAAGGCCCAAACAAAAATCCCCGATAATCATAATGATGATCCTTAATCGAACAATAGATTGTTTCCCATATCCAGCCAATTACAGAATATGTAAAAAATAAAACAATAATTTCAGAAAAAGTAAACGGCATTTTTAATACCTCATAAGTAATTTTTAGACTCTTCTATATTAAAGATATCATTCTTTAATGAAATTAAGGCGTACAACACCTCTGGAAAAATTAACTAAAAAGCGTAAAAATATTCTTATCTGTAATTGAAAGGTACATATATAATGAAGAAACTTAATAAAACAGCTAGTAAATATGCTAATATTCTACGCTTTTTTACCATAATTGCTTTAGAAATTTTAGGAGCTTTAATGCTTATCCTGATGTTTAGTCAATTATTTGTAATAGGTCGTATTATGATTAGCAATCATTTAATTAACATACCTACGAAAGTTTTAGATGAAATAGTCACTTTCTTCTTATTCTTTGAATTTTCGGCTATGATTGTGACAGCCTTAAAGCATATGGGTCATACAAGCTTAAACTTTTTAATGAGTCTAGGAATTACAGCCCTTTTAAGAAATTTAATTACTGCGCATGGTGAACCAATGCAAATTTTAATTCATGCAGTAGCAATATTATTACTAATTATTGGAGTAGTAATTTTGAACAAACATATCAAATTATAGATTTAGTTCATAGGCTAAACGACTAGGATCCTCTGGATCTTCATCAACCATAATAATCCCACGTTCAATAAAATTATGTTTTAAAGCTAAATGTTGCATAATTTGATTTTTACGTGATGTATCAATTCTAAAGTTTTTAATTCCTTGGTTTACCATAATTGAAATCAAATCTGAAAACATAAAATTAGCTAAATGCATCCCGCGATACTTACTGCTAATAGCTAAACGATGAAAAGTAACATAATCATCTTTAGTATTTTCCCACTCACCATTTATTTTCTGATAAGTTGGCTCTATCCCAACAACACTTGCCGCATAACCAGCTACCTGATCATCTACCATTAAAACTAAGGCACTTTTATTTTTGATATCAGTTAAAATTGTATCTTCGTCCGGATAGGTTCGTTGCCATTGACTACTTCCGCTTTGCCTTAGAAAATCTTTTGCTTCATTAATAATAACCATGATATTTGATAAGTCTTCATTAGTAGCATAGCGTGTGTAAATTAAAGTCATGATCTCACTCATTTCATTTTTTTCTACTAGTATACCTAAAAAGGCAGGGCCGGGGCCCTGCCTTTTTAGATTATATAAATATTAATTAATGCAAAAAAGAGCCTGCCAAATAAAGTTTTTTAAACCTTTACTTGAAAGACTCTTAGCTAATACCCTGAGTGCTGAATGCCAGGATCGAACTGGCGACCTCTTCTTTACGAGGGAAGCGCTCTACCAACTGAGCTAATTCAGCATTAACACTAGAATTATAACAAAGATTTTCTTCCCCTGTAAAGCATCAGTAAAATTTTACAAATAAAAAAATCGAAGCAACTCTACTTCGACTTTTTATTAAAAGTTAGCTGTATCTGGATCAGTAGCTAAGCCACTAACTCCATGTAAACTATCTAATTTGCTCATCTGCTCATCATTTAATTCAAAATCAAATACATCAATATTGGCTGCAATGTATTTATCGTGAACTGATTTAGGTAAAGGTAAAAATCCGTGTTCTAGAGACCAACGAATTAAAACTTGAGCCGGTGATTTTCCAACTTCATTAGCTATTTCGTTAACAACTTCATTTCCTAACAAACCACCAGTGCCTAGGGGACTGTATGCTTCACTTAATAATCCTAACTCTTCATTTACTTTCACTACATCTGATTGTAAATCACTTGGATTAAGCATAATTTGGTTAACGGCTGGTTTTATTTCTGCAGTTTTAAGCAATTCCTCTAGGTGATGCTTTCTAAAATTAGAAACTCCAATAGCTCTAATCTTACCCGCCTTAACTGCTTCTTCCATGGCTCTCCAGCTTTCTGCATTTGCTTCAGCCCAGTGATCTCGAAGAGCCAATGGATTAGGCCAGTGAATTAAATACAAATCTAAATAATCTGTCCCTAAATTTTGCAAACTTCTATCAATTGCAGCTTTTGATTCTTTATAACCGTGATCTGAATTCCAAAGTTTAGTAGTGATAAATAAGTCATGGCGGTTAATGCCACTATTCTTAATTCCCTCTCCTACACTTTCTTCATTTCCATAAGCTGCAGCAGTATCAATATGTCTATATCCACTATTCAATGCTGCTTCAACTACGTATTTTGCCACATCCCCGTCTGGAGTTTGCCAAGTACCAAAACCAATAATCGGAATTTTGACACCATTATTCAATGTATATGTATCTTCAACTGAATTAAATTTCATGTTTTTCCTCATTTCTTTAATTACTTACATTATAAAAGTAATTTTTGCTTTTTTCATGAAATTTGGATTTTTACAATTAATTTATTTAAATAAGTCATTAAAAGCTTCAGACATTGTCGGATGAGTATAAATCTGGTCTCTTAAAACCGTATAGGATAAATGGGCCTTCATCGCTAAAGAAATCATGTTAATCAATTCATATGACTCAATTCCATAAAGTGTAGCCCCTAGAATTTTTTTAGTTTCTGGGTCAACGAGTGCCTTAAATAAACCTCTATTATCTTTTGCAACTTTTGCTTTAGGAATTGCTGTAACTGGCAATTTAAATAACTTGTATTCTTTTCCTAATTTATTTGCTTGCTTCTCATTTAAACCAACTTGAGACAAGGCCGGTGAAATAAATACACTATAAGGAACTACCTTTCGGTCACTGACCATGCGAGCACCTGTACCAAACAGTTGATCTTTAATAATTCTAAAATCATCTAAAGAAATATAGGTAAATTGAAGACCGCCTTTAACATCCCCGATTGCCCACACATTGTCCACAGTAGTTCTTAGAAAATCATCTACTTTTATAGCGCCACGATCAGTTGTTTCAATCGCAGTATTTTCTAAACCTAAGTTTTCAGTATTTGGTTTACGACCAGTTGCTACCAAAATTCGGTCTGCATTAATCGTCTTCCTTTTTCCATTTACTTCATAAGTAACTTTTGCATCACTTGTTTCATCGGAAATTTTTTCAATATCAGCACCAAGTTCAAACTTAATACCAGCATCTTCCATATCTTTTCTTACTGCATTACTAATATCCTCATCTTCACGAGCTAAAAATTCCTTATTATGATCAAGCACTGTAACTTTACTACCATATTTTGCAAACATGCTAGCAAATTCCAACCCAATATATCCCGCTCCAATAATTGTTAAATTCTTTGGCATCTTCTTTTCATCCATGGCTTGAGTTGAATCAAGGATATACTTGCTTTCTTTTAAGCCCGGGATTGGTAACATCACTGGAACAGCACCAGTATTAATGAAAATACGGTCTCCTTTATACTGAACCTTTTTACCATTAGAAAGTTTTACTTCAATTTCATGATCAGCAATAAAATGCGCTTCTCCATCTAATACAGTTACAGTCTTTTCGTCTGCAAGCATATGATAGTTTTTCTCCCGCAATTGTGCAGTCATTTCGTTTTTACCATTTACCGCATCCACATAAGAAACGCCGTTAGCTGCTTCAATAATTAATCTTTTTGAAGGTAGGCAGGCAATGTTAATACAAGTACCTCCATACATCTTATTAGATTTTTCAATTACTAATACTTCTTCTCCCTTTTGTGCTAGAAACTTAGCTAAGGTTTTCCCACCTTTTCCAAAGCCGATAATTATGTTTTTAATTGTCTCCATATCATTTTCCTCTTACTTTTTATAAGCTTATTCTTTTAACTATTATTTTATACATGAACTACACCGGCACTAAAGTACCGGGTTTCTGGGAACACTAAGTAATGTTTAGGATCTTACAGAAAATATTACTATATCCTCATACCTAACTCACGGAACTTAGCTATTTACCACGGCCAGTTCCTGACCATTTAGCTCTTCGATGTCCTATGTGTTGTACGAGCTAAAGCTCTACAACGCAGGCATTGCCTTATGCAAGATATTAACTGCCGCATTAATATCCCGATCATGATGAACCTGACAGATAGGACAAGTCCATTCCCGAATTTCCAGCGGCTTGGCTCCGCTGTTAAATCCGCATTTAGAACAGATTCTGGAGGTGTTTTGAGGATTAACGGCAATTAATTCCTTGCCATATCTTTCACATTTATACTCCAGCATTTGTCTAAACATGCTCCAAGAAGCGTTAGCAATTGCTTTGGCTAGGCAGTGATTTTTTTGAAGGTTCTTGACTTTCAAATCTTCAATTGCAATCACATCGTATTGCCTAACCAAATGCGTTGTCAGCTTATGGAGATAGTCTTTGCGCTTATTGGCGACTTTCTTTTGGTATCTGGCTTTAAGCTTGCACGCCCTTTGCCAGTTGGAAAAGCTGTCTAAGCTTCTAGGATTAAGAACTTTCTGATTCTTGTCCTGCTCGCAAAGAAGATAGGCCTGATGGCGCCTGCGCGAATATTTGCTCTGCCAGATTCGGCTTTGCTTTTCAAAATAAGAAGCATCAAAAGAAGGATACTTTAGACCGGTTGACAAAATTGCCAAATCCGCTACGCCGACATCAATCCCAACTCGTTTGCCCGTCTTCTTAAGCTTTTCAAGTTCTTTCACTTCTGCCTGAATTGACAGGTAGTACTTGCCGGTAGGCTCTAAAGAAACCGTATAGCGTTTAATCTTAACGTCTTTTAAAACACCAGTTTTGCTAGTTTTAATGTACCCTAGCTTAGGAAGATAGAGATAGCGGCTTCCAGCAATTTTTACAATAGACTTGCCAGTATAAGACGGTTTCAAATATCTTCTGGAATGAAAGCGGGGCTTACCAACAGTGCCGGTTTTATCTTTAAAGAAGTTCTTCCAAGACTGATTTAAAAATTCATTGACCAGCTGCAGGCTAGACGAATCGCTATTTTTCAAAAAGGGATATTCTTTCTTTAAAGGCTTAAGCAGATAGTTAAGCTTGAACTTGCTTAAGAAAGGCAAATCTGTGTTATTCTTATAGCGCTCGTTCATCATATCAAGCATTTTATTCCAGACAAAGCGGTCATTGCCAAACATTTGCCAAAGCTGGCCCACCTGAGTTTGATTGGGATAGAGTCTTAGTTTTATTCCAGTCAGCATATTTGTTTCCTCCTTTCTTCAAAAATTATAGCAAAAGAAAAGAAGGAGAAATAAGCTTTTAAAAGAAAACGATGAAAAGCGCCGTTTTCATCACAGGATTAAAATCCCGTGTTTTCAACGGCAATTTATTCAATAAAAAGCTGAAGAAAACCGAGTTAGAAATAACCATAAACTTAGTAATCATCAGCTTCAAAATCCATTTGGTTTGGGAATAACCCTTTGAAGGGAACTAGCCCTTCCCTTCTTGGTTTTAGTATATCTTAATTTACTCGGAGAACACAATGAAAAAGCCTAAAATAACTATTACAGTAAATAAAAATTCTAAAAAAGAAGTATTAGCCGGCGTTATTGGTTGGTTGCTTTTTTTACTTATGATAGGACTGATAGTATGGAAATTAATTTAAATGATTCAAACATAATGAGTTCAGCAGAAGCAGCAAAAATTTGGCACAAAAATTCTGATTACGTGCGTACATCCCTTCATAAAAATCCAAAGAGATGGCCTAAAGGTTCGTGGCGTAAGTTTGGAAGACAAATTGTAGTTACCACTTATGGAATGGAACAAGTAACTGGAATACCAGATCCTAGAAAAAATGAGAGCAAAAAAAGTAATTAACAAGTAATCGTTAACTACTTTTTTTAATTACTAAAAATATCGCTTTTTACTATTTACATTATCAATATTTTAGTGTATTATAATATATGTAAGTTGATTAAGACTTACCAAACTTAAATCATTATCTTTTAAAGGAGTTTATTAGGAGGGATTTTATGGCGCAAAGTAAAGAAGAACACCGTATCAAAAATCGTGAAGCAATGAGAAGAAAAAGAGCCGCTCTAAGAGAAGCTGCTGCTAACGGCGATAAAGATGCTCAAGAAACCATCAAAAACTATAACGCTAGACAAAATAGTTTAATGAATAATAAACGAAAAGAATTAATTGCTAAAGCTGAGGCTGGTGACAAAGATGCTCAAGAAAAACTTAAAGCACAAAGTGCTAAAAATGCTCTCAGTCTGGTCTACAGTTATATAAAAAACAAAGCTAGTTTAGATGAATTAGATGAATTAGAAACTTTAGCAAATAATCGAATTAATTATTTAGAAAAGTAGATAAAAAAGAGAGGACTTATAATTGTGAGTTATTATTCTGATTTGAAAGCTAAAGCCGAAGCTGGTGATAAAGATGCTAAAAAGAAACTTGAAGATTTACGAATCTATCAAAAAGAGTACCAGCGAAAATATCGTCAAAAGCGCCAAGCCAAAGCTGAAGCCGGCGATAAAGATGCTATTGCTGCCATAAAAAAATTAAAAGTTTCCAACCGAAAAAGTGTAAAAGCTTATTGGGCTAGAATAAAAAATAAAGCCAAAGCTGGCGATAAAGATGCTATTGAAAAGCTTGCCAATTTTCAAACTATTTCACGGTACGCTAACGTCAAAAATACAATTTCTAATCTAAATTCCTTATCAGAACTTAAAAAAATATCTGAAGCTATTGCCAATAAGCGTAAAGTACTTCTTAAAAATAACGATAAATAATATACTTTCGCCTAAATTTTAAAAACATGAACTACACCGGCACTAAAGTACCGGGTTTCTGGGAACACTAAGTAATGTTTAGGATCTTACAGAAAATATTACTATATCCTCATACCTAACTCACGGAACTTAGCTATTTACCACGGCCAGTTCCTGACCATTTAGCTCTTCGATGTCCTATGTGTTGTACGAGCTAAAGCTCTACAACGCAGGCATTGCCTTATGCAAGATATTAACTGCCGCATTAATATCCCGATCATGATGAACCTGACAGATAGGACAAGTCCATTCCCGAATTTCCAGCGGCTTGGCTCCGCTGTTAAATCCGCATTTAGAACAGATTCTGGAGGTGTTTTGAGGATTAACGGCAATTAATTCCTTGCCATATCTTTCACATTTATACTCCAGCATTTGTCTAAACATGCTCCAAGAAGCGTTAGCAATTGCTTTGGCTAGGCAGTGATTTTTTTGAAGGTTCTTGACTTTCAAATCTTCAATTGCAATCACATCGTATTGCCTAACCAAATGCGTTGTCAGCTTATGGAGATAGTCTTTGCGCTTATTGGCGACTTTCTTTTGGTATCTGGCTTTAAGCTTGCACGCCCTTTGCCAGTTGGAAAAGCTGTCTAAGCTTCTAGGATTAAGAACTTTCTGATTCTTGTCCTGCTCGCAAAGAAGATAGGCCTGATGGCGCCTGCGCGAATATTTGCTCTGCCAGATTCGGCTTTGCTTTTCAAAATAAGAAGCATCAAAAGAAGGATACTTTAGACCGGTTGACAAAATTGCCAAATCCGCTACGCCGACATCAATCCCAACTCGTTTGCCCGTCTTCTTAAGCTTTTCAAGTTCTTTCACTTCTGCCTGAATTGACAGGTAGTACTTGCCGGTAGGCTCTAAAGAAACCGTATAGCGTTTAATCTTAACGTCTTTTAAAACACCAGTTTTGCTAGTTTTAATGTACCCTAGCTTAGGAAGATAGAGATAGCGGCTTCCAGCAATTTTTACAATAGACTTGCCAGTATAAGACGGTTTCAAATATCTTCTGGAATGAAAGCGGGGCTTACCAACAGTGCCGGTTTTATCTTTAAAGAAGTTCTTCCAAGACTGATTTAAAAATTCATTGACCAGCTGCAGGCTAGACGAATCGCTATTTTTCAAAAAGGGATATTCTTTCTTTAAAGGCTTAAGCAGATAGTTAAGCTTGAACTTGCTTAAGAAAGGCAAATCTGTGTTATTCTTATAGCGCTCGTTCATCATATCAAGCATTTTATTCCAGACAAAGCGGTCATTGCCAAACATTTGCCAAAGCTGGCCCACCTGAGTTTGATTGGGATAGAGTCTTAGTTTTATTCCAGTCAGCATATTTGTTTCCTCCTTTCTTCAAAAATTATAGCAAAAGAAAAGAAGGAGAAATAAGCTTTTAAAAGAAAACGATGAAAAGCGCCGTTTTCATCACAGGATTAAAATCCCGTGTTTTCAACGGCAATTTATTCAATAAATATTTACTAGAAGAAAAAATGAGGATACAAAATTGTTCCATAATTATACAGTTATGGCTAATCAACATAATATACTAATGAAAGAAAAATACTCTGTTAATACTATGTTAAGTATCCAACAAAGTAGAATTTATAATGAACAAGATACTTTTTTACACACAGGTCACAAGTATTCTAAACTTAAATTTGTAAATTTAAGTTCAGCCCATGCGGCCGTTGATTTAAAAGAAAAATATTTTGCTTGTAAAATTGCCCTCTTAAACTTTGCTGATTATCTTTCACCTGGTGGCAGGTATTTACAAGGAGCAACTGCTCAAGAGGAAATATTATGTCATCAATCTAACCTATATCAAATAATAAGTAATTTTAATAAATACTATGAATGGAATAATCACTATATAAATTATCATCTTTATCGTAATCGTGCTATCTATAGTCCCAATGTCGTCTTTACTAATCTTGATGGTACATTGATAAATACAATCAATGTAATTACCTGCGCAGCCCCCTATTATAGGGAAGCCCAACTATATAACATTTCTTATGAAGAGGCTTGCATGACTTTAAAAAATCGAATGTATTTTGTTAAAAACATAGCTGAAGATCAACAAATAGATTATTTAGTTTTAGGTGCATGGGGAGCAGGCGCATTTGGTTTTTCTTCAAAAGAAGTTGCTAAAATGTGGCATGATGTTTTTTCTCATCCCTCTTCAATAAAAGAAGTAGATTTTGCAGTTATCGATATTCACGGTAGCAATAATGCACAAATTTTCAAATCAGAATTTTCAAACTAAGCTATTATGATAAAATTAACTTGATTCGGTTATTATTTATTTAAAAAGGAGTAACGTTAATGCGAGTATTAGTTATCGGCGGAGCTGGTTACATTGGCTCTCACGCTGTTAGAAAATTAATTGAAGAAGGAAACGATGTTGTTGTCCTTGATTCTCTCTACACTGGTCACAGAAAAGCTGTCGACAAGAGAGCTAAATTCTATCAAGGTGACATTGAAGATACTAATTTAGTAAGCAAAATCTTACGTGATGAAAATATTGACGCAGTAATGCACTTTGCTGCTTACTCATTAGTTGGTGAATCAGTTAAGAAACCTTTGAAATACTACGATAATAATGTTTCTGGAATGATTTCACTACTTCAAGCTATGGAAGATGCTAAAGTTAAATATTTAGTCTTCTCTTCTAGTGCTGCTACTTATGGTATTCCTGAAAAATTACCAATTACTGAAGACACTCCATTAAATCCAATTAACCCATATGGTGAAACTAAGATGATGATGGAAAAGATTATGCACTGGGCTGACAAGGCTAATGGTATTAAGTCAATCGCCCTTCGTTACTTCAATGTAGCTGGTGCTTCAAGTGATGGTTCAATCGGTGAAGATCACGGACCTGAAACTCACTTGATTCCTAACATTTTAAAGAGTGCTATTGCAGGCGACGGTAACTTCACTATTTTTGGGGATGACTATAACACTAAAGATGGTACTAACGTCCGTGACTATGTTCAAGTTGAGGACCTAATTGATGCTCATATCTTAGCCCTTAAACACGTGATGGACACTAATAAATCTGATGTCTTTAACTTAGGTACTGCCCAAGGATACTCTAACTTAGAAATTCTTGAAGCTGCTAAGAAAGTTACTGGTATCGACATTCCTTACACTATTGGTGCAAGAAGAGGCGGAGACCCTGACTCCTTAGTTGCTGATTCAAGCAAAGCTCGTAAAGTTTTAGGCTGGAAGCCAAAACATGAAGATGTTGATGACGTAATTGCCACTGCTTGGAACTGGCACAAGAGTCACCCAAAGGGTTACGAAGATAAATAAATCAAAAAAATCCATTCAATCATCACGACTGAATGGATTTTTTTATTGCAATTGATTAACGCATTTTTTCATTTCTTCAATATCTAAAATACTATGAGCAAATTCTTTTCTCACTAATTCATCGGGCAGATATTCATCATATTTATCAAATACCGGTACTTCATTTGGATACACTAGCTCTAATGAGTCAAAATCTTTATTAGCTTCTTCTACTAAAATTTCTAAAAATTCTTCCTTACTTACATCCATTGCAAATTGCATAAAATACGGACGACTAGAATTAAAGCCACGCAAACCAATTCGCTTAGCACACTTAATTTTGATTAATCTTTCTAAAGCTAAAAATGCATATGTCCCTGTCCACGGAAAGAGACACCACATTTTTCCACCTAAGTTAATTAAGTTGCTTTCTAGCATACCCGAAGTTTTAGCAGTATCACGCACTTCTTTAAGACGCGCAGTAGCATGTTTCATTAGATAGGGGTATTGCTTTTTCTCGGTTAAAATTTTATTCATTCTTTGTAAAATCTCAGGTTGAATATCTCCTGCAACATCCCCAAAATATGCCGGAATACGACCTTTAACAGGATGGCAATAGACTTGATGTCGTTTGCGATCTACATCCTCTACTACCCAAACACGACCCGCTATCGCTATCTTATCCCCAACAGGTGGCGGTTTAACAATAGTTCCCAGCTCTTCTGACTCTGACTTAACAGCATATTCTTCATTTTCTTGAAAAACAGCATAAAACTTAAAATTATTAACTACACGCTCACCGCTTAAACCTACAATTAGACCACCATTTTCAGTTTGCTGAATATGATCTTCTCTAATTAGGTGTCTAAGTAATACTCGATAATCATCTTGACTAACATTCCGAAAATAATGCAGTGTCAATACTCGCGAAGCTAGCTCTGCAGGCGTCATTTCACCATTCGAAGCTAAGGTAGACATTGTCTGATGATAGAGCAAACTATACGGTAAAAGATTTGGTTCAGGAGGTTCTACCCATCTTTCTTCTAGATACAGTTGAACTAAAGCGATTCCTTGTAATAAAGACCATGGAATAATCTCAGGAAGCATAGCACGGGACTCAGGATGTGATTCACGCATTACAAACCACATTTCCGAAGGATTGCCTCTACGTCCTGTCCTTCCCATTCTTTGTAAAAAGCCAGATACAGTAAATGGTGCATCAATCTGAAAAGCACGCTCTAATTTTCCAATATCGATACCTAATTCAAGTGTGGCGGTAGCACAAGTAGTCATCAAAGAATCTTCATCTTTCATTTCTACTTCAGCAGTTTGCCGATAAGCAGCGGATAGATTACCATGATGAATTAAAAAACGATCTGGCTCATGTTTTACTTCACAGTATTGTCTTAATATCTGACAAACTGCTTCACATTCTTCACGGCTATTAGTGAAGACTAAACATTTTTTGCCGCGTGTATGTTCAAAAATATAAGCCATTGATGGATCAGCTGTGTTTGGAGCTTGATCACTTTTCTCATCTAAAACTGGTTGCGCGGGATCAAAATCATTACTATCAGCCTGTGGGCCATTATCGTAAAAGTGTTCCATTGATAGCCGCCAAACTTGTCCACTTCCTTCTACTTTAGGAACAGTAGTTTTATGTTTAGAACCAGCCCCTAAAAATTCAGCCGCAGATTTTGTATCACCAATTGTTGCAGAAAGTCCAATACGACGAGGATCAACATCGGCCATTTTAGATAATCTCTCGATTAAACAAAAAGTTTGTCCTCCACGGTCAGATCTTAAAAAAGAATGCAATTCATCAATTACTATATATTTCAGATCATGAAACAAATTGGGGATATCCATGTGTTTATTAATCATCAATGACTCTAAAGATTCCGGTGTAATTTGTAAAATACCAGAGGGATGTTTAAGTAATTTTCTCTTTTGTGTCTGAGTCACTTCGCCATGCCAACGCCATACAGGAATATCAACATCCTGACAAAGTTCGTTTAAACGTTCATATTGATCATTAATTAATGCTTTTAGTGGGGAAATGTACAGTACACCCACTGATTGAGGAGGATTTTCATAGAGATCAGTTAAAATTGGAAAAAATGCTGCTTCAGTTTTACCAGAAGCAGTCGACGCAGCTAGCAAGACATTATCTTGACTATTAAAAATAGTTTCTGCTGCTCCAACTTGAATTGAACGGAGATTTTTCCATCCATGTTCATAAATATAATCTTGAATAAAGGGAGCAAAACGTGTAAAAATATCCATTTTTCACTTAAATTCTAAACTCAGCAAAATCATCAGACTTTTCATTAGAAACCGCCTCTGATTCGGCATAAGAAAACTTATCCGAATTAAGTAATTTTTCAACATCAGTCTCTGGATTTTGCCAAACAATGTCTAATAATTCAATAAAATCACGAATAATTTCACGTGGCGTAATATTTGTTGATGCTCCCACACGTGAATATTCAATTTTTATGAACTTTTGTAAATCATCCTCTGTAATTGTTTTTTCATATCCATACAGATTAGCATGCATCTCTGCAAGTTTTTCAGTTAAAACAAGCATTTCTTCTGGAGTAAGAGGATCAAGCTTAATAACAGGTGCATACATATCTCGATTGCCGGCTTCAGAAAATTTTCCACTAGCAAGACGTGATCGCAATGCTTCATATGAATATACTCCGCGTCTCTTATCTTCAATTGCCTGCGGAGTTCCACCCATAATAATTCCAAGATACTTCGACTTTCCTTGTAAGGCATCGTTGTACATTGTTAATATCTTTTCATAGTTATATTGGCGGCTAATACTATTTGGAATCTTATAAATATTGACCAATTCATCAATCATAATCATCAAGCCCGCATATCCAGCTTGTCTAAAAAACGATGCAAATAATTTTAAGTACTCATACCAATCATCATCAGATATTACAATATCGACTCCTAATTCTTTTTTAGCCTGTGTTTTATTGGCATATTCACCTCTAAACCACTTAACAACTTTGGCTTTTGTTTCCTCATCATCATTGATATAGGCTTGATAGTACATTTCAAGTAACTTCGCAAAATCGAATCCATGCACTAATTCAGAAAGATTAGAAATTACTGCATAAATTTTCTTATTAACTGCATCTTCAAAGGCCGGAGTATCATCATTTAATCCTGTCTCTGATCTAACCTGCATTTGAACCGAATTAATCCAACGATCCAAAATTAAGGTTAATGCTCCACCTTCAGGTCTAGTTTTGGTGGAAAGGTTTTGAATTAGTTCTCGATAAGTTGCTAATCCTTGCCCTTTTCCACCCTGTAGCCGTCTTTCTGGCGACAAGTCACCATCAACCACAACAAAATTTTTATCCATTACATAATTTCTAATAGTTTGAAGTAAAAAACTCTTTCCCGAGCCATACCGACCTACTATAAATCTAAAAGAAGCTCCTCCGTCTTTGATTAACTCTACATCATGTAACAAAGCTTCAACTTCGGCTTTTCTTCCAACAGTAATGTATGGTAATCCGATTCTAGGTACTACCCCACCTTTTAAAGAATTTAAAATAGTTTGAGCTATTCTTTTAGGCACTTTTCTATTTTTATTAATAGCCATACTTTAGTTTGTTCCTTTCAAAAACATATCCTCTAGATCTTCTTGGTAATCTTCAATTACTGTAGGTATATCATTTATAAACTCAATGACATTATCACCAAATTCATCAAAAAGTTTTTCATTTATGTTATCAATTATAACGGCAGCCATTAAATGATGCTCTTTAAGATATTTGTTTAGGTCTTTTCCCTTTAAAAGCAAAATTATGGTGGACATCTCTTCTGAGCTCAACCCATAGTCTTCCTGTTCATTATCTACAATAGCTTCTTCAAGTTGTTCCTTTTCTTCTTGCTCAGCTTGAAGTTCTTCTTCAGTCAATAAACTGTCTCGTGTTCCCGCTGCATCCTCTCGAATTGTAGATAACTGTGACAAGTTAAATTCAATTTTTGGCTGTTTTAATTTTTGTTTCTCTATTTGATACTCTTTAATTCCATCCTTAATAGCTTTAAGATAATGTTTCTCTATTTTTCTAGGTTTTAAATTTCGTCCCAAATTAAAACGTAATCTTATTTCGCGATCTACTTCATGCAAAAAATTACCCATAATACTTTTTTGACCAGTCAGTCCCCAGTAAGACTCACAGTACCAAGTATCTTTTTCTTTATCATAAAAATATTTTCTAATTTGATCAATTTCATAGCTAGTTGTTTGCGGCTCTAGCTCATGATTAAATACAGCAGCTGAAAATAGTTGAATTGTCATCTGGTTCTTATAAGCAATATAACTAGTAAAAAAATCAAATCCATCATTACGTAAATCTAAAATTTTGTGCCAAATTAGAACTAAAAGATATTCAAATTTTTCTATACTCTTTTTATATAAGGGGCAATTGCAAATCTTATAATTAGATAACTTGATTAAGTTTTCTGCAACTTCGTGACTAGAAAATTGATCTGGATATAGCAAACGTTCATACTTTTTATCATTATCTTGTTCTTTAACAAAAAACGTATTATTTGCTTTATTTATATTATAGAAAACAATATAATCACGAATCCATCTTTCAAGATAAGCTCCTATCTCCGGTGAAAATCTTTGCGCATAATTTTTATTAAAATTAATTAACTTATCTAATCCTTCTTCTGAATCCTTAATTCCAATCCCGTTTAGTAATTCATACAAATAAATGTAGGCATATGAATCTGAAATTTTCTCATAAATATTTTGCCTAATTTTCGTACGCCAAGTAAAATACGTTCTTGCTTGCCCCACTGTTAAGTCATGGTAAGTTGGATAATATCGTAAGAAAGATTGGCGTCCTTCATAGTCATCTTCGTATGAAGCCATTAATTTACCCTGTAAATAAAAATTTTTTTCTCTACGAATAAATCCTGGTAAAGAATATTGATAGGACTCAATCATCTTTTTTATTTCTTTAGGAACAAACCGGGTATCTTCAAAATTCAAATTAATTTTTTCTTCTGTAGAGTTTGTTTCTTCTCGAGGTGCACTAGAAGATCTTTTCCAATTTTTAAAGTCTAATTTTTGCTCATGATAAACACTTTCTTCACCATTTTTAATAGGATCATCGGGAATATAAATCAATTTTTCGGGATTAGGACGTTTATTGGACATGAGCGCAATTTTAAAAGCATATTCCAACGCTTTTTTTATTTTTTGATTACTTAATCCTAAGCTAACTTCAACCCACTTAGCTTCTTTTATTAAGGATGACGCTGAAAAGCCGGGTAAGTCTTTAATTGTTGCCGCAAAATCTCCACAATTAATATTTAAACTTTTATTTCTAGGATCTAAATTTAAAAGAGCAAACCAATTCTTAGTAATCGGTGAACTAAAAGCTACCAAATTAGGATTGTCTTTAACTTCATTAATACTGTTTTTTCCAAAATGTCGTATAGCATAACTTAATAATTCATCGGTATTCATGGTCCCCGCTCCTTTCGAACATATATTCTACTATATTTTTATTTATCTAGCCACGAAGGTACAATAAAAAACGCTGAAACCATAATGATTTCAACGCCTTTAAATAGATTCATTATTTTACTTGGTTAATAACATCAATTCCATTTAAGCTGCGAGGATAGACAATAAATGGAACATTAGCTAAAACAGCTTTAGTTAAAAATTGTTGATCATTCCCTAGACCTACATTATCTTTTGCGTGAGCCAACAATTGTGATTCACATCCTCCTTGAGCAGCTAAGTAACAAAAAGTTACCATTTCTCTCTCTTTATCATCTAGGCCATTTTGGGTGTAATAATCTCCAAAGCAATTATTAACCACTTATTAATAGTTCCTTTTTTAGCAAAATCTTTCATTTGTGATCCAAATAATCTAATTTGAGTTTCTTCACCTTTTTCAAGACGATTTTTCATAGTAGTGGTAGCTTGACTAGGTAATGGCAATTTAATACCACGATTGAGCAAAACTTGATTTGTTGCTTCAAAAAATGGTATCACACGTCCCAATCCTAAATAATCAACTGCTTGATAGATTACTTCTTTTGCTTCAACCGGACTTACTCCATTATCAAGAGCAACTGGAAGCATTAAATGATATTCTTCTAGGCCCTGCATCCCTAACAAATAGATTAAATTAGATAATAATTTTATTTTATTTGGTAAGTCTATATCATCTTGTACTTCCTCAAAAGTAAAATGACTAATTCTTTCCCAACCTTCAGGATCATTTGCCTTTAAAACTACTTTATATGCATACAAAAACATACTATTAAAGCATAGATTTATAAATAACATTATAGTAACTAGTGTTATCATTTTATCTAATATGTTCACATATATATTTATCAAACCATTAGTTATTTCAAACCTATACGCTTTTTTTATAAAATAACATCTTTTTCTTGAAACTATAAGTATTAAATTTTATAGTAAAGATGATTAAGTTAATAGAATGATTTTAGGAGGTATATTGTTATGACAGATTATGCAAAAAGAGAAATGAAAGCATTAGACAGAATTGCTAAGAAGATTTCAGATGCAGAAGGTCACTTAACAAAGATTGAAGATAGTATTGATGATAAGAAACATCGCACCGCTCAACATGAAACAATTAAGGATATTAAGTCAATTCTTAAGCACGCAAGAAAAGTCGACAAAGACGAAGACAAGATCGAAGAATTCAAAGGCGAAGGTCCTAAGGATTCAACAGAAAACCACTACGTCTATGAAGAAGAAGAAGAACCTGTTATCAACGATTTGAAGAAGGACTTCGCAGAATTAGATGACAAACTTGCTAAGTTAAATGACTTTAACGGTGGAGATATTGATGCTTTCAGAACTGAACACCACTATCTTGAAAAGGCTCAAGACATCTTGAAGAAAGCCGGCAAATTAAATTAGTCTAATTTATAGTAATAGTTTTATAGTTTAATTTACATACATACAGGAAAAGAATGATATATTCCTTACCCTCTTTGGTAAAGAATTATCATTCTTTTTGTTTTTGATCAAAATAGAGTAGAGGAAACTTTTCTAGTTTGCCCCTCTCATTGCACCGTACGTAC
>OFFS01000136.1_pt1 | contig 63004 bp, 54 predicted proteins | sample 1521541 | NCBI WGS metagenome assembly OFFS01 (sample SAMEA3504127, study PRJEB24116) | mouse gut metagenome | biome: mouse gut; feature: mouse-associated habitat; material: faeces | place: Denmark | collected 2011 | reverse complement strand
TGTAGTTATCCGCTTTTCCGGAAATGGTCGGGATAATCAAAAAGTCGTGATAACTGTTTCGGTGAGATGAACAAATGGATTTTAAGTTGTATGGTTAGTCTGTTCAAAAACGATGCCGGTGTTGCCGCCCATTTTGACAGAAAAATTTTGAAAAAGTTTTTGCAAATAGGAGGGAATTTTGCATATTTGCTATGTAGAATAATCTTTAGGGCATATGAAATAAAAGTCTGTTTGAAAACTGAATATTGCAATATGCATACAGGACGTGAGGATATGTGTAGCCACAATGTAGGCGCGCCATGATATGTTCGCTTTAATACATTTTCAGGCAAATGTGAAGAAATGGAAAACAAACCTCTGAAGCGAAGGCATTGAGCGATAAAAACCTGACAAAATACACAGCAGTTGTGTGGGGCGATGAAGCATATCTGTGATAATGATACTTCTGCATTTTTGATTAAAATTCAGTCATATAATGACGGTGCGATTCCGATGTTGGCAGCGTAATGACCTGTCACTTGTATGTAGATTTATGGATTAAAGTACAGGAGAAATTGACGGGAAATTTGTAATTTATAGAATGAAAACAGCGTAAGGGCAGTTATGAACGTAACAGTTTATAGCTGTCTTTTTTTGCGTTCATATGGGAGGGATATTTATGACTGATGAATGGAGCGGATTGGCAGATATGCCTGCAAATTTAATTGAAAAATATGCGTCAGATTTGGATATAGAAAATTTACCTGATATAACAGTAGACAATCATGCGGAAGAAAAAAATAAGGCAACAAAAGACTGGAAAGATGTTTCTTGTCAATAGTAATTGTACTATATATAATAAACATGATAAGCATGTCCAAACCAAATTTGGAAAAAACATACTTGCTTATATTTGAGTGAAAGTACAAGGAGATGAGGTGACTATGGATTACAGAGATGAAATGGGAGATTCAAATATTATAATCTATACAACAGAGGATGGTTTGTCTAAGATCGAAACAACTTTTGATGGAGATACTGTGTGGCTGTCTATTGACCAAATGGCAGAACTGTTTCAGAGAGATAAATCAACAATTTCAAGGCATATTAAAAATATTTATTCAGAAGAAGAACTTGCGCAGGAAGCAACTGTTGCATATTTTGCAACAGTTCAAAATGAAGGAAACAGACAGGTAGAACGCAGCATTTGTTATTATAATCTCGATGTAATCATCTCTGTCGGCTATCGTGTAAAATCAAAACGCGGCACACAGTTCAGAATATGGGCAACCGGAATCTTGAAAGAGTATATGCGTAAAGGCTTTGCACTGGACGATGAACGTCTGAAAGATTTAGGTGGTGGTGGATATTTTAAGGAACTGCTTGAACGGATTAGGGATATTCGTGCCTCCGAAAAGGTATTTTACAGGCAGGTACTGGAGATTTATGCTACCAGCATTGACTATGATCCGAAAGCGGAAATATCCATTCAGTTTTTCCAGAAGGTTCAGAACAAAATTCATTATGCTATTCATGGGCAGACTGCGGCGGAAGTTATTTATACAAGGGCAGATGCGGAAAAAGAATTTATGGGGCTTACCACATTTGCAGGAAACCAGCCAACTTTGCGGGAGGCTGTCATTGCTAAAAATTATCTGAATGAAAAAGAACTTCGCGCAATGGGGCAGCTTGTGTCGGGATATTTGGATTTTGCAGAACGTCAGGCAGAACGGGAACAGATTATGACCATGAAAGATTGGGCGAAGCACTTAGACCGGATTTTAACAATGAGCGGTGAACAGTTATTGTCAGGAAACGGGAGTGTGACACATAAGCAGGCTGTGGAAAGAGCAACCGGAGAATATAAGAAATATAAAGAGCGTACTTTAAGTGATGTGGAACAAGACTATTTGAACTCGATAAAAATATTGGGTAAAAAGGCGGATAAAAATTAAAATGGAAAATTTGGTATGAAAGGAAAAAAAAATAAAGGTTTACACATATACAAGAGTATCTACAGCCATGCAGACAGATGGTTATTCCTTAGATGCACAGAAAGCCAGAATGAAAGCATTTGCTGATTTTAATGATTATGAAATTGTCGGTACATACGAGGATGCTGGTAAATCCGGCAAGTCCATAGAAGGACGATTAGAATTTAACCGCATGATGGAGGACATCAAGTCGGGGAAAGACGGCGTTTCCTTCGTCCTTGTTTTTAAGTTGTCTCGATTTGGCAGAAATGCGGCAGACGTACTTTCTACATTGCAAGTTATGCAGGATTTCGGAGTAAATCTGATCTGCGTGGAAGATGGAATTGATTCTTCAAAGGATGCCGGAAAACTGATAATTTCCGTACTGTCAGGAGTTGCAGAGATTGAACGGGAGAATATTCGCGTGCAGACGATGGAGGGGCGTATCCAGAAAGCCCGTGAGGGAAAATGGAATGGTGAGTTTGCACCATATGGTTATCAACTGATAGATGGGAAATTACAGATTAACGAAGAAGAAGCAAAAGCTATCCGCATAATCTTTGAACAGTATGTGCATACAGATATTGGTGCTAACGGTGTGGCAAAATATCTTGAAAACCATGATATTTGTAAAATACAGCGACAGAACGGGAAAAATCCTCTTTTTGATGCGCACTTGGTTCGTCTTATCCTGAAAAATCCGGTATACTGCGGTAAGATTGCCTATGGACGCAGAAAGACAGAAAAAGTTCATGGAACACGAAACGAGTATCATCTTGTGGAGCAGGATAACTATATTCTGGTGGACGGACAGCATGATGCGATTATTGAGGAAAATGTCTGGCAGGCGGCACAGGTAAAGCTGCTTGCGCAGGCGAAAAAATACGAACATGTAAATAGAGGTAAAGACACGAAAACGCATCTTCTTTCGGGAATTGTCAAATGTCCGGTCTGCGGAGCGGGCATGTATGGAAATAAGAGCATTAAGCGAAAAAAGGATGGGACAAAATATAAGGATTTTTATTACTACGGCTGTAAGCATCGTATCATGACAAGCGGGCACAAGTGCGATTATAAGAAGCAGATACGGGAGGAACTGTTGGATGATGCGGTGGCGGAAGTCATTATAAAGTTGGTTAGTAATCCTAAGTTTGCGGAAATGATGCAGGAAAAGATCAACAGCAAAGTGGATACTGCCACAATAGACACAGAGCTTGCGTCATATGAAAAGCAGTTGCGGCAGTATTATGCTGTTAAGTTAAAGCTGGCGGAGGAAATTGATTCCCTTGATCCGGATGACAGGCATTATATGAAACGAAAAGCAGACCTTGATGACAGGCTCTATCGAATGTACGATAAAATAGAGGATGTGGAAACACAACTTATTGAAACAAGGGCAAAGAAGCAGAGAAAGGTAAAGTAGGCCACTTCGTCGGTTCCATCGTGAATATTGCAGAGCAGGCAATGCCGACCGGAGTCCAGAAATATATGATCATAGACGGCCAGCAGAGAATGACCACGCTGTCATTGCTTCTGCTTGCTTTGCGTGGTTATGCAATCAGGAATCCGGAGGACACCACCATCAATGCCTGCCGCATTGATAATATGCTTCTAAAGAATGCGTATGAAAACGGCGACGAACGTTACAAACTGCTTCTGACAGAGACTGACCGGGATATCCTGATGCGTCTCGTGGATGAAAAGCCTGTTCCGAATGATACTCGTTCGAAACTGCTGGACAACTATAAATTCTTTGCCGGAAAGATCGCAGACAAAGAATTACAGCCTGCTGAGATATATGAATCTATCGGCAGGCTGCAGATCGTAAATATAACGCTGGATCGTTTTGTTGATGATGCGCAGGCTATTTTCGAGAGCCTGAATTCTACAGGTAAAGAACTGTCCGAATCTGATTTGATCCGGAACTATGTTCTTATGGGATTGGATCCCACTGAACAGACCTATGTATATGAACACCTCTGGCGTCCTATGGAATTGATGTTCGTTTATGAGATGCAGGACTCCGTTATGGACAGATTCTTCAGGGATTATCTGACCATGAAGATTACCCGCATTCCAAAGCAGGATCGTGTTTATGAGGAATTCAAACTCTATCATCTGAACTGCGAATTCAGCACTATTCGGGAGCTGTGTCAGGACCTGTTTACCTATGCCAGGTATTATACTGACATGGTATTTAAGAGGAGCAGCAATCCCGCGCTCAAGTCCCTTTACGAAGATATTAATGATCTCCGGATGGAGGTATCCTATCCCTTCCTGCTTAAAGTGCATAGTGATTATGCAGAGGGCGTCATTTCTGAGGACGAATTAAAGTTGATTATCAGATTGTGCATCAGCTATGTGCTCCGTCGCAGCATCTGTGACATACCGACAAATTCTTTGAATAAAACGTTTTCTACACTGAAGAATGAAATCAAACAGGATGATTATGTCAATTCCATCAAAGCTTTTTTCATCATGCGTGATGATTATAAAGAGTTTCCGGACGATGATAAATTTACGGCGGCCTTTGTATCGAGAGATATTTACACCATGCGCTCCCGCAACTTCATTCTTAGCCATCTGGAGAACTTCGGCAACAAGGCACCGATCATTATTGAGAATTATACGATTGAGCACATCATGCCACAGAACAGCCGTCTGAGTCCTGAATGGCAGCAGATGCTTGGAGCAAATTGGCGTGAGGTACAGAAGACCTATCTGCATACCATCGGCAACCTGACGCTCACAGCGTACAATTCGGAAATGAGCGACCATCCGTTCATGGTCAAGATGGATATGGAGGGCGGCTTTAAAGAAAGTGCACTCCGCCTGAATGCTTACGTTGTAAAACTCGATGAGTGGAATGAGCAAAGAATAAACGAGCGTGCTGCGCTGCTGGCAGATAAGGCTAAACAGATCTGGGCTTACCCGGATATGACTGCTGCGGAGCTTGCTCCTTATCAAACCGTGGAGAAACCGGCAGAACGCTACAGTCTCGAAACTTATGACACGAACGTTATCACAAAGAGGCTGTTTGAAGTTCTTGACCGTCGAATCCGGAATCTTTCTCCGGATGTGAAGCGTGAATTTAAGAAGCTGTATGTCGCTTATAAACTGGATACCAATTTTGTGGATATCGTATTTCAGAAACAGAGACTCCGGATCACATTGAATATGAAGTTCTCAGAGGTGATTGATCCGAATGGTATCTGCCGTGATATAACCGGTCTCGGCAGATGGGGCAATGGCGATGTAGAGTTGTATATGGAGCACACATCGGACGTCGATCGGGTCATGGAAATCGTGGAGCAGTCTTATCGCCTTCAGGCAGATGAGTAATTTAGTATGAGGATATAAAGGAAGGTGAGATAAAACACAAATTCTTTTCAGCGTAGAATCAGGGAGGTAGAAAGTCGATGAGATGTATATTGATGAATAAAGATATGCCTGTAGTAGAGCTGGAGATGGACGATGATACCGCGACAATATTAAAAGTGATGAAATCCTTCGAATTGGATTTTCTGCCTGTTGGAATAGATGTGAAAACGGTATTCCGAACAAAAAAGAATTGAATGAATGGTGGTTTGGAAGAAGTATTCCTGCAAGCCGATTGGGGCTTAGAACTGCATTGGAGCAATTGGGGGTTCAGTATCCGGAGCAGTTATTGCTAAAATGTTATGGAAGAACATTTTTTGAAGGTCTGTGACCGGCTTGGCATTCCGGGGATGAAAAAGTTTATTGATTATATACTGGTATTTGACGGCGGAACAAGCCTCTGGCATGATAGACTTACATTTAAAACAGCGGCAGCAGACCGTAAATTCTTCGGACTGCTGCCGCAATATTTTTCTTAAAGGGAATATCCCGCCTTGTGAAAACGTTGTATCACATAAGCCAGACTTTCCAGATATTCCGTGTCACTTTCCAGATGTTCGATGATTACCGGCATGTCCGGATCCAGATGCTCGATCAGCTGCGCGTATTTCTCCAGATGTAAGTCACCTTTCTCGCAGGCTGTCTCCTGCAGCTGCAGGGTAAATGCCTGTGAAAGATGAACATTTTTCAGATGACAGCTTTTAATGTGGGTCCCCAGTTTGGTAAAGCATTCTTCCATGAATTCCTCGTGGAAGAAATACCTTTGGGCGGATGTGATCCAGTTGAATACGTCCATATGAACGGCAAAGCGTTCCCGGTTAACGTCCCGGATCATTTTGAGATATTCGTCCGGTCCCATGGGATACATCCAGGGCATGGGCTCTATGGTATAGAAGGTGTTTTGGGGATTTACATCGTCGATGATCTCCTGAATGCTCCGGATCATATCCTGCCACGTTTCTTCGGTCATATTTTCCCGATAGGGTCCATCCCACCGGGAGCCTTTGGAGCCGGAAACGTTGACGCAGCACCGCGCATGGAGGCGGTCGGCAAGGCGCAGCTGCTCTTTACAGCGAAGCAGGGCAGCCGCTTTTGTTTCCGGGTCGGGGGAAATGGGATTGCACCAGGCGCCCACTTCCGCGATCACAAGATCATGCGCCTGCGCTGCCCTGGCATATCTGTCCAGGAGGGCGGGATCGCAGGTGTAATCTGCGGGAAAGTTTACGGCACGGCATCCGAGTGCGGACAGGCGGCCGGCCCATTCTTCCGGGGTCTGATGTGTGAGAGAACTTGATAGTCCTAATCGCATAGATAATCTCCTTCTTTGCAGGTTTGTCATATATTTTGGGTGTCAAAGTTTTCACTGTTATTTGAAGCAGGACAGCGCTGAAATACGCTGCCCTGCTTTCTCGTTTTTATACCATACTGACTATTTATCGCTTTCCAGAAGCTCAACGATGCATTTCAGGTCTTTATATGCGTTCATGTACACATATCTGCCGGACGCATCGCCATACTCACCCTTCTGCTCCAGTGTCATGCCGAAATCTTCACATCTCTTTACGGCCTCAGGCATCTTCATTCCCTGAATATTGAAAGCAACGTGATGGATTCCCTCGCCGTGCTCATTCAGGTAGTTTCTCCAGGTGGAAGATGCTTCGTTGGGCTGGATCAGCTCTAACTGCAGGCCCGGTCCCACATCAAAGAAAGCAAGATAGCTGTTTGCTTCCGGAGCCGGTGCTCCCATAAACTGGGTCTGCATGATCTCATATTCTCCGCACAGATTTGCTTCCGGTTCTTCTACACCGAGAAACTCCGCCCATTTTTTCTTGGTTGCCTGGATATCCTTTACGATAAATCCTACCTGGCATACTAAATTTGTTCCTACTACTCCGTTCATATTCTTTTCCTCTCTTTCATTAATATAATTTGTTTTGCATAAACGAGCTGTGCCCGTTTTTTATATTTCTCCCGGTGCCATGCCCATATGCAGCGCATCAGGGATGACACAGGTAGTTTTCATGTTATAGATTTCGTGACTTTCGGCAGATCTCATCATACCGGTAATCGCATCGATCACATGGCAGGCGAGAGCTCCGCATGCTCTGGGCGGACGGCCTTCCCGGATGGCAGCAGCCAGATCCAGGATACCTGCTCCCCTCGTATATTCCCCGATGTTCGGGAAAAGCTCCGGTACTTCTGCACTGACATGCAGCTTCGCCTTTGCTTCCTCACTGTCACAGTAGAGGGTATCCAGCGTTCTTTCCTTCCGGTAAACTTTCGGCCGCCCGCCGGACATATTGGGATCAGGCACTTCCAATGTACCCTCTGTGCCGTAGATCTCCAGCATGGGGAGATTGGAATGCCAGATATCGAAACTGAAATTCATGCTTACAATCACACCGCTCTCCAGCTGCGCCATACCGGAATAATGGGTAGGCGTTTCCACCGGTACAGTTGTACCCTTGTAAGGGCCGGTATAGACTCTGCGGTTGGAAAAGCCGGTTCCGGAAAAGGCACATACACTTTTGAGGGGCCCCAGTAAAGTGGTCAGAGCCGTGAAATAGTATGGACCCATATCATACAGCGGTCCGGCGCCTCCCTTATAGAAATTGGTCGGGGCAGGATGCCATGTTTATATCCATTCCTTTCGCTCCGCTCAAGGCACAAAACGCCATGAAAAGGGTTTTCGTGCCAAGCATTTTGTGTTATAGTTAATCTAATAATTAGGCATCCCGGTATCAATGGCTGATGCACCCACCCGTTAAGTATTGATATGCAGGTGGCCTCTTTTCAAAGGTGGGAATACCGTAGAATAGGTTCACTATGTGAGCCTGTTTTTTGTGTCTTATTGCCAATTTTGGCTTAATTTACTATTTTTCAACCTTCCACACCGCCGGACATCATATTGGCTGTTGCGTACAGCGGTTTGCCGATCCAGCCGTCCCGCAGGAGTTTGTTACAGGTCTGCAGAGAAGATCCCATAAAGGTGTCCGGGGCGCTGCCGACGGCCAGTCCCTTTTCACGGGCCAGCTGCAGGATTTCCTCCGCATCTTCCACTGTCAGCGCAAAAGGCTTTTCGCAGAAAAGATGCCTGCCCGCGAGAAGAATCTTTCTGTTGATCTCCGTGTGGAACTGCGGCGGGGTGAGATTGACTACGATCTCGATCTCGTCCATGGAGAGTAATTCGTCGACGGAACAGCCTGTCGGGATATGATATCTGGCAGCGTGTTGTGCCGCCAGTTTGGTGTCAACGTCCGCACAGGCGCAGATGTACAGCTTATCATAGAATCTCTGGATATCCCGGATATATGTATTGCTGATCACGCCGCAGCCTATGATTCCGATCTTTGTTTGTTCCATTTTATTTGCTCCTTCCTGATTTGTAAATACGGCAGCTGCTTTCAACAGGCCGTCCGCCTGGCTTATAGTCTTTTAATAAGGCATCGGCTCCCCTTTGTAATTAATGAAGGGAACATCCATGGGTGGAATGTATGTTTTCCGTTCCAGAATATCGAAGAGGCCTTCGGCGGATTCCCGTGGATGGATCTGAGCGTTTTCTTTGCCCATTATGGTATCCAGGCGTCCCGGATGTACCATGTAGATCCGGATATTTTTATCTGCCTTTTCCGCTGTCAGATAGTTGCGGATTTTCTGGGTGTACATATTGGCTCCATGCTTGGAGACCGAGTAGGCCAGATAGTTATAGCCTTCAGGACTCAGGTGTCCCGCTTCCGAGGTGATATTCATGATACAGGGATCCGTTGACGCATAGAGCAGACGGATGAAATATTTCAGTACGATGGCCGTGCCTGTAATGTTTACATCCAGTGTTTCCCGGAATCTGTCCACATCCAGGTCGGCAATGGCATCTCCCGGCATGACCATTTTCTCAAAAAGCACACCGGCGTTGTTGAACAGGAAATCCAGGCAGCCATATTGTCGCTTGACTTCTTCGGCCGCCTGTGCCGCCTGTGTTTCATTTACCACATCAAGCGGCATGATCCTGATTCGCTCACCATACTGTTCCTGCAGCAGGTAGAGATCTGCGGCGGATACAGGATCCGTCTTTCGACAGGATGCCAGCATTGTGTGTCCTCTTTGCAGTCCCTCCTTTACAAGCTCGTAACCAAGGCCTCTGTTAGCTCCTGTTACAAAACCAATCATAGCAAATTTCCTCCTTTCGTGGCTTGTGCGTGTCCGGGCAGTAATCAATAATCCGATTCTCCAAAGCGGAAAACCTTAAACAGCACAAGAATAATTGCCAGGGCGATCAGCAGCAGCACCCATGCCATAGCGGAAGCATATCCCATCTTGAAATAGGAGAATGCGTTCTGGTACAGATACAGGGAGTAGAACATAGTCTGGTTGTCCGGCCCGCCGTTGGTCATGATGTAAGGTTCTGCGAACCACTGGAACACACCGATGATCAGCGTTACCATGTTGTAGAGCAGGGTGGAACGCAGAAGCGGTATGGTCACAGAGATTGTCTGTCTGATAAAACCTGCACCGTCCAGGGCGGCGGATTCATAGAGACTGCCCGGAATATCCTGCAGACCGGCCAGATAGATAATGATGGCATTTCCGCAGGTCCAGATCATCATCAGGATCAGCGCCGGTTTTGACCAGAACATGCTGGAGAGCCAGCCGGGTCCCTTGATGCCAATGTATCCCAACAATTTGTTGACAATACCGGTCTCGGGCTGCATCACCCAGATCCATAACAGGCAGGCCACCACGGTGGGTACCAGCGTCGGGATGAAGAAGACGATCCGGAACGGTCCGGTGTAGTGAAGCTTCTTATTGTTCAGCATGATCGACACTGTTACAGCGATAAAGGTGGTAATGGGGACACCGAGGATCACCATATAGAAGGTGTTGCTCATGGCTTTCAGGAAAGTTTTATCCTGGAATAATGTCCTGTAATTGTCAAATCCAATAAATACAGGATCCTTGATTACCTGGTATTCGCACAAAGAGTAGTACAGCGAAGAACAGATCGGGTACAATGTAAATATCAGGAATCCAATGACCCAGGGTGAAATAAACAGCAGTCCATGAATTGTTTCCTTTTGCCGGATATTCATTTTACTTTTTTTAATCGGAGCAGGTTGCTTATCTGTTGCGTGATTCATTCGTTCCACCTCCTATCCTTTGATTCCCGACATGGCGATACCTTGAATGAAGTATTTCTGCATGACGAAGAATATGAGCAGCACCGGCAGGATCATGACCGTACCCAGAGCCAGAAGTACGCTCCAGTTGGGATCCAGATTGGACTTCAGCATGGAAGCTGCCAGCGACAGCGTGTACAGTTCGTCTCTTCCCAGAAAGACCAGTGGTCCCAGGAAGTCATTCCATGAACGGATGAATGCGAAAAGCGCTACGGTTGTCAGAGCGGGCTTCGCCATGGGAAGTATCAGTCTGGAAAAGATGGTAAATTCACTTGCACCGTCAATTCTCGCCGCTTCGGAGATATCCTGCGGAATTCCCGTAAAGAACTGCCGCAGCAGGAAAATAAAAAAGGGATTTCCGAAAAAGCAGGGTACGATAAGCGGCAGAAAGGTACCGATCCACTTTATTTTCGTAAACATAAGGAACAGCGGAACCAATGTTACCTGATAAGGGAGGATCATGGTGATCAACACAAGAATAAATACTTTATCCCGTCCCGGCCACCGCAGCCTTGAAAATCCATAGGCTACCAGCGAACAGGAAAGCAGGGAGCCGACAATGTTAAACGCTACAATGATCATTGTATTTTTCAGGTAACGCATAAAGGGAATGGACTGAAACATATTGCTGAAATTGTCGAGTATGAATTTATCCGGCAGCCATTTAAAGGGTACGCGGAACAATTCACTCTCAGCCTTGAACGCGCCCATGAAAAGGTAAAACACAGGGAGAACGAACAAAATGGCCAAAACGGTTAATATAACATAAAGAGTGACTGCTTCAAGGCTGGGAAATTTTCTTCTCCTAGCAGAGGCTCGTGTGGACTTCATGAGAATCTCCTTTCTTGATATATGCCGGAGAAGCCCCGAATTGGGGCTTCTTGACATAATATCAACGAAATGCAGGGTATATACCCGTTAGTTGTTCTTATCAAGTTCCGCCTGATATTTATCCTGCAGTTTCTGCAGTTCACCGGCGATATCCGTGGTATTTCCGTAGATAACGCTCTCGCGGAAGGTAACCATTGCCTTTGCCAGTTCCGTGGAGACGGAACACAGTGCCGGAATACCATTCTCGGGCGAATTAGCCAGTTCTCTCTCCAACGCATAGATTTCATCGCCGTTCTTGGTCAGGCTCACATTGTCAAATTCCGCATCACTGGTGGGTATACTTCTCCACTCGGCAAAGTTGTCCTCGTTAACTGCGCCGGACATACAGAACTTGATGAACAAGGTAGCCAGTTCGGGGTTTTTGGAACCCTGTGGAATCGCGAAAACATTGGTGGCGAAAGTGGTGCTGTTGGAACGTCCGCCTTCCGGAGCGGGGATTGCACACACTTTATAGTTCACATCAGGAGCGTAAGTTCTCAGTGCTCCCGTAAACCAGTTACCAGTGATGGTCATGGCAACTTTGCCGGTCATAAAGGCGTGGTCGGGTGAAAACATGCCGCCCAGGCCGGAAGTAAAGGAAGAAATACGCTCAGGATCATATTTCTCACCGTAACTCTGGAACCACTCCATGCAGGCAACCATTTCCGGAGACGTCAGGTTCAGGGTATTGGTGGAAGCGTCGTACACATCTGCACCGAAGAAGAAAGGCAGTGTGAAGGCGTCTGTCTGCAGGTCAAGCCAGGGGATCAGACCGAATCTCGCATAAGATCCGTCGTCGTTCTGGATGGTCAGAGCTTCTGCCCATGCGTCCAGCTCGTCCAGCGTGGTGGGCGGAGTTTCCGGATCCAGGCCGGCCTCGGTAACCATATCCGGGTTGTAGTAGAGCAGCATAACGTTGGTATCCTGCGGGATCAGGTAAGGCTCGTCTTTATAATAGATAACGTCTTTACAGCCGGGGAAGAAGTTATCTACATTCAGGTCAACTTTATCCAGATAGGGCTGTAACATTTCGAAACTGCCGTTTGCCGCGTAGGAATAGGCAGCGGTTGCGTTATCGCAGATGATCAGGTCGGGAGCCTGTCCTCCGGCGATGGCGGACAGAAGTTTGCCGTTGCTGACACCGGCTCCGTCCGGAACGAACTGCACGTTGCATTTAATGCCTTTGTCTGCGTATAATTCGTTGAAAGCGTCCACACGGCTCTGCTCCCAGACGGCGGAATCGCCCGTAAAAGCAGACCAGTAGGAGAATTCACCGGTCAGATCGGTATCTTCGATCTCAAGACCGTTGGCCAGAAGCTCATCTATGTTCATTTTTACTTTTTCCTGCGCCTGTTTATCTTCTTCTGAAAGTTCAGGAGCCGCCTCCGCTTCTGTTGTGGTGGTGCTTTCCTGCACCGCTTCGGTCTGGGTATCGCCGGATGTGCTTCCCGAACTGTCTGCAGCGGAGTCGCCGCATCCTGCCAGTAAACCTGTAACCATACATGCCGCCATGATAGCTGCTGTTAATTTTCTCTTCATAAGATTACTCCTTTCTGGAATCCTGTTTTTCCTTACGGTTCGTATTTCACCTGTACAAAAGTTGCTAATTTCTCTTTGCTGTCAAATACTGTGTAGTTTCCGCCCTCATATTCTCCGTAGTGACGGATGGGCATGTCATTCTCCTCGAAATATTTGACTGCTGCTTCTCTGTCATCGGTCATAAATGCAATGTGGTGGATACCGTCGCCGTTTTTCTCCAGGAAATCTTTCCAGGAGCTTGGCTCATCATCCGGTTCCGTGATCTCCAGCACAACCTGTCCCAGATCAAAAACCGCCAGTCTGGCTCTCGTCCTGCTTGCTTCTCCCTTAAAAGTTGTATGTGCGATTGCTTCTTCCGGGACACGGAATGCTTCCGGCTTCGGAACGCCGAATAATTTTGCATATTCCTCTACTGTTTTATCCAGATCCTTTACCACCAGGGCAATCTGACAAATATTTTTTCCGTTGATAACACCCATTGTTCTTTCCTCCCATCGTATTTCCGATGCGCGCTTCGGTTTTGGTATCTTCACTATACATTCAAAATGTGCACAATTCTATTCAATTATTGCGCCATAGATATAGAAAATTGCTCTGTGATGAGGTGCAACGATATACCAAATTTATTCAGTTAGTACATTTATACAAAAAATAGAGGATAAAATTATGCAAGTAGCATATATAACTAGAGCAATAATTAATATATAATGCAGATAATCTAACACTTTCTATTGACTTCTGCGCAATATAAGAGCAGCCGGACAGATATTCTGCAGAGATATTTATACGGGGATCAGGATTCGGAAACGCCATCCGTAACTGATACGGGGTGGTATGTAAGGAGAGCGTGAGAGGTTATATATAATATGAGGAGGATTTCTTTCTATGATCAAATCAGATTTGTCTGAACCTTTACTGTTTGACCATTCGATGTCGCTGAATGTTTCATACGGACATTATTATTATTCTTTTCCAAACCACTGGCATAATTTCATGGAGATCATAGTGCCGCTTAACGATGAATATACGCTGAGTCTGGGCACGGAGACATGGGAGATGAACCGTGATCAGATTGCGCTGATCGCTCCAAGGACGTTGCATTCCATTGTCCAGACAACCAATAAGCCCAATCTGATCCTTCAATTTTCCAATATATTTTTGCCGCAGCTCCATGATTTTGCGGCCAATAAGCAGCTTTTTCTTTCAAATCCAATCCTGGATATCCATGACGGTGTTGCATTTGAAGAAAACCCGTTGGAGCTGTTGCTGCGCATCAAGGATATCTTTTATGGAAGAGAAGCCTTCCGGGAGCTGCGGATGTATGAATTACTGCTGAGGTTCTTTATTGTGGTGGGCAATCACAATACTTTACTGCAAAGCGAGCTTTCCGCCTCAAAAACACCGCAGCAGAAAGCCTATGATCAGAAATTTGTGGCCATATCGAAATTTCTCCGGGAACGTTATATGAATGATGTTTCGCTGGAAGATACGGCAGCCTTTGCGGGATTCAGCAAATATCATTTTTCGCGTCTTTTTAAGGAGTACTATCAGATGTCCTTTCCAGAGTATGTGACCTCTCTGCGCATTGCGAAGGCAACGGAGCTTCTGGAGAATCCGGCGGCGTCCATCATGGATGTTGCGCTGCAGTCCGGATTTTCCAGTATCGCGTCCTTTAACCGGGCTTTTAAGAGACAGAATCAGTGCACGCCCTCGCAGTTCCGGAAGATGTTCGACCAGTCTACAATTTCCTGGGGGGGGGCGGAAAAGAAAGAGCGAATGAAATAGCGTGTGGTTTAGAAGGCGGTAGTTTATATCATGGAATTGTGATATAATTTATCGTATATTTAAAATTCCTGACCTTTGATTTATTGCGCGATCAGGATGACCTGAATCTGCGGGAATATCAGTTAAGCGCAATTCAAGCCGCAGAGACCAGTCAATTATTGAAATTATACTGGCTGATGCAGAGCATATTCTATCAAGACATATCAGCGGGTATTTATTGCAAAGCAGAGTAAAAATGCAGATTTGAGGAGAAAAGAGAATGCTGGTAGATGAAATTAAGTTTGGAGAATCTGTCAATATTGAATTTAAACGTGAAGTGCCTCAAAAGAGCGAAAAATATATAAAAAGCGTCATTGCATTTGCAAACACTGCAGGCGGGAAGATTGTCATTGGCATTGACGATGAAACACATGAGATTGTAGGTGTCGATAAAGATGGAGTTTTTAAGATTATAGACAATATTACAAATACTATCTCCGATATGTGCTGTCCGCAGATTTTTCCGAATATTGGAGTAAACACCATTGATGGAAAAAGTGTAATTGTCATTAATATATATCCGGGGGCGAACCGGCCATATTATATCAAGTCACTTGGAAAAGAGACAGGCACTTACATCAGAGTATCGGGAACGTCCAGACCCGCTGATGAAGCTGTTTTAAAAGATCTGGAATTACAGGGGACTCATCGTTCTTTTGATGAGATGGTGTGCGTAGAGCATAAATATGATGCCGGCAAAGCAGAACAGCTGTGTGGAGCAATAAAAAGATATATGGTAGAAGCGGCCAAATCGAATAGTGAAAAAGAGAAGATAAAAGATGTTACAATACAGAATTTGATTAATTGGGGTGTAGTTAGAAATATGGATGGGACATTGCTGCCAACGAATGCGTTTGTTCTGTTGACTGATAATGTATTCCCTTTTGCTAAAATTCAGTGTGCTTTATTTAAAGGAACGGAGAGGGTTGTTTTTATTGATAAAAGAGATTTCGAGGGACCGCTTTATGAGCAGATTGAAGAGGCCTATGATTTTGTATTGAAACATATTAATCTGGGAGCTGAAATAAAGGACCTTGTCAGAAATGAAGCCTATGAATTGCCGACGGAAGCAATCAGAGAGGCGATTGTGAATGCTGTGACACACAGGAATTTTTTAGACAGAGCATGTGTACAGGTTGCAGTATATGATGACAGAGTAGAGGTAACATCTCCGGGGATGCTTTACGGAGGTCTGACGATAGAACAGATTAAGGAAGGTGGTTCTAAGATTCGCAATCGATGTATTGCAGAAGTGTTCAGCAGGATGAGGATCATCGAAAGCTGGGGAACCGGAATTAAAAGAATGTTTAGTTCCTGCAGGGAATATGGAATCCGGGATCCGGAATTACTGGAGATTGGGGACAGTTTCAGGGTAAATTTATACAGACCTTCTTACAGTGGTAATGAGGCTCAAAGTTCGCCAAAAAGTTCGCCAAAAAGTTCGCCAAAAAGTTCGCCAAAAAGTTCGCCAAACGGTTTGAATGCAACGCAGCAAAAAATAATGCAGATGATCCGGAAAAATTCGAGAATCACACAAGCGGAGATGGCGGAAATAATAAAAATTTCAAGGCGAGCTGTTCAAAAAAATATAAAAGAGCTGGCGGATCAAGGTATTATAGTCCACGAGGGTTCAACCAGAAATGGGTATTGGAAGATAAAAGAATGAGATGGGAAAAGAAGCGAAATGACCGAAATAGAGCCTTAACACTTTGCCTGTAATATGGTAAAGTACTATAGAGTAATCGTATCTATCGGAAAATAAGTGATTAAAGAGAGGAAACAGCAATGGAACACAAGATCCCATACAAAATTTATCTTGAAGAACAGGAAATGCCGAGACAGTGGTATAACGTCCGCGCAGATATGAAGAAGAAACCGGCGCCGATCTTAAATCTGGAAACACTGCAGCCGATCACGGTGGAGGAGCTTTCGGGCATCTTCTGCAGGGAGCTGGCGAAGCAGGAGCTGGATGATGAGACGGCTTATTTCGATATTCCCACGGAGATTCGTGATTTCTATAAGATGTACCGTCCGTCGCCGCTTGTGCGGGCATATTGCCTGGAAGAAAGGTTGGGTACGCCGGCGCACATTTATTACAAATTTGAGGGCAACAACACGTCGGGAAGCCATAAGTTGAATTCCGCGATCGCGCAGGCTTACTATGCGAAGCAGCAGGGGCTCAAGGGTGTGACGACGGAGACCGGCGCAGGGCAGTGGGGAACGGCGCTCTCCATGGCTTGTTCTTATTTTGAACTGGACTGTCAGGTATATATGGTGAAATGCTCTTATGAGCAGAAGCCTTTCCGCCGGGAGGTGATGCGCACTTACGGCGCGAAAGTAACGCCTTCTCCTTCGATGGAGACGAATGTCGGCCGCAGGATCAATGAGGAATTCCCGGGGACGACGGGAAGCCTGGGGTGTGCGATCTCGGAGGCAGTGGAGGCGGCCACCGGTCAGGAGGGATACCGCTATGTGCTGGGATCCGTATTGTCTCAGGTAATGCTGCACCAGTCGATCATCGGCCTGGAGACGAAGGCGGCGCTTGATAAATACGGCATCAAGGCGGACACGATCATCGGCTGTGCGGGCGGCGGCTCCAATCTGGGCGGCCTGATCTCTCCTTTTGCGGGGGAAATCTTAAGAGGCGAGGCGGATTATAAGATCATCGCGGTGGAGCCGGCATCCTGTCCGAGTCTGACGAGAGGCGTTTACGCTTATGATTTCTGCGACACGGGTAAGGTATGCCCGCTGGCGAAGATGTATACGCTGGGAAGCGGTTTCATTCCCTCGGCCAGCCATTCGGGTGGACTGCGTTACCATGGCATGAGTTCCGTGGTTTCCGAGCTGTATGATCAGGGACTTATGGAAGCGAGAAGCGTGGCGCAGACGGAAGTGTTTCAGGCGGCGGAGACTTTTGCGAGAGTGGAAGGAATCCTGCCGGCGCCGGAGAGCAGCCATGCGATCAAGGTTGCCATTGACGAGGCGATGAAGTGTAAGGAGACAGGGGAAGAGAAGAATATCGTATTCGGTCTGACCGGCACGGGCTATTTCGACATGGTGGCTTATCAGAGATATAATGACGGTGAAATGGAGGATTACGTTCCTGCGGATGCGGAGCTTGAGAAAGCCATTGCGAAGCTGCCGAAGGTTTCCGGCCGGCAGTGAGGAAAGCAAGCCGTGCGATCAGACGGCGGCTTTTCGGCAGATATGGAGGAGTACAGTGGTATATCGGTATAAGATAGATGGCGAATGCACATAGTATGATGGTAATGTTTTTGCCTGGAACGGCACATAAGCTGCACGGTCGGTGAGAATACTGTGCAGCTTGTTGCATGTATGCAGGACAAACAGCGAGACGATCAACAGAAAAGAGGAGGACAGAACATGTTACAGACAGGAACTAAAGCGCCGGCATTTTCCCTGCCGGATCAGAACGGACAGATACACACATTGGAAGAGTATAAGGGCAAAAAAGTTATTTTGTATTTCTATCCGAAGGATAATACGCCGGGCTGTACGAAGCAGGCCTGCAATTTCGGTCAGATGTATCCGCAGTTCCAGGAAAAGGGCGCGGTGGTGCTGGGCGTGAGCAAGGACAGTGTGGCCTCCCACAAGAAGTTCGAGGAGAAGTATGGGCTGCCGTTTACACTGCTGTCGGATCCGGAGCTTTCCTGCATCCAGGCTTACGATGTGTGGCAGGAAAAGAAGAACTACGGCAAGGTCAGCATGGGCGTCGTGCGCACGACGTATCTGATCGATGAGGAAGGCGTGATCGTGAAAGCTTTCGGCAATGTAAAGGCGGAGCAGAATCCGGCGCAGATGCTGGGTGAGCTGGAAGAGGCGTAGAGATTAGGCCGGCGCTGACAGCATCCTGGTTTACGGACGCGTAGTTTGAGAAAGAGAGGTATTCATCAGTGAAGATCATCATCTCACCGGCGAAGAAAATGAATGTGGATACGGATTCTTTCGCGGCCTGCGGTCTGCCGGAGTTCCTAGCAGAGACGAGGACGTTGATGAAAGCGATCCAGGCATTATCTTATGCGGAGGCACGGGCATTATGGAAGTGCAATGATAAGTTGGCGGAGTTGAATTATGAGCGTTTCCGGAATATGGATCCGGAGCGGGGATTGACGCCGGCGGTGATGTCCTACGAGGGTCTGCAGTATCAATATATGGCGCCGGGTGTGCTTACGGCGGAGGCGCTTTCCTATTTGGGGGAGCATCTCCGCATTCTTTCGGGATTCTATGGTCTGCTTAAGCCGTTTGACGGCGTTGTGCCTTATCGTCTGGAGATGCAGGCGCAGCTGGCGGTGGGTACATACAGAGATTTATATGCGTTCTGGGGCGCACGGCTTTATCAAAGCCTGACCAAAGAGGATCGGGTGATCATCAATCTGGCCTCACGGGAATACTCGCAGTGCATTGGGAAATACATAACGCCGGAAGATGAGTTTATCACTGTGGAGTTCGGAGAATTGGCTGACGGGAAGGTAAAGCAGAAGGGCACGCTGGCCAAGATGGCACGGGGTGAAATGGTGCGTTTTCTGGCGGAGAACAATATCTGCCGGCCGGAAGGCATGAAGGAGTTTCATGCCTTAGGCTTTTCCTATTGCAGCGATTTATCTGATACGAAGAAATATGTGTTTTTGAAACGGGAGGGAAGAGCCGGATGACAACAAGGCAGGAAGTGCTGGCATATTGTATGACGTTTCAGGAGGTATATCTGGATGCGCCTTTTCATGATGATAACTGGCAGCTGGCCCGTTATCGGGGCAACAGGAAGGCTTTCGCGTGGACTTATGAACGGGAAGGCAGGATATGGGTCAATGTGAAGGTGGATCCACAGTGGAGGGATTTCTGGCGGGATGCGTACGAGGCCGTGATCCCCGGATGGCATCAGAATAAAGAACATTGGAATACGGTCATTCTGGACGGCTCTGTGCCGGAAGAGGAGATCAAAAGGATGATTGCGGAGAGCTATGACCTGATCGTCGGCAGAAAGAAATGAGCGCCGGAGTGTGGGGAATCGATCTGAGGAGGAGACGATTATGGCAGTGAAGATTCTGATCATAGAAGACGAGGCAGTCATCCGCCGGGAACTGAAAATATTGTTGGAAAATGCGATGTACGAGGCGGCGGCCTTGACTGAGTTTCACCATATCCTGCAGCAGATTACGGAACAGTCGCCGGATCTGATCCTGCTGGATATCAATCTGCCGGGATGCTCCGGTTTCGATGTGTGTACGCAGATCCGTGGTGAAATGGGCGTGCCGGTGATCTTTCTCACGAGCCGCACGGACTCCATGGATGAACTGAACGGTATCTTAAAGGGCGGGGACGACTATATTACGAAGCCTTATCAGGCTCCGATACTGTTGGCGCGGATCGGGGCCGTGTTGAAGCGCACCATGGGAGGCAGGCTGAAGGAGCAGACGCAGTTTGTTCACAAGGATGTGCGGCTGGACATTGCCGGGTGTGTACTGACATGCAGGAATAAGCAGACGGAACTTACCAAGGCGGAGATGAAGATATTATACCGGCTTTTCAGACAGCCCGGGGAATATGTCTCCCGGACGAACCTGATCGAGTATTTGTGGGAGAATAAGATTTTCATAGACGATAATACATTGAGTGTGCATATGACCAGGATCCGGGAGAAATTAAAGGCGATCGGGGTGCATGAGCTGATTGTGACGAAGAGAGGGCTTGGGTACCGGATATGAGAATGAGCGTGCTTGCATTTTTGAAAGACCGGTTTTTTCTTCTGGTGCTGCATCTGGTCTGTATGGGGATGATGAGCGTATTCTTAAGACTGACAGGATACAGCGGTGCGAATGTGGCGATCCTTCTGATCTTCTGGGGAATGATTGTGTGTGTTTGGCTGGTGGTTACTTATCTTGGGAGAAGGAAATATTTTGAGGAAACAGGGCATATTCTGGAGCAGGTGGACAAACGGTATCTGCTGGGGGAATTGCTGCCGTCATCCGCAAAACTGGAAGACAGACTGTACCGGGATATGATACGGCGGTCGAACAAGTCCGTGATCGAGCGGATCAGGCAGGTTGAGACGGCGGAGAGGGAGTACAGGGAATACATAGAGAACTGGGTGCACGAGGTGAAAGCGCCGATCACGGGAATTTCGCTGTTGTGTGAGAACGGGAGCAGATTGTCCGAGTCGCGGGAGACTCTGCGGGCAGTCAGTCTGGAGAATCAAAAGATAGAAAATTATGTGGATATGGCGCTTTACTACGCCAGATCGGAGAATGTCTACAAGGACTTTATCATCCGCAGGACAAATCTGCAGGAGACGGTGGAAGACGTCTTGGAAAGGAACCGTCTCCTGCTGATCCAAAGCGGAGTGCGGGCGGAGGTGAACTGTCCGGATCCGGTCTACACGGATGGAAAGTGGATCGCTTTTATCGTAAACCAGATGATCTTAAACAGCGTGAAGTATTGCGGTAAACAGCCAACCTTCCGGATTCGGACGAAACGGGAGCGGGACGGAGTGTGCCTGACGGTGGAGGACAATGGTGTGGGAATCCGCAGTGAGGAGCTTTGCCGTATTTTTGAGAAAGGATTTACGGGCAGTAACGGCCGTGACCATGAGAGGGCCACCGGCATGGGACTGTATCTGTGCCGGAAGCTGTGTGATAAGCTGGGAGTGGGACTGCGGGCCGAGTCGGAATACGGCAGGGGAACGAGGATGACGTTGTTGTTTCCGATCAGCGTCTATATAGACAGGGAACAGGAGGATTGAGGTTATCTTTCAAAAAAGTAAGATAACTTCAATCTTTTTCTATAGAAAGAAAACGGGAGGATGCTAAACTATTGTTGGGTCAAACGGCTGAAAGGAGTGAACGGAAAATGAACGACTATATCCGCATATGCGAGGTGGAGAAATACTATGGCAACGCGGCTAACGTGACGAAGGCCGTGGATTGTGTCAGTTTTGCGGTGGAAAAGGGGGAATTTGTGGGCGTTATGGGACCATCCGGATCGGGGAAGACGACGCTCTTAAATCTGCTGGCGACGATTGACCGGGTAACGGCGGGGCATATTTATTATGAGGACACGGATATCACCGAGTTGTCCGAGGATGCCTTATCGGAGTTTCGTAAGGATAATCTGGGATTTGTGTTTCAGGATTACAATCTTCTGGATACGTTGACAATCGAGGAAAATATCGTGCTGGCGCTGACGCTGCAGGAAAAACCGAAGAAGGAGATCCTGACGGCCTGCGCACAGATCTTAAAGCTTCTGCAAATTGAGGATATCCGGGACCAGTTCCCTTATCAGGTATCGGGCGGGCAGAAGCAGCGGTGCGCCTGCGGTCGGGCCATGGTGAACCAGCCTAAGCTGCTGCTGGCGGATGAGCCTACGGGAGCGCTGGATTCCCGGTCGGCGCAGATACTTCTGGAGACGTTTACGGATTTGAACAGGGAGATGCAGGCCACCATCCTGATGGTGACGCATGATGCCTTTTCGGCCAGCTACTGCGGCCGGATCCTGTTTTTGCAGGACGGAAAGATCTTTCATGAGTTGATGCGGGGTACAAAGAGCAGGAAGGTTTTTCTGCAGGAGATCCTGGATGTATTGTCGCTGACGGGAGGTGCATTGTCCGATGAGAGAGGATAAGAAATATGGTTCTTTTTACGACAAACTCAGCGTGCGCAATATGAAGCGTTCCGCACGGGATTATCTGGTCTATATGCTCACCATGATCCTGGTGACGGCCCTGATGTATGCTTTTAGCAGCCTTCTTTTCCAGAATGAGCTGGAACGGCAGTTTACCATGAATCTCAATGAACTTATGGGGATGATGGTGGGGTTTTCAACTTTTTTTATCATCCTGATTATGGCCTGGCTGATCAATTACATGGTGCGGTTTATGTTGGAAAAGCGCAGTACGGAGTTTGGCATTTATTTACTGCTGGGCATGAAAAAAAGAGCCATTGCCAGACTGTATGTGCGGGAAAATATTCTGCTTGGCGGTGTGGCCTTTGTGATTGGAGCAGCGGCAGGCATTTTACTGCAGCAGGTTTTGATGTCGGTGATGTGCTCCATGGTGCGGATGGAGTATCATCTGCGGATCAGGCCGGACGGCGGGACATTGCTTATGACGCTGTGTTGTTACGGCGGCTGTTATATGCTGGCGCTTTTTCGCTGCAGGCGGAAGTTTAAGAAGATGAATATTCAGGCGCTTATGAGCGCCAGACGACGCAATGAGGAGATCAAAGAGAAGTTCGAGCGGGCCAAACAGATGCTGCTCCCTCTTTCGCTTATTTTTATCCTGTTGTTCTGGAAGCTGTTCGGACGACTGGCTGACACAATGCAGACGACGGTGTTTGTGGTGGGGTTAGTGATCACAATCTATCTTTTCTATCTGGGTCTGTCGGCCTGGATCATCTGTTATGTGCGCCGGGGCGGGGCGGCGGTCTATCGAGGGCAGAATTTGTTTCTGCTGCGTCAGTTTGCTTCTAAGGTGCGGACGATGCAGTTTACCATGGGGACATTGACGTCGCTGTTTACGCTTGCCCTGCTGGGGGCATCTTTGGCGTTGATGTTCAGCGATTACGAGAATACGGTGCTGGACGGGAAATTTCCCTTTGATGTGCAGATCTACAGCAAGGAGACTGCGTATGATTTTACAGAAGAGAAAAGGGTGATCGAGGAGGAGGCCGCAGTATCGTCCTATTATACCTATCATATCTATACGGATGGCAGGAACGCGGTCAATACCTGGATGCTGACCCATTTACAGGCATGGGGCGCCATGTACAGGAATGCGGACGGCACGCCGGATGAGGCAGCCATCGAGAGAACGCTGCGGGATGAGTACGGAGACGGTAATTATTATACGTACGATACGTATATGGGACTTACGGATTATAACCATCTGCGGAAGATGCTGGGTTACGAGAGGGTAGAGCTTGGGCAGCAGGAGTATCTGGTGCAGATTAAGCCCAGGCTGGAGCAGGAAGTGCAGAAGATCGGGGAAGAGCTGATAATCGGGAATGCGGCTGGCGACGGTGTCCTGATCTGCGCGGGCATTTGGGCGGAGCCTTTTTCCCAGGACGGACACAACGGAGCGGATTATATGGTGGTGGTTCCGGATGAGGTGCTGATGCGGATGCAGCCCTATTATACGGAGCTGGTGGCGGATCTTGACGGAGAAGCGCCAATTGGGCTGCAGCATAAGCTGAAGGAGTTGCTGCCGGAGGAAGATCCGGATGTGGAAGGGCATGTGGCGGGCGATCTGTGCTGCGGTTCCGACACCATTATCAGTGTGGTGGAACTCTGTCTGGTACGGGATAATCTGCTGCCGGAACTGAAATATATGCTGGCTTCCATTATACTTCCGCTGTTCTATATCGGTCTGGTGTTTGTCTGTGTGGCGGTGACGGTGCTGTCCGTGCAGCAGGTGAGCGACGCGGCCAGGTACAGGTACCGTTATGATGTGCTGTCGAAACTGGGGCTGAGCCGTACGCGGATAGAATGGTTGATTTTCAAGCAGTTGGCGGCTTTTTATCTGTGTCCGGCGCTGTTGGCAGTGGTGATCAGCGGACGGATGATCCTCTTTGCCAGCGACCGGTTTATCATGATGACAGGGGTGCCCACCGTTGTGGGAGGATTCTTCGGGAAAAGTGCCGGGTTATTTTTCGGAATCTATCTGGTGTATTTTGCAGTGACGTATGTGGAGTTTAAGCGGAGTGTGGAAAGATAGGATGGGGCTGTTGTGTGATGAAATTGAGTTTACAGATGATTTGCTTAATCAGGACATTTTTTATAGAAAATTTATTTGCTATTCTTTCAACAGCAGTATATCATGTAATTATATCTTAATGCAATTTGCTTTTCATGGTTGGTTCTACCGTATTTCCTGTAAGTGAAATTATACAAAAGGAATGCTGCAATATGAGCGTATAGGAAGGAAGGGGTAGTTATATCGAGTTATGAGAGAGGTGTCATATGATTACAATTATCAATGGTGTTACATCGAAACAAGTCCTGGCAGATGAGTTAATTTCTATTTTAAATACAATGGAGTTGGAGGGATATTTCTATTTAGGTTATCCTGTTTTGGGCGGAATGGATGGTAAGATCAAAGTTGATGCATTGTTGGTATGCAGGCAGTGTGGCGTACTTATCTTTGATCTGGAAATGTCAGCCGGAGATAATATTGATCATAAGATGGAACTTCTGGATGAACTATATAATAATATGGAGGCCAGATTAAAAAGATATAATTATTTATCGAACCGGAGAAAACTGAAGGTGCCGGTGAATGTAGTCTGTTATGCACCGCGTTATAAAGTGGGAGGAGAAGAGATTCTTACATCAAGTGAGGATCTGAAGGCATATTTGTCAGGACTCAGCTGGGAGGAAAGTGATAATTATTATGCAGGGCTTTTGGAAGCAATACAAATGATCTCGCAGATTAAGAAGCGGGGACACCGGTTGAATCTTCGGAGCGATTTCTCTAGGGGTGCAAAGTTGAAAGCGCTGGAGAATCAGATATCGTGTCTTGATAAGCATCAGAGTAAGGCAGTGATTGAGACTGTTGAAGGTGTTCAGAGAATTCGTGGACTGGCAGGTTCAGGTAAAACAATTGTGCTGGCGTTAAAGGTTGCATATTTATATACTATGTATGAGGAGAAAGTGATCGCTGTCACTTTTAACAGTCGTGCTCTAAAAGGGCAGTTTATACAGTTGATCACTAATTTTATTATTGAAAATACAAATGAGGAGCCGGACTGGGACAGGATCAGGATCATTCATGCATGGGGAAGCAGGAATTCAGAGGGCCTGTATTTTAACTTTTGCAGGGTGAATAATATAACCTGCTATGATTATAATGATGCATGTCGGAAATTTGGCCGTAATGAGCTGGCTTTTGACAGAGTTTGTCAAGAGGCGATAGAGACGGTAGTTGATCCGAAGCCTTTATATGATGTGATCCTGGTAGATGAGGCTCAGGATTTTTCAAAATATTTTTTACGGATGTGTTATATGTCTCTTCCAAAAGAGAGTCGTATGCTGGTCTATGCCTATGATGAATTACAGAGCCTGGATAATAAGAGTGTCGACACACCGGAAGAGATATTTGGGCAGACGGGTGGGAAACCCAACGTTGTATTAGATAACAGTAACGGTAAAGCAGAAGATATTGTTTTGTCAAAATGTTATCGTAATTCACGTCCTGTTTTGATTACCGCTCACAGCCTGGGATTTGGTATATATAGAGAAAGAGAGGCGCGTGAGGAAACGGCCCTGGTTCAGTTGTTTGAGGATAAGAAATTATGGGAGGATATAGGATATACGGTCAAAGAAGGCGGGATAAAAGACGGAGAGTTTGTCACATTATATAGAACAGATGAGAACAGCCCTGTTTTTTTAGAAAACCACTCTCCGGTAGATGATTTGATTCAGTTCAGGAAGTTTGATACGGCAGAACAGGAAGCCGAGTGGATTGTTAATGATATCGAAAGAAATTTGAAAGAAGAAGAATTAAGATATCAGGATATTATGATCATTCATCCGGATCCAAGAGTCACCAAAAGCTATGTTTCTCATATTAGGATTATGCTGATGGAAAGAAACATCAGATCGCATATTGTAGGTGTACAGACGACTCCGGATGATTTTTTTCAGGAAGAATCGATTGCTGTTTCACAAATTTACAGGGCGAAGGGGAATGAAGCGGCGATGGTCTATCTTGTGAATGCAGATCTCTGTGCCAGAGGAGTAAACTTATCCAGAAAAAGAAATATACTGTTTACAGCGATAACCAGATCGAAGGCATGGGTAAGAGTCAGCGGTTTGAAAGAGAATATGGAACTGTTGATGAAGGAATATGAAGAGGTAAGGGAGAAAAACTATCAATTACAGTTTAGATATCCAGATAAATCGCAGCGGAAGAACATGAGGATTATCCACAGGGATATGACTCAAAATGAGATTCGTGAGATCAAAAAGAGCAATTTTAGTCTGGCGGATATCCTGTCAAAGATTCAAAAGGGAGAGATTCAAAGAGAAGATTTGGATGAAAATACAATTAATGCGTTGAAGGATGTGTTGTTTGGTTGAAAAAAAGAGAAAAAGTATTTGAAGAGGTGAGAAAGGCCACTCAAGAATTGATCAGATGTGGACTGGCAGAAGAATATAATCTGCCAATCATGAGAAACAATGAAATTGTTTGGGGAAATTATACAGACATTTCTCTATATTTAAAGAATATGGAGTATAAGGATATTTATGGTGAAATAGAGAGGAGTCGTAATTTTAATGTCAAATTGCCTGATGGTGGAATTCTTCAGCTCATGTATCGATTCGATGGGCGTGGCATGAGATTGCTGTCGCATAGACTGGCATTTTATCCGTCGCCATCGTATGAGATATATCAGAATGATGCGGAGTTATATGATGCAGACTATATATACGGGGATATCCTTAATAAAAGTGTACTGCCGGTTATTGTTCGAGCTGATTACAGCAATGAAGAGGTGCACAGTGAGACACATCATCCATATTCACATATAACTCTGGGAGAGTATAAGAATTGCAGAATCCCGGTAGATCGACCAATTTCTCCTCTCCAATTTGTGAAATTTGTTATGGAACATTTTTATTATGTGCCAAGTTCAAAGCTGGAATTTGATTTTAATATGAATGGTATGATAAAATTTGAAGAACACATTGCTGATTGTGACAGAAGTAAAAGCAGAGTGACTGTGTAAGGAAGTAGACTATGTGACTGACGGCGTCGATGTCTTTTTGATACATTTTGTAGTGGTGGAAATAGACTAAGAAACTTACATAATAAATTTTCATCATATAGAGCCTGCCGCTTGATGGGCTGCATAGCATGAGAGAAGCGGCAGTGAGAATGTATCAGGACAGCAGTGTAATAATATAACAGGGAAAGGAAACGGTTTAAACGCAATTATGTATCACAGGAAATCAAGATTACAGAGCTTGATGATATTGGCATTGGACTGTATCTGTATTATGGTCAGTCTGATGATGGCCAACTATATCAGGAATGGAAGGATTTTTCGCAGTGACAATGAGCGTATGGACTTTGGTATGCTCCTTGTTGCCTGTCTGACGGTATTTCTGGCCATGAATCTGCTGCGCAATACCAACCGCAATATGTTCCTGCGGGGTCCGCTGCATGAAATGATCCATATTATCAGGAATAATCTTCTGATGTTCGCGGGTACGGCGGTATTTCTCTATTTTCTGAACATTTTGGATGCCTATTCCCGCCTGGCTTTTTTTTACTTTCTTATACTTGACTGTGGATTGATGCTCGCGGTGCATCAGATCTGGAAGAAGACGCTGCCTTTTTTGTACAAACGGTTTGGAGAGGTGAGGAATCTTCTGGCTGTAGCGGATGAAGAATATGCGGAAGCGTTGGTGCACGATCTGACGGGTATGAAGGATTTCAGTTATGAGATCACGGGCATCGTGCTTTTAGACCGGGAGGAAGAAGCTGCAGGAGACTTTAAGGGAATGCCGATAGCTGCGCATAAACGGGACTTGGTGGATTACTGTAAAGGAGCCTCCCTGGATGAAGTGATTATTGCGGTGGCCGGCAGCCGGAAGAAGGAGATTCTGGCGGAGATGGAGATCCTGGCAGAGATGGGCATCACACTTCACTATCAGATTCCGGTACCGGAGCTGCGCGGAGCCAGACAGAAAGAACTTTCCCAGTTTGGCCGTTTTTATACGGTGACTTATGCCAACAGGGTGGCGCCGGTAGGACAGCTTCTGCTGAAAAGACTGCTCGATATATGCGGGGCGCTGGTGGGCTGCGTATTCCTTTTGCTGCTTACGGTCGTTATGGGGCCGCTTATCAAGCTGGAATCGCCGGGGCCGGTCTTTTTCTCCCAGAAACGAGTGGGGCGTAACGGGCGGATCTTTAAGATGTATAAATTCCGTTCCATGTATGCAGATGCGGAGGAGCGGAAACAGGAATTGATGAAGCAGAATGAGATGAACGGCCTGATGTTCAAGATCGAGAATGACCCGAGGATTACAAGGATTGGCCGTTTCATGCGCAGGACAAGTCTGGATGAGTTTCCGCAGTTTATCAATATATTGAAGAGTGATATGTCGCTTGTGGGAACGAGGCCGCCGACGCTGGATGAATTTGCCCAGTATAGCCCGTATCATAAGAAAAGGCTCAGTTTCCGTCCGGGGCTTACCGGTATGTGGCAGGTGGGCGGAAGAAGTGAGATAACGGATTTCGAGGAGATTGTGCGGCTGGATGTGGAGTATATTGACAACTGGTCTTTCATGCTGGATGTGAAGATATTGCTGAAGACTGTTCTGGAGGTATTCAGGGGAAGCGGAGCGAAGTAGCGCGCTGTGGATGATACTTTCGGGGTTTACGGGCAGTACGGTTGAGAACAACTGTCAAATGGGTTTTGGCGGCTGTTCCTCAGCCTTGATTATAATCAAACAAATGTAAGGAGGGTAACACAATGATCATCTATGTCAATGCCGCTGCGGCGAAAGAGGGCAACGGCAGCAAGGAAACACCGTTCCGGCACATCAATGATGCGGCGAAGGTGGCGAAGCCGGGCGACGAGGTGCTGGTGGCGCCGGGTATCTACAGGGAGTATGTGGATCCGGTGAATGCGGGTACGGAAGATGCGCGGATCGTGTACAGGAGCGAGGTGCCGTTAGGCGCAATGATCACCGGAGCGGAAGAAATGAAGGACTGGAAGCACTATGAGGGGAACGTGTGGGTTTGCCGTGTGGACAACGGGGTGTTTGGCAGCTATAATCCGTACACGACCTTTGTGGGCGGCGACTGGTACTTTGCACCGGTAGTGCGCCATACGGGAGCGGTTTATTTAAACGACCGTCAGCTGTATGAGGCAGAGACGCTGGAGGAGTGCATCAAGGGCGAGATCTATCCGCCTTCCTGGGAGCAGGAGTGGTCCGTCTATAAGTGGTATACCGAGCAGGACGGCAACGAGACGGTAATCTATGCCAACTTCCAGGGCAAGAACCCGAATGAGGAGAAAGTAGACATCAACGTGCGCCGCAACTGCTTCATGCCTTCCAAAACGGGTGTGGGCTATATCACGTTCAGCGGTTTCAATGTGAATAAGGCCGCAACAACATGGGCTCCGCCGGCGGCTTATCAGGATGGTATGGTAGGACCACACTGGTCCAGGGGCTGGATCATCGAGGACTGCGAGATCAGCAACAGTAAGTGCTGCGGTATCTCTCTGGGTAAATATTACGACGAAGAGAATGACCACTATTTTACCCGCAAACATGTGAAGAGTCCCACACAGATGGAGCGCGACGCGGTATGCCGCGGTCAGTATCACGGCTGGCTGAAGGAGAAGGTGGGCAGCCATATCGTAAGACGCTGTCATATTCATCACTGTGAGCAGACCGGTATCGTAGGCCGTATGGGCTGCGTATTCAGTCTGATCGAGGACAACCATATTCACAATATCAACAATATGCAGCAGCTGGGCGGTGCGGAGATTTCCGGTATCAAACTGCATGCTGCCATCGACGTTGTGATGCGCCGCAACCATATCCACCATTCGACGATGGGTATCTGGTGCGACTGGCAGGCACAGGGCACGCGTATTTCCCAGAATCTGCTGCATGACAACTATGCGCCGGACGGCGTGCCTATGGCACAGGGCGCGATGATGAGCCAGGATGTATTCGTGGAAGTGAGCCACGGCCCGACGCTGATCGACAACAACATTATGCTCTCCAAAGCGGCTGTCCGCATCGCCACGGAAGGTGTGGCCTGTGTACATAACCTGATCCTGGGTTCCTTTACTGCAGTGGGCGGCGGCACGGACAATATCGTGAACGGTGTCAACCAGCCCCGGTATACGCCGTACCATATCAGGCACCGTACAGAGGTGGCCGGCTTTATGACGATCCTGCACGGGGATAACCGCATCTATAACAATATCTTCATCCAGAACTGGCCGGTTAAGGAAGTGGAAGAGAAGGAAGATATGGGATTCAGGATGGCAGACAATCAGGTAGTCGGTACGGATGTGTTTGACGAGTATCCGACTTATGACGAGTGGATCGAGAACTTCGATATGGATAAGCAGGCTGACATGAGGAAGCTGGCATCCTATCATTTCTCGCATCTGCCTGTGTGGGTGAACGGCAATGCCTACTTCAACGGCGCCAAAGCGTGGAAGAAGGAGCAGGCGAACTTGGTCGACACGGAGCATACGGCGACGGTGGAACTGGTGGAAAAGGATAACGGGTATTTCCTGAACACGAATGTGTATGAGCTGCTGGGCGATTTCCGCGACGGTATCGTTAACAGCGATATTCTGGGATATGCCTTTGAGCCGGAGCAGAGATTCGAGAATCCGGACGGAACGGCGATCACGTTCAATGAGGATTATCTTGGCTCTCACCGTGGACTGGATGCGGTTCCGGGACCGTTCGCGTCGGGAGAGGAAGCTGCGAAACGGCTGTGGTAGGCATCAGAGCCTGCGTGGTGTAACGGGTTGTGTCAGGAGCAGCTGGCAGATCGTATGAGATCTTAATGATCTGCAGCATGTTTTTACGAATTTCAATGGGTTTATGAGGTTTATGAAAGACTCCGCGTTGAAATTGACGCGTAGAGCAGCAGATGGGCTGGAAGGGGTTCGGGAGCTGCCTGCCGGGATTTCGGATGCGGAGTTTTTCTGCGGAGACAGGTGCTGTGAATTGGCATAGTTTTCCTTTTTCTGTAATTGAAAATGATTTTACGCCGACAGCAGTGCAGTGGTGTTGACATTTTATGGTGGGTGCTATAGAACTTTATATATGTGATATTGTTGATGGAAGATAAGGAGATAAAGAGGCATGTCTGAGAAGCAGCAGACAAGAGAATATCTGAAACAGGTCATACAGCTGAGCATTCCGGCGGTGCTGGCCCAGATCAGCTCGATCATCATGCAGTATATCGATGCATCCATGGTGGGCAGTCTGGGTGCGACGGCGACGGCGGCGATCGGACTGGTTTCCAGCACGACCTGGCTGTTTGGCGGGCTGTGCGCCTCTGCGGCCACCGGATTTTCCGTGCAGGTGGCGCAGCTGATCGGTGCGGAGCGGGAAAAAGATGCGAAGGATGTCCTGCGGCACGCGATCCTGTGTACGCTGGTGTTCGGGCTGATCGCTTCCGCGGTGGGGATCAGCATCAGCTCACATCTTCCTGTCTGGCTGGGCGGAGCGGAAGAGATCCGGGGGAATGCTTCCCGGTATTTCCTGATCTACGCCTGTGCGCTTCCGGCCGCGCAGATGCGCCATACCGCCGGAAGTGCGCTGCAGTGCAGCGGTGATATGAAGGTGCCGAGTCGGCTGAACATCATGATGTGCGGGCTGGATGTGGTGTTTAACAGCTTTCTGATCTTTCCCACAAGACAGATTTCTCTGGCGGGTATCTTGGTCACGATGCCGGGAGCCGGCATGGGCGTGACAGGTGCGGCTCTGGGAACGGCGCTGGCGGAAGCCGTGACGGCGGTGCTGATGCTGTATGCGGTATGCTTCCGGTCGAAGAGGCTGAGGTTGGCAGGGCGACGGCAGCTTTTTGCCGCGCAGGCAGATCTGTCGGGTGGCGTATCCGTTGAGGATTCATCCCCGGAAATTCCGGCAACGTTCTGTTTCCAGCCTGAATATCTGCATACGGCGCTTCGGCTTGCACTGCCGATGGCCTTTGAGCATACGGTGATGTGTGGGGCGCATATCGCGGAGACCCGTATCGTAGCTCCCCTGGGGACGGTATCGGTGGCGGCCAATTCCCTGTCGGTGACGGCGGAAAGCCTCTGTTATATGCCGGGCAGCGGTATCGGCACGGCGGCAACGACACTGGTCGGACAGAGCATCGGAGCCGGAAAACCGGAGCGGGCAAAGCGTTACGCCAATCTGGCCGTGATGCTTGGCGCGGCCGTGATGACCTGTACGGGCGGCCTGATGTTTCTCGGCGCTCCGCTCATGTTCTCAATGCTGACGCCGGATGCGGCAATCCGCGAGCTGGGTGTGAGGGTGCTGCGGATTGAAGCCTTCGCGGAACCTTTGTTTGCAGTGTCTATCGTGACCGCCGGTGCGCTGCGGGGCGCAGGGGATACGCTGATTCCCAGTATGATCAATCTGGCCAGTATGTGGGGCGTCCGCATCACGGCGGCTTCTCTGCTGGCGCCGCGTCTGGGACTGGTGGGCGTGTGGATCGCCATGTGCGGAGAATTGTGTGTGCGTGGATTGCTGTTTCTCGTGCGGCTTCTGCGGGGGAAATGGATGGAGACTGGACATGGCAGGGCCGTGACGTAAAAGGCTGCAGTGCTTGGCGGGACAGAGGAAGATTCCAGGCCCGCAGGAAGGAGTTAACAATATGGAGACGATAAAAAATCAGACGTTTGATCAGGAGCGTGCTTTATACGGCAGCAATGGTATTGAAGTGGTCGATTGTGCCTTTGACGGTCCGGCGGACGGTGAAAGCGCATTTAAAGAGGGCAGAGATATCAGCGTGGAGAACTGTTTCTTTAATCTTCGCTATCCCTTCTGGCATGACGACAGACTGAAAATTAAAGGTTCGGAGATGACGGAACTTTGCCGGGCAGCGCTCTGGTACTCCCATGAGATCGAGATTACGGATACGAAGCTGCACGGGATCAAGGCGCTGCGGGAGTGCAGCCGGGTAAAGATGCATGGCTGTGACGTGATCTCGCCGGAGTTTGGCTGGTCGGTGCAGGAGATCGAGATGAAAGACTGCAGTGTACAGGGCGAATATTTCATGATGCGCTCTGACAGACTGCACTTTGAAGAGGTACGGCTACAGGGCAAGTATTCCTTCCAGTACATACAGGACTCGGTATTCGACCACTGTGATTTCGACACGAAGGATGCCTTCTGGCACGCGAAAAATGTGACGATCCGCAACAGTGTCGTCAAGGGTGAATATCTTGCCTGGTACTGTGAGAATGTGACCTTTGATCACTGTAAGATCATCGGTACGCAGCCGCTTTGTTATTGTAAAAATCTCAAACTGATCGACTGTGAGATGGTCGATACGGATTTATCCTTCGAGAAATCCGAGGTGGAGGCGACTGTCACGGCTCCGATCTTAAGTATCAAGAATCCACTGTCCGGCCGGATTGTGGTACCCGCTGTGGGCGAGATCATCCGGGATGACGAAGCGTCGCACGGAGAGATCATTGTGGAAGGTTGAGCATCCGGTACTCTTTTGGTGAACAGCCGTACTTTTCACGAAAGATACGGTAAAAGTAGCTGCTGTTGTTATAACCGACCGCGTCGATGATATCATCTGCGGACAGCGTTGTCTGGGACAGTAGATAGACTGCCTGCTGGAGCTTTTGCTGCTGCAAAAGGTCCTTGAAGGTCTGTCCGGTATATTTTTTCAAAAGGCGGCTGATATAGTAGGGCGGCAATTTGATCTCGGCGCAGATGTCGGTCAAAGTGCCGCTTTTATAATGCGTCTCAATATATTTCAGGACGCGGAAGATCAGATCCTGTTCGTAATTGCCGCCCTGATTCCTGGCCATCGAATCGGCGAAAACGGAAAGATTCATGAAGATCAGTCCCATGGTGATTTGATTGATGGTGTTGGTGCCGGGCTTTTTGTCGATCAGGTTCCAGAGCATGTTTTCGATCAGATTCTGGATCGGCAGGATCTCTTTGGCCTGAAAGTGCAGGTAAGTGATCTGCGAGTCATGACTCGACAGGGTGGAGATAAGAAAACTGCGCAGCACATTTTCCCGCTCCATCATGGAGAGCGGACGGTCGAAGAACTCCGGCAGAATGATAAAGTTGACTGCGATATCGTCCCGGCCGGCGGGCAGGATCTCATGGGCAGCAGCCTGGTTGAGAAAAAGCAGGTCTCCCTCCTGCAGGACAATCCTGTCGCTGTCGTTTATGATGTGTGTGGTAGAGCCGCAGCACATATGGACCAGCTCGGCGTAATTGTGGCGGTGCCTGGGAAAATGCGTGAAGCGGGTGTGAGGACGGATCTCAATCAGGTGGCCGCGTTCCAGAAGCTTTGCGTTGTCCACCACAAATTCCCGGCTGGAGGTGTAGATTTCTTTCTGAATGTCGGCATGGCCCTGCAGAAGGGCTTGTTCTTCGGCAGTGATCTGCCGCAGGTGGTGTAACAGTTCTTCTCTCATAGTTACCTCTATTATTCGGGTTTGCGAAACGAATTACATAAAGTTAAATCCCGCAAAGTTAAAACTTTTTTGGCATTATCCGAGTTCGCGAAGCGAATCACATAAAGTTAAATCCCGCAAAGTTAAAACTTTTTGGCATTATCCGAGTTCGCGAAGCGAATCTCGCAAAGTTGATTTGCTTTGCAAATCAACTTTTTTGCAACGAAGGTCCCTCATTTTGTCCGGAGGCGACCTTAATTTTTTGCTCTTATTCTTATATGATAATCGTAGAAAGAACAAAAGTCCATCAGTAATGAAGCGGACGAAGGCAAATTACTGCAGGGATCAGGTACGGCGGGGGGGGGGTATCTGAACGGTTACGGAATCGGCTATAGAAGAAACGGAGGGGAGATCATGGGCGGATATTATCTGGCGGTGGATATCGGGGCATCCAGCGGAAGGCATATGCTGGGGCATCTGGAAGATGGGAAAATGCATCTGGAAGAGATTTACCGCTTTGAAAACGGGATGGCAAATAAGGACGGTAAGCTCGTGTGGGATACACAGCGTTTGTTTACGGAAATCCTAAACGGCATGAAGGCATGTGCGAAAGCCGGTAAAATCCCGCAAAGCATATCAGTGGACACGTGGGCGGTGGACTATGTGCTGCTGGACGAGCAGGATCGATTGCTGGGTGATACATACGGTTACCGTGACGGCAGGACAAACGGGTGTGATGAAGCGGTCTACAGGCTGATCGGGGAAAGCGAGCTCTACGCGGGAACGGGGATACAGAAGCAGATATTCAATACGATTTATCAGCTGATGGCGGACAGGCTGAAACGGCCGGAGATACTAAAGAAGGCGAAGACATTTCTGATGCTGCCGGATTATTTTCAGTTTCTTTTAACGGGGAAAAAGGTTTCCGAGTATACAAACGGAACGTCCACACAGCTTGTCAGTCCGGTAACAAAACAGTGGGACAGGGAACTGATCCGGCGGCTGGGATATCCGGAAGAGATGTTTTTGCCGTTGCAGATGCCGGGCAGCGAAGTCGGCAGTCTGAAAGCAGACATTGCAGCGCAGGTTGGTTTTGACTGCAGGGTGGTGTTATGCGGCAGTCACGATACGGCCTCGGCGGTGATGGCGATGCCGAAAGCGGAGGGAGACGGGCTGTATATCAGTTCCGGTACATGGTCGCTGATGGGGGTGGAATTGCCGGAAGCGGATTGCGGGGAAGAGAGCAGGCAGGCTAATTTCACCAATGAAGGCGGGTATGAATACCGGTTCCGCTATCTGAAAAATATCATGGGGCTTTGGATGATCCAGTCGGTGCGTCATGAACTGCATGACAGGTATTCCTTTGCGGAGCTTTGCCGGATGGCGGAGGAGGAACAGGATATTATGTCGCTGGTGGATGCAAACGATGCCTGTTTCCTGGCTCCGGAGAACATGACGAAGGCGGTACAGGAGTATTGCCGCAGGACGGGGCAGCAGGTACCAGAAACGCCGGGGGAGACTGCCCGGGTCATTTACCGCAGCCTGGCGGAATGTTATGGACAGACGGTGCGGGAGATTGAGAAAAATACCGGAAAGACCTACGACAGTATTCATGTGATCGGCGGCGGCTCCAATGCAGCGTATTTGAACCGGCTGACGGCGCAGGCCACGGGTAAGACAGTCTATGCAGGACCGGGAGAAGCGACGGCCATCGGCAATATCATGGCGCAGATGATCCAAGCCGGGGAACTGGCGGGACTGGCAGCGGCAAGGAAGTGTGTGGCGGAATCCTTTGAGATTCAGGTGTTCGAGCCAAAATACAGGTAGGCTCCGGAGACCGTCATTCAGACAGAAGTACAATTTTTAACAGCGTTAACTGTAAAGGAAAGGAACATGGTAAAAGAAAAGGAACCATAGTAAAGGAAAAGAAACCATAGTAAAAGAAAAGGAGAGCAAGAACATGACAACAACAGAAAGATACGTCTCTGCAAAAGAAATCTTTGCGGCAATCGGGGTGGATACGGATGCAGCGCTGGAGACTCTGAAAAGGGTGCCTGTCTCCATGCACTGCTGGCAGGGTGACGATGTAACAGGCTTTGACCATGACGGCCCGTTGACCGGCGGTATTCAGACTACGGGAGATTATCCGGGCAAGGCGAGGACGCCGGAAGAATTGATGGCGGATATGGATAAGGCTATTTCCCTGATTCCCGGTAAAAAGAAGATCAATGTACATGCGTGCTATGCGATTTTTGCGGAAGGGGAACACGCAGACCGTGACAGGCTGGAGCCGAAGCACTTTGAGAGATGGGTTGCGTTTGCGAAGGAAAAAGGCATGGGACTGGATTTTAACCCTACTTTTTTCTCGCATCCGATGGTGAAGGACGGATTGACGCTTTCCAGTCCTGATCCGGAGGTGCGCAGGTTCTGGATCGAACACGGCAAAGCGTGTATCCGTATTTCTCAGTATTTTGCAGAAGAGACAGGAATTCCCTGTGTTATGAACATCTGGACGGGTGACGGTTTCAAGGATGTGCCGGCGGATCGTCTGGGTCCCAGGATGCGTTATAAGGAGTCTATCGAGGAGATACTTTCTGAGCCTTACGACAGGACAAAAGTAAAACCCTGTGTAGAGTCGAAGGTATTTGGTATTGGTGTGGAGTCCTATACGGCGGGATCTGCGGAGTTTGCGCTGTCTCTGGCGGCCAGAAATGAGGGATGTCTTCCGTTGATGGATAACGGGCACTATCACCCTACGGAACTGGTATCGGATAAGATTCCGGCGATGCTCTGTTTTTACCCGGAAATCGCTCTGCATGTGACCAGAGGCGTTCGCTGGGATTCCGATCATGTACTGCTTCTGGATGACGAGACGAGAGAAATCGCAAAGGAGATTGTGCGGTGCAACGCGCTGGAGCGTGTCTACATCGCTCTGGATTATTTTGACGCCAGTATTAACCGTGTATCCGCGTGGGCGGTGGGTATGAGAAGTTTCCAGAAGGCGCTGATGATGGCATTATGCACACCCAATGAGCGGTTGAAGAAGCTGCAGGACGAAAGCCGTTTTACGGAGCTGATGGCGATGCAGGAGGCGGTGAAGATGCTGCCTTTCGGGGATGTATGGAACTATTATTGTGAACAGTGCGGTGTGGCGGGGGACTTTGATCTGTTTGGAGAAGTGCAGAAATATGAAGAGGAAGTGCTGCGTAAAAGATAACCGACATGCCGATATGGCAGGAAGGGCATAAAGCGCATAAAGCGCTTTGGAAGGAGGAAAATATGAAAGTCTTAGAGGCAAAATTTGTACAGGGATTTATCAGGATGTGTAACGATGGTTGGGAGCAGGGCTGGCATGAGAGAAACGGCGGGAATCTGACTTACCGCATGAAAAAGGAGGAGGCAGAGTCCATAAAGGCAGAGCTGAGGACGGACAGCGTATGGAAAGAGATCGGCACATCCGTACCGAAATTGGCGGGGGAATTTTTCCTGGTGACGGGCAGCGGCAAGTATTTCCGCAACGTGATGCTGGATCCGGAAGACTCTATCGCTGTCGTGGAGATTGACGGGAAAGGCGAATGTTACCGCATCTGCTGGGGGCTGGTGAACGGCGGCAGGCCCACGAGTGAGCTGCCCAGCCACCTGATGAATCATGAAGTGAAGATGCAGGCTACAGGGGGAAAACACCGTGTCATTTATCATGCGCATACGACAAATGTGATCGCGCTGACCTTTGTGCTGCCGCTTGAGGATGAGGTATTTACGCGGGAACTGTGGGAGATGGCCACGGAATGTCCGGTGGTATTTCCGGATGGTATCGGCGTTGTGGGCTGGATGGTGCCGGGCGGCAGAGATATCGCGGTGGCCACCAGTGAATTGATGAAGAAATATGATGTGGCGATTTGGGCGCACCACGGCATGTTTGCATCCGGCGAGGACTTTGACTTGACTTTTGGGCTGATGCACACAGTGGAGAAGTCGGCAGAGATTTTGGTCAAGATGCTTTCCATGCGGCCTGATAAGCTGCAGACCATCACCCCGCAGAACTTCCGGGATCTGGCAGTGGACTTTCAGGTGACGCTGCCGGAACGGTTTTTGTATGAGAAATAGCGGTTTTTGTTAGATTCCGGGCCGCAGACAGGCAGCGATACCTGGCTGCGGGCTGAATCAGAAGATCTTATGATAAACAGCATACCTTCCTCACCTGTGTTATCAGGTGGCGGAGGGTATGCTGTTTGCGTTCTTACTTTCAGTTGCGATCGGTTCCGGTGTCTAAATGGAACGGGATGTTATGCTGTTCCAGTAAAGATTTCAGGTAATCAATCTGGGGAAGATAATATGCAGCTTCCTCCTTCCGGGTGCGTTCGATGATTTCCTCGGAACTGGTACCGCACAGGTTCAGGATTCCTTCACAGACCATAGGGGCATCTCCTTTCTTGGTTCGATTGGCGGTGGTTAACTGGTTCATATATCGGATATAGATATCCTGCTCCTGATGGAGCCGATAATCGTCTGCCAGCCGGTTGATCAGGCTGCTTTCCTGCAGTCTCCTGGTGAGGCAGTGAAGATACAGATATTCCTCCGGCGGCAGCTCTTTCGTGACGATAATCTGTGTATGAAACGTCTCTTTATTGATATGATATACTCCCGGAGAGAATTTTTCAACTCTTATTTTTCGTTCTTTCAATAAGTGTGACATCAGCCTGCGAGGATAATGACAGCTGAGATGGGTCAAACTGACATCGAGACCGGAGTACTGATTTCTATCACCGGTCTGGTCGATCAGCAGTCCGGCATAGCCGATGGTCTTATAATATGAATCAATGCTGGCTGAAGATCCAATTCCTTTGATCTCAAACAGGTTAAAAGTCTTGAAGAGATTGGCTATTGTTGCAGGAATGATTTCTTCGGTCAGTTTTTTGATCACGAGAATATCAATACGGTAGCTGCCTTTACCGAGTATGTACTCCGTCATATATTCAAGAGAAGCGGCATAGTCTCTCAGGTCAATCTGGAGAGCGCAGGATGCGGCTTCGTGCCAGTTGACACGTTGTATTCTGCAGCTCTTTTTTGCGGGTTTCTTTTGTACAGAGGCTGGAAGTTGAGTCTTTTTGACGGGGGATAAAGATGTGTTGTGGTCTTGAAACATAAGATGCCTTTCTTACAGATCGGTCCTGGAACCGATGATAGATGTCAATAGAAATGCAAAAAGATGCTGCGGTTTTGACATGGTTAACAGATATAAATTTTATAACACAGTCACAAACGGATTACAAATGCTTTTCAGTTGGGAGAGTGTAGAAAAAACAGGATCAAGTATCAGATGAAGAAACATAAAAGAACAGGATGTTGAATGCCAGGCGGTATTTTCAGCGAGAATCTACCACATATTGTGTTGTATGTTTTAACCAGGGGCACTTTATCGGCACAGGAAGAAGTATTTTCTCTGATCAGTAGATAAAAAGTTCTCCGTTAGATGGTTATTTCTCGCCAAACCGGCAAATGAGAGTATAATAAACAACAGGACAGGCAGCAACCCTGCTGATGTGTAAAAATAAAAAGGAAAATAGACAGGCAGCCGTCCGTAAACAGGATATATTTAATCCGTATAACAGAGAGAAAAATTAGAAAATAGAGGAGAAACAGGTAAGATGGAGATAAGGCAAATTACAGACAACCTGACAAAACAAAGCATAGCAAGGCTTATCCTGGAAGCTCTCCCCGACTGGTTCGGGATACCCGAGGCGCGGGAAGAATATATTACGGAAAGTGTCGATCAGATGTTCTTCTGTGCTTTTGATGATGATAAACCTTTGGGATTTCTGTATTTAAAAGAAACCGGCAGAGAAACAGTGGAATTATGCGTTATGGGTGTTTTGAAAGAGTTTCATCGGAAAGGTATTGGCCGGACACTATTCAACAGAGCAAAAGAGGCAGCGGGTGAACAGGGCTATTCCTTTATGCAGGTTAAAACAGTTCAAATGGGAAAATATGAGGAATACGACAGAACCAATAAGTTTTATCTCTCGCTGGGATTTAAGGAATTTGAGGTATTTCCTACATTGTGGGATGAGTGGAATCCTTGTCAGATTTATGTTATGAGTTTGGGATAATTTTGCAGTCAGGAAGCCAACAGATACAGCAACATTGATCCCTTTTTTATAAGATGTGGAAGAATATCTGAAATTTAAATTTAAAAACATAACCGCTGATGTTTTTTATGGAATAACAGAGTGATCCGGTGCTTTTTCTTGAGATCATATATAGAAACAACTAAAAATGAGACTGACACTTCATGAATTTTCATTCGTTAAAGTGTCAGTCTTATTTTGCATTAAGAGATAAAAATACGCACAGAAATGTATTTAACAATATCTTAAGGAGTCAGCACCTTAATATTAATAGACGCAAGATGATCTATGTCCTGCTGCGGGATGCGGTTGTCGGTGATGATGATATCCAATTCGGAAGGGCTTGCAAATGTGGAAAAAGCAGTTTTATGAAATTTGCTGTAATCAAGCAGACAGATCTTCTGGACGGATGCCTTCATGATTGCCCGTTTGACTTCGCCCTCCTCGGAAGAGAAGACCATTAACCCACGCTCGCTGTCGAAAGCGCTCGTGCCAATAAAGCATTTATGTGCGTGGTAATTACTGAGCATACGGATGGCGTCGCTGCCTGCATAGGTGAAACCGAACTCCCGGCGCAGACGCCCGCCGGTGGAAAACAGGGTTACCTTCTCGTTGTGCAGCAGTACGTGGCAGATCGTGGGATCGTTGGTGATGACGATGACCTGACGGTCTATGAGCTTGGCCAGTTCCAGGGTGGTAGTGCCGGAATCGAGAATGATGATATCGTCATCCTCAATCAGAGAGAGCGCGCGCATTGCGATCTGTTGTTTTTCTTCCATATGTTTCTGCTTGCGGGAAGGCACGGGGTAAATGTCGCTGAAACCGTTTTTCAGAGTAGCCCCACCGTGAACGCGGACGGCTACTCCCATCTTTTCCAGTTCAATCAGATCCTGACGGATGGTTTTGGGGGTAACGTTCAGAAGAGCACTCATCTGCGCTACCTCAACCGTTCCCTGAGATTCCAAAGTGCTTGTAATAATTTCAAGTCGTTTCATGCGCATGGCATTTTCTCCTTCTGGCAGTGTAGAGAATATATCGGAAAGGGGGATGAAAATACTGTATCCAGATAAAATATATCATTAGTGACGGTATACATCAACACTTTTCATGAATAAAGAAGAAATAATTCACAGAAATAAACAAAAACGTACAATATATAAAATGATAAGGTTTAAATAAAATGATAATTTGATGTGGATATGCGAAAAAGTACTTGCAAATATTGTATATGTATGATAGAGTCTAAAAAAGAACAAAAACGAACAATAACAAACTTAAAAGGTAAAAAGTTCGATGGTCTTAGTCGAACAGGGAAGAGAAAAGAGAGGAGGAGATGCAGGGAGGTATTGAAAATGTACAAAATGGATTTGGACAGACAAAGCCGGGGAAGGTAGAAAATTGTAACGGCAGGGTAGTTTGACTGTTACAGGAAAACACATGATGAAGGGAAAAGATTGAAAATTAAAATTTTCAATCGCGGGATTTGTGTCTGCGCGTTGCCTGCCACAAACTCGTTTAATGCGACGTCTCAACATAGTTGAGACAAAAGCAGCGCAGAAATGGAGAAGAACATGAGAAAAAGATATTTCAGAACTTTAATGACAGCTTTGGTAATGACAGGCCTTTTGGCGGGCTGCGGAAACACGGGCAATACGGTGCAGGACAAGAGCGTCAGCGAGCCGGCAGAGCCAGCGGAAACGGCAGAGACGGAAGAAAGCAGCAGTGACAGTAACGGCAGCAGCGACGAGAACAGCAGTGAAAGTGCCGATGAGAGTACGGTTACTACCGATAATGGCGAAAAATATCTGATTAAGTACGCTACGGTTCGTTCCAGTGACCATGGGGTGGAGCAGCTGGTGCAGGAGTATTTCGACCGTTTGACGGAGGAATCCGGCGGCCGGCTGGAATTTGAGTGTTACTGGGACGGCAGTATGGGTTCGGCGCGTGAGATTGCGGAAAGCTGTTATGCGGGCACGATCGATGCGTTCTGGGGAGGATCGGGAGATCTGACGGTATATGCGCCGGTTGCGGAAATATTGACGAACCCGCCTTTTGTATACAAGGATGAAGAACATGCGGCGCGTGTACTGGATGCCGTATGGGACGATGTGGATGCCATGATCGAGAGTACGGGATTTAAGCCGTTGTACCATTCCTATCAGGGTACGCGTCAGCTGATCTCGAAAAATCCGGTGGAGACATTAGAGGATATGGCCGGTTTGAAAAAACGTACATTGAATACCGAATATTTTCTCGGCCTGTTCAGGACATTGGGAGCGGACCCGGCTGCATTGGATGTAAGTGAACTGTATACTGCATTGCAGACAGGTGTCGTGGAAGCAGGCGGCGGAGATCTGGCTATGATCTATACAAAGGGCTGGCATGAGGTGGTTAAGAATCTGACCATGTACAATGCGATCTGCGTACAGGGTATACCGGTCATGAATCTGGAGAAATTCAATTCGCTTCCGGAAGACCTGCAGCAGTTGATGCTGGATGTGGGTAAGGATATGGTGATAAGAGGCAACGAAGAAGTTGGAAAATCGGAAGAGGAATATCTGCAGAAGCTGGAGAGTGAAGGCGTCAACGTGATTTATCCGACGGAGGAAGCCATGGAACAATTCCGCGAGGCAGTAGCCGATTATGCGGCAGAGTATTCGAAATCGCTGGGGGATGATGTGTATGCCGTTTATGAAAAAATGATAGCGGTGGAATAGCAGGAGAAGGATGCTGCCGTGGCAGGTCTTGGAGGAGGTGTATGTTTCGGTGTATATATTGCGATTGTTACGGCAAGTTGAGCGGGCGATCATGTATGTCTGTTATATTGCGCTTGTAATGGCAACACTGATCGGCATTGTGACGCGGCTCATACCGGGGGTGAACAATGTTGTCTGGGGGATGGAGCTCAGCCGTTTTGCGATGGTCTGGATGGTGATGCTGATCAATGCCGTCAACATCCAGCAGCGGGATGAGATTGTGATTGAAGTGTTGATCTCGCGGGTGCCGGACCGGGTTCGGCGCATTATGGCTGTCATCAGTGATATTCTGGTGATCGGTTTTCTGGTGGTAATGTTTGTTTTCGGGTTGAAAGTCTGTGTGGATAATGCCCGTCAGATGACGGCGTCCCTGGGAATTTCCATGAGATATATCTATATCTGTATGCCGCTTGGCGCGTTATGTATGTTGATAGAGAAAGTGATCGTGCTGGTGCAGGATGTTCGTTCTTCCAAGCCGATCAAAAATGCAAGTGAGGAGGTGATCGATCAATTATGAGCAGTACAGCATTGATCTTATTGTTATTCGGTATGATGTTGGTAATGATCTTTATCGGTGTTCCGGTTGCATTTTCGGTTGGGATATCTGCGCTTACGGCGCTGATGATTGAGGGGATTCCGCTTTCACAGCTGATTACCAAGATGTTCGGTGGTGTGGATTCTTTTACCGTACTGGCGATCCCGTTCTATATTCTGGTGGGATCGGTCATGAACAACGGTGATCTTACGGCCAAGCTTGTAAAGTTTGCGGACAGCCTGGTAGGGCATGTCCGCGGCGGCCTGGCCCATGTAAATGTACTGGCAAGCATGTTTTTTGCAGGGATCTCCGGAAGTTCGACGGCAGATTCGGCGTCCATTGGCGCAATGCTTGTACCGTCAATGGTGCAGGAAGGCTATGACGTCAGGTTTTCGGCGGCGATCACGGCGGCCTCGTCTTCTATCGGGCCGATCATTCCGCCCAGTATCATGATGGTACTATACGGGTCGCTGACAGGGGTTTCGGTGGGTTCCTTGTTCTTAGGCGGCATAGGACCGGGTATTCTGTTAGGTGTTTTGCAGATGGGGTTGACCATGTTCCTGCTTCCGAAAGTGTTTCACCCCAAAGAGGAAGTGAAGAAGAAATTCCGTTTGAAGAATGTATGGGACAGTTTCCTTTATTCTTTTCCTGTCCTGGTGATTCCGTTGATCATCGTCTCCAGTATTGTGGGCGGGATCTGTACGGCGACGGAGGCCGGTGTTCTGGCGGCTGCCTACTCGATTCTGATCAGCCTGTTTTTCTACCGGACAATCACGTTAAAGCAGATTCCGGGCATCCTGCTGGATGCGGCGAAGAGTACCGGTATTGTACTCTTTCTGATGTCAACGGCGGCGGTATTCGGAAATGTGCTTACGCTGCTGCATTTTCCGACGATGTGTGTGGAGTTTTTACAGGGATTGACGAGTAACCCGACTATTATGTTGTTTATTGTAATTGCATTCCTGTTTGTCCTGGGCTTTTTCATTGATGGCACGGCGATCATGATTATGTTCGTTCCGGTATTGGAGGAAATTGCGATGACAATGGGTTACGATCCGATTTTTTTCGGCGTGATCGTGACGGTATCTATTTTGATTGGCGGTATTACGCCACCGGTGGGTGTGTTGTTGTTTGTTAATGCAAAGATCGCAAAGATTTCCATGGATGACATGATAAAGGGGATCTGGCCGTTTGTGGCTGTGATGCTGCTGTTAGTTGTTATCTGTGCACTCTGTCCGTCGATCATTACATTTATTCCCAATCTGCTAATGTAGCTGGGATGATAAGTTTCTATGGTATTCATTGCTTAAGGAGGAGATTTGGTTATGGATCTGTCAAAGGAAAAGCTCCTGGAAGTGTATCGACACATGTACCAGACGCGTGTGTTTGAGCAGGAGTGTGAAAAACTGAACAAAAACAAAGAAATATTAGGAAGCATTCATGGCAGTATGGGTGAGGAGGCGACTTCGGTGGGGCTGGCGGCGCTGCTCCGGCCGGATGACGTCCTCTCGCCGTCCTACCGGGATCCGGGAGCGCTGTTTATGAAAGGGCTGACGACGATGGATCTCGTCGGTATGCTCTTTGCCAAGGACTGCGGTAAGACCAAAGGACGTACCCGCGTGCTGCATGTCGGAGATTTTCGGAAGAATATTTATCCGCCGAATCCGATCCTGGGAGCTTCCTCGGTGATTGCCAACGGAGCGGCACTGGCATTTAAGATGAACGGCAGCGACCGGATCGTGCTGAATATTATGGGAGATGGGGCCAGCAATGAAGGAGCCGTACATGAAGCGATGAATTTTGCGGCGGTTAAGAACTTACCGATTATTTTTGCGATTGAAAATAATGCCTACGCCTGGTCGACACCATTTAAGAACAATTTCAGAATCCATACTTTTATCGAGCGCGCCATCGGATATGGCATACCGGGATTTATTGCTGACGGTTATGACGTGATGGACGTGATGCAGGTGATGGAAGAGGCCATCGAGCATGTGCGCAGCGGACGGGGACCGGCGCTGGTAGAATGCCGGACATACCGTTGGTCGGGCCACTCGGGGAATGATAAGAATGTGTACCGTCCATGGGAGGAGATCGTCCGCTGGAAGCAGAATTGTCCGATTGCCCGATTCGGCGGTTATCTGACGAATGCCGCAATCAGCAGTGATGAGGAACTGGCGGCAATCCGCACGGAAGTGGAACAGGAAGTACAGGATGCAATTGAATACAGCAAGACAGCGCCCTATCCGGACTGCGGAGAATTCTTCCGGGATGACGTAATGCTGGCAGCGGAATAAGGCAGGAGGGGATTATATATGGAAAATATGACTTATGCGGAGGCGCTTCGGGCCTCCATGAGAAAAGCGCTTGCAGAGGATGAAAATGTTTTCCTGATAGGAGAAGATATTGGGAAGTACGGCGGCTGTTACGGGGTAACAGCCGGGCTGGTTGAAGAATTCGGGGAAGAAAGAGTGATCGATACCCCGATTTCCGAGCTGGCCATCACCGGGGCGTCGGTGGGGGCGGCCATGCAGGGTAAGCGCCCGGTTGTAGAGATCATGTACGCCGATTTTCTGACGGTGGCGGCGGACCAGATCATCAATCAGGCATGCAAGATGCGCTATATTATGGGAAAAGAAGTGAAGGTTCCGCTGGTGGTCCGCACGGCTTACGGCGGCGGCGGCCGGTATTCCTTTAATCATTCTCAGAGTCCGGAGGCCATGTTCATGAATGCTCCCGGCCTGACGATTCTGATGCCGTCCACACCCGCGGACGCAAAGGGACTGATGACGGCGGCGATCCGCAGCAACAATCCGGTATTGTTTTTTGAACAGAAGTATTTGTACAAAACAGTGTCCGGTCCGGTGCCGGAAGGTGACTATGAGATTCCCATCGGTAAAGGCGATGTTAAGCGCGAGGGACAGGACATTACGGTAGTTGCCACCGGATGGATGGTGCATCGTGCCCTGGAGGCGGCCAAACGTCTGGAACAGGAAGGTATTTCGCTGGAAGTAATCGATCCACGCACGCTCAAACCGCTTGATGAAGAGTTGATTCTGTCATCCGTAAGGAAGACGGGGCGTCTGATTACCATGCATGAGGCAAGTCTGACCGGCGGTTTTGGAGCGGAAATTTGCGCGATCGTGACGGAGAAGGCGTTTGACAGCCTGAAGAAACCGGTATGCAGACTGGCTGCTCCGGATTCCATCATTCCTTTTGCCCCGAATCTGGAAGACCAGTATTATCCTACGGCGGTGGAATTGGAAGCGGCAGCCCGTGAAATGCTTCAATAGAAAGGGGTGGGTATTTTATGGAGAGACCACTTGAGGGAATTCGTGTGCTGGATCTGGCAAGAGTTTTGTCCGGACCGCATTGCGCTATGCTGCTGGGCGATCTGGGGGCGGAAGTCATTAAAGTGGAGAAGCCGAATGAAGGCGATATGACGCGCAGCAACCCGCCGGAATATAACGGTGAAAGTACCTATTTTATGGCGCATAACCGGAACAAGAAAGGTATCACGCTGAACTTCCGTAAGCCGCAGGCCAGGGAATTGTTCCTGCAGCTGGTGAAAACGGCGGATGTGGTGATTGAGAATTTTCGTGCCGGCACTATGGAGAAGATGGGGCTGGGGTACGATGTGCTGCATGAGGCTAACCCGAAGATTATCCTGACGCGTATTTCCGGCTATGGACAGACGGGGCCGTACGCTTCACGGGGATGCTTTGACGGTGCGGCGCAGGCGATGAGCGGAATGGTAGAGATTACCGGAGATCCGCAGGGTTCCCCTTATATGACGGGTACTTACATCATTGATTACGCCAGTGCATTGTATGCAGCGATAGGGACACTGGCGGCGCTGCGCACGGCGGAACGTACCGGAGAAGGCCAGGTAGTGGATGTTGCCCTGCTCGACGCGGCTGTTTCCCTGCTGCATACGGCAGTGCCGGATTATATGCTGTTAGGGCAGGAAATGACCCGTAACGGCAATAATGACCGCTATATGTGGCCGGCGAACATCTATCCGGCCAAAGAGGGGCGCTGGGTATATATCCATGCAGGTATGGAGCACTGCTATAAGGCGATCCTAAAGGAGATGGGAAGAACGGAGGTGCTGGAGGATGAGAGGCACGGCAAGACCCGTGAAGCGCGTTCTACGCCGGAAGGGCGGCGGTTTAACGATGAAATGATCCGTACATGGACGATGGCACATACTGCCGACGAGATCGTGGAACGGCTGTCAATACTGGGCATTCCCTGCGCCAAGGTCAATACCATCGGTGAAGCGATGGAGGATCCGCAGCTGCGGCATCGCGGTATGCTGGCGAAATATTGCCGCAAGAACGGGGAAGAAGGCATTCTGGCAGGGTCGGTGCCGCATTTTTCCGGCTCGGAATTTGCGATAGAACTCCCGCCGCCAAGACTGGGGGAGCATAACGAAGCGGTTTATGCCGAACTGGGACTGAGCAGGGAGGAGATCGCCTGTCTTAAGGATGACGATGTGATATAGATGGAGGGGTAAGGCTGCATAAATTCTCTGATGAACAATTTATGCAATCAGGAATTTGTAACGTTTCGGAATGGAGGGAAATATGAAATCAAAACTGACAACACTGGAAGATGCCGTTAAACGGGTACCTTCCGGCAGTTCTATTGCATTGGGCGGCAGTATTCTCCGCCGCCAGCCAATGGCTTTTGTACGTGAAATGATCCGGCAGGGGAAAAAGGACCTGACGATCTTCGGCTATCCCTGCGGCCTGGCGACCGATATGCTGTCCGGCGTCGGCGCGGTAAAACGCGTGGAAGCGGTATATACCGGATTGTTTCAATTCGGAATGTCTTATAATTTCCGCCGCGCGGTTGAGAACGGTGAACTGGAGATCAGGGATTATCCGGAAGTGGCACAGGCGGCGCGATACCAGGCGGCAGCCATGAATATTGATTTTATTGCCACGAAGGATCTGCTTGGAACCGGCATGGCGAAGTACAATCCGGAGGACATCGTGGAGATGGTCAGCCCGTTTACCGGTGAAAAGTACCATGCGGTCAAGGCGGCGAAAACGGATTTCACCGTGCTTCATGAGTACGTGGCCGACAAATACGGCAATGTGCAGTGGCCGGATCACTGGGATGCGGACGATCTGGATATGCTGATGGCAAAGGCTTCACGCCGCCTGATCGTCACGGTGGAAAAGATCGTGCCGCATAACCAGATCACCAGCCAGCCGAACCGGACCATGATTCCGCACAGCTGGGTTGAGGCGGTTGTTGAGGTGCCTTTCGGAGCTCATCCCGCGCCGTGCGACGCGTTCTATGACGAGGACGATGCGCATATGGAGATTTACCAGAAACTGGCTAAGGAACCGGGACGCTGGCGCAAGGAGTATGCGGAAAAGTATATCTACGGGCCAAAGGACCATTGGGAATACCTGGATGTTGCCATGACACCTTCCCAGATGGCCAGACTGATCGTGCGATAGGAGGGATAGAGATGGCATTTTATACTTGTAATGAATTGATGGCGGCGGCCACGGCCAGAGAACTGCGTGACAATGAACTTGGATTTATCGGGGTAGGAACGGATGGGCGTGCATATACGCTGGCGGTGGGCATTCCCATGGTTGCGGCACGTCTGGCGCAGCTGTCCCATGCTCCTGATTTTACAATCTTCTGGAACAATCTGCTGAGCCCGAAACTGGACGAGATCCCGCCCTATCTGACGCAGGATTATCTGACGAAATGGCCCTGTGCATTTCAGCCGGTCACCTGCGAAGACAAAAATGAGATGCTGGCCAGTGAGCGGTTTGACGTCAGCTTCGATTCCGCTCCGCAGATCGACCGTTTTGGCAATATGAATATTACGGCTATCGGCGATTATAAGAAACCGAAGGTTCGTCTGGTGGGATGTCTGGCGCAGCCGGATCATTTCGCCTTTGTGAAAAGACCGATCATTCTGACCGATCTGAAGAAACGGGCTTTCGTCGAGAAGGTTGACTTCATCACCAGCGTCGGTTATCTGGAAGGCGGTGACAGCCGCATTCAGGCAGGCCTGCGCCCTTACGGTCCCTGGAAAGTGATCACGGACAAGTGTATTCTGAATTTTGATAATGAGCAAAAGGAGATGCAGCTTGAGTCGCTTCATCCGGGTGTGACGCTGGAGGAAGTGTTGGATAATATGGGATTCCGGCCGCGTATTCCCAAGAAAATTGCGACTACACCGGAACCGACTAAGGAGCAGGTGCGTGTGATCCGTGAGACGATCGATCCCAATCACAGTCTGCTGCGTGCCTGATGGACGGCCCCACCTTCTTGACCGGTGGGGCAATTCTTTTCACATGATTTCAATTTTGACATGATTTCAATTTTCACGTTATTTCATATGGAAACTTTGATACAGGAGGATAAAAAGATTGAAAATTAATATTTTCAATCGCGAGATTTGTGTCTGCGCGTTGCTTGCCACAAACTCGTTTCATGCGACGTCTCAACATAGTTGAGACAAAAGCAGCGCAGAAATGGAGAAAGCTATGATGACAGGCGAACAATACGTCGAAAGTATGCGGAAGATGCATATGCAGGTATACATGTTTGGCAAAAAGATCGACAATCCGGTGGATGATCCGATTCTGAGGCCGTCCTTAAATTCCGTCAGGGCCACTTATGATCTGGCGCAGGATTCCGCTTATGAGGATCTGATGACGGTGACCAGCTCCCTTACGGGGGAAAAGATCAACCGTTTCCTTCATATTCACCAGAGTACGGAGGATCTTGTTAACAAGGTGAAAATGCAGAGGTTGCTGGGGCAGCAGACGGCGGCATGTTTTCAGAGATGCGTCGGGATGGATGCATTTAACGCGGTGTACAGTACGACTTTTGAGGTGGATAAGAAGTATGGAACGAAGTACCATGAGAATTTTGTCAACTATGCGAAATACTGTCAGCAGCAGGATTATACGGTGGACGGCGCTATGACGGATCCCAAAGGGGACAGGGGGCTGGCGCCGCATCAGCAGGAAGATCCGGACATGTATCTGCGCATTGTGGAGCGCAGGCCGGACGGTATCGTAGTGCGGGGTGCGAAGGCGCATCAGACCGGGGCGATCAACTCTCAGGAAATAATCGTGATGCCTACGATCTCCATGGGACCGGAAGACAGGGATTATGCGGTATCCTTTGCGGTGCCTGCCGATGCGGAAGGGGTTATCATGATCATAGGCCGCCAGTCCTGCGATACGAGAAAGCTGGAAGGAACGGAACTGGATGTGGGGAACAGCGAATTCGGGGGTGTGGAGGCGCTTGTGGTATTTGACGATGTTTTTGTGCCAAACGACAGGATTTTTCTGGCCGGGGAAGCAGAATTTGCAGGAATGCTGGTCGAGCGGTTTGCCGGATATCACAGACAGAGTTACGGAGGCTGTAAAGTGGGTGTCGGCGATGTTCTGATTGGCGCCTCCGCATTGGCGGCGGATTATAACGGCTGTGCGAAAGCTTCCCATATCAAAGACAAACTGATCGAAATGATGCATTTGAATGAAACACTGTACTGCTGCGGTATTGCCTGTTCAGCGGAGGGACATGCCACCGGATCGGGGAATTATATGATCGATCTTCTGCTGGCCAACGTGTGTAAGCAGAATGTGACCAGATTCCCGTATGAGATCGCACGTCTGGCGGAAGATATCGCGGGAGGCATCGTGGTGACGGCGCCCTCGGAAGCGGATCTGCGGGGTGAAGTGACAGGCCCCTATGTGGAGAAGTACCTGAAAGGAGCGAAGGGCGTTTCCGTGGAAAACCGTCTCAGGATACTGCGTTTGATCGAAAACCTGTGTCTGGGTACGGCGGCGGTGGGATACAGAACCGAGTCACTGCATGGCGCCGGCAGCCCACAGGCCCAGCGGATCATGATCTCCCGGCAGGGGAATCTTCCCATGAAAAAGGAACTTGCGAAGAAGATTGCCAGGATTCAGGACTGACGGCATGGGGGTAAGTGTGCTATGAAATGGCGTGAATTATATGAGCAGCGAAGGATGACGGCCAGAGAGGCGATCGGGCTGATTCATTCGGGAGACCGGGTGATCATTGGCCACGCCGTGGGGGTGCCGTTGGCGATCACGGATGTGCTGGTCGAACATAAAGAAGATTATCGGGACGTGGAGATCGTGCAGATGGTGTCCATGGGAAATGCCGGATTCTGTGAACCGGGAACGGAAGGGCATTTTCGGTTGAATTCCTTTTTCCTGGGCGCGCAGTCGAAACCGGCTGTGCGGGAAGGGAGAGGAGATTTTACGCCCTGCTGTTTCAGCGAGATTCCGGGGCTTTTTGACGAAATGATGCCGTTGGATGTTGCGGTCATACAGGTTTCGCCGCCGGACAGGCACGGTTATGTGAGCTGTGGCGTTTCGGTGGATTATACGCTTCCGGCGGCGCGGAAAGCACGGAGGGTGATTGCTCAGGTAAATGCCGGGATGCCGAGGACGTGGGGCGATACCTGCCTGCATGTGTCACAGATTGACAGTTTTGTGGAGATTGATCACCCGGTACTGGAGCTGGGCATTCCGGGCATAGGAGACGTGGAGCGCGCCATCGGAGAGAACTGTGCGAGGATCATTCGGGACGGGGATACCCTGCAGCTGGGAATCGGAGCCATTCCGGACGCCGTGTTACTGTTTCTGAAAGACAAGAAGGATCTTGGAATTCATTCCGAGATGATCTCGGATGGGGTGGTGGAATTGATGGAGAGCGGGGTGGTCACAAATGCGCACAAAACTCTTTATCGAGGTAAGACGGTAGTTTCTTTTCTGATGGGTTCGCAGAGGCTGTACGAATTTGCAGATGATAATCCGGCGATAGCCATGTTCCCTGTCGATTATGTCAATGATCCTTATGTGATTGGACAGAATGATAACCTGGTATCCATCAATTCCTGTGTGCAGGTGGATCTTATGGGGCAGGTGGCATCCGAGAGTGTGGGTCTGACACAGATCAGCGGCATCGGCGGACAGCTGGATTTCGTCAGGGGAGCCAGGATCAGTAAGGGTGGACGGTCCGTGATCGCCATCGCTTCCACGGCGGGGAACGGGAAGATTTCCAAAATTGTTCCCTTTCTGGATGCGGGAGCGGCGGTGACGACCTCCAGAACCGATGTGGACTATATCGTGACGGAGTACGGCATTGCCCATCTTCGCGGCAGGACCCTGAGAGAACGGGCGCAGGCTCTGGTTGCCATAGCCCATCCTGATTTCAGGGAAGAGCTGCGGCAGGAATACGAAAAGCGTTTTAATTGTAAAATGTCGTGAAGCGGAGGCGGGCATGGGAGAACTTCAAGACGGGCAGGCTCTGATCTGCCGGATGGAGATGTTGAGGGAACATGGAAGATAACAGAATATATAAGACAGTGGAAGAGATTCTGGAGGGGCGTATCCGTCCGGAACTCGGCAGACATGGCGGCAGCATTGTGCTTGTAAAGATTGAGGATACAGTCGCTTATATCAGACTGACTGGCCATTGCAGTGGATGTCCTTCCGCAAAGTATACGCTGGAAAATCTGGTGAAGGAGGAGATTATGCGGCATACAAATCTGATCAGTGATGTCCGTCTGCATGAAGAAGTCAGTCAGGAACTATACGATTTTGCACGGGATATTTTAGCGGCAAAGCAAAGGAGGATTCCATGAAAACGATATGCTATGGTGAACTGATGGTGGATATGATCGCGGAGACTGTGCTTGCCGAAGCGGATTGCTTCAGGCGGTATGCGGGCGGTGCGGCGGCTAATGTTGCGGTGCAGCTGCGGCGGCTGGGAGGTGAGTCAGCCTTTCTGGGGAAGCTGGGGGCCGATGCCTTCGGGGATTATCTGTTAAAGGATCTGAGAAGCTGCCGTGTGGATACTGGGGCGGTGATCAGGGATCCGGTGCGGCGGACAACGGTCGCGTTTGTCGGCAGAGATGAAAAGGGGATACCGGAGTATCTGTTTTACCGGATGGGAGGCGCATCCGATACGATCGTGCCGGAGGAGATCGACCAGGCTTATCTGCGGCAGGCCGGTATGCTGTATTCTTCCTCTTTGATGCTGACGACGCCGGCGGTGCGGCGGACAACACGGTGGCTGTTCGGTTTTGCGAAGGAGAACGGGATTCCGATTGCGTTTGATTTGAATCTTCGCCCCACCGCGTGGGAGAGCGTGGAGGAAGCCCGCGCTACCGTAGAAAAAATATTCGAACAGATAGATATCCTCAAGATTAATGATGAGGAAATGCGTTTCCTGCTGCAAAGAGATGTGGATCCGGCGGCAGCAGGTGAAGTGTTGCTGGAGCGGTATCCTGCGCTGCGCGTGCTGCTGCTTACCTGCGGCGGAAAGGGAACTTATTTGTTTGGAAGAGACGTCGGGACGATTTATGTGGAGCCTCATCGGGTGAAGGTGGTAGATACGACCGGGGCCGGGGACAGCTATATGGGAGCATTCCTGTATGCCTGTGAAAGCTGCGGCGGGAATATGGAGCGATTGGAGGAGATGGGGCGCTACGCTGCGGCGGCAGCGGAACTGACGATCGGAGCACGGGGTGCGATTCAGGCGATGCCGGAGAAAGAACGGCTGGATGCGTATTGCAGACAGCAGGGCATACCTGTTTTCTAAAGACGGATTGAGCATGCGTATTTTGCCTTGTGGATATATGGGGAGCAGTGCGCTTCGGAATGGAGGGAAGGTTGAAAAATCACACTGATGTGCTGATTTTTCAACTGCGAGTTTGTGCCGGAGCCACAAACTCGGGATTGCAGAGCCAAATTTGAGATTTGGCTCACAGCCTTCGCAAAAAACTGCTTCGGAATGGAGGAAAAGATGAAAGCGTTTCAGATTGTACCGAAAATAAGAGAATATGAAAGATTTGCTGAATTTGCCGGGGAGGCCGGGCTGCAGGCGGGGGATCTGATCCTGACCAACGAGTGGATCTATAAGCCGAAGATCGAGGAGCTTCACTTGGATTGTCGGATTTTATTTGTGGAAAAGTATGGGATGGGGGAGCCGACTGATGTGATGGCAGATGCTGTTTTAGAGGAGTTAAAGGACAGCGCGTATGACAGGATCGTTGCGGTGGGCGGCGGTACGATCATTGATCTTGCCAAGGTGCTGGCGGTAGCGGAGGCGGATGACAGGGTCGCGGATCTGTATGGGCGTATGGATGCCCTGCAAAAGGTACATCCACTGCTCATCGTACCGACAACCTGCGGAACGGGCAGTGAAGTGACCAATATTGCGATCATCAACCGTACGGACAAGGGAATAAAACAGGGCCTGGCTTCTTCGGCGATGTTTGCGGATGAAGCGGTTCTGATCCCTGAACTGCTGGAAGGTCTGCCGTATAAAGTATATGCTGCCAGCTCGATCGATGCGATGGTTCATGCAGTGGAAAGTTATCTTTCACCCCAGGCATGTTCTCTCAGTGAGCTGTTTTCCGAACAGGCAGTCAGTCTGCTGATTCACAGCTGGAAGGTGGCCGTTGCCAGTGCGCAACCAGATGGCTGGAAGCAGTATGGGGCAGCGCTTCTTCGAGCATCGAATTATGCGGGTATCGCTTTTGGCCATGCAGGATGTGCGGCGGTCCATGCACTCAGTTATCCGCTTGGCGGCGTACATCATGTGCCGCACGGTGAAGCCAATCATGTGATGTTTGAACCGGTCATGAGGGCTTATATGGAAAAGAAGCCGGATGGCAGGTTATATCAGCTGAGAACAATGCTTGGCAGTCTGCTCGACTGTGCTCCGGAAGCTGCACTGGAAAACCTGTTTGCGCTGTTGGGCCAGGTGCAGGAGAGAAAACCCATGCAGTTTTACGGCGTTACGGCGCAGGAGCTTGCGCAATATGCAGAGAACGTGATGGAAACCCAGCAGCGGCTGCTTAAGAACAACTATGTTCCGTTGACGAGGGATGATATCTTACAAATTTATCGGAATGCATTTTAGTGCTAAAGAGGGGGCCTGACACCCGGATGCATACATAGCCGGTGGGGAGCGGCAGATGCTTCCCGCCGGCGGTATTCCAGGGTTCCCGGCGTGGGATTTCAATTCTACAAACCGGAATATACCTTTTCACTACATGTTAAAAGGCGGCTTTTTTACTTTAAGAATATATCCCAGCAATTAGATTTTGTATCAGCTTTATTTGTCACCTGTTTCATTAGGGTATGAACAGCAATTGTAAGCATAAAGAAATATGTTTGCAATTGCTGTTTTCATATTATTTTTTGTCGTGGGCTTGGCATACGGGTGCCTGAGATCATGCAGCCGTATATTTTTACGCCGGACAATTCTTTTCCGGTTTCCATCTGAGTGGAGCTGTTTGTAGATGAGCTGATTTTTTAAAAGCCAGGGTAAATGAGTTGGATTGACTGATTTTAAGAATAGCTGTTCTCTTTGACTGAAATTGATGCATATAAGCCGTTAAAACAAACGAAAATGATTTAAAACGGTCATAATAATTCAAATTTAAGCAAAATAAACAAAATGAAAAGTGAATTTTTGTGAATAAATATGATTGATTTTGGCTGAATATGAATATATAATGCAACTACAGTAAATGATACAAACTAAGAAAGGGGAGGGCAAGAGATGATTTATACGGTTACTTTTAATCCATCGCTGGACTATATCGTTTCGGTCGAGGACTTTAAGCTGGGATTGACGAACCGGACCAGTTCGGAGCTGATGCTTCCCGGCGGGAAGGGATTAAATGTTTCCATGGTGCTTGGCAATCTGGGCATTGAGAATACGGCGCTTGGGTTCGTGGCGGGATTTACGGGAGAGGAGATTGTCCGCCGGATAGAGCAGATGGGGGTAAGGGCGGATCTGATCCGGATAAACAACGGCATATCGCGGATCAATGTGAAGCTGCAATCCATCGACGGGACGGAGATCAACGGCTGCGGGCCGCAGATCAGTGAGCGGCATGTGCAGGAGCTGTTGGAGAAACTCGACATTCTGGGAGATGGTGATGTGCTGATCCTTGCCGGAAGCATTCCCAGTTCCATGCCGGACGATATGTACAGAAGGATCATGGAGCGGCTGGAAGGCCGGGGTGTGATGATCGCAGTGGATGCCACGAAAGATCTGCTGGTCAATGTACTGGCGTATCATCCTTTTCTGGTTAAACCGAACAATCATGAGCTGGGTGAGATCTTCGGCGTGGAGCTTAAGACAAGGGAAGAAGTGATGCCGATTGCGAAGAAGATGCAGGAGATGGGGGCAGTGAATGTGCTTGTTTCCATGGCCGGTGAAGGAGCCGTGCTGGCAGCTGGGGACGGCAGCATTCATGACGCGCCGGCTCCGGAAGGACGGCTGATCAACGGCGTGGGGGCGGGAGACTCCATGGTGGCCGGTTTTCTCGCAGGCTGGATGGAGCAGAAAGATTATAGCTATGCTTTTGCCATGGGAATAGCGGCGGGAAGCGCCAGCGCTTTCTCCGAACAACTGGCGACGAAGGAAGAAGTGGAAGCCGTCTACCGGCAGGTGAGGAAACGGCAGGCAAACGCAAAGCAGTAAATCCAGCGAGCCAGCCAATCGAAACATGCGGGTAAATGGAAGACAGGGAAAATAGGAGGAGTAGTACGATGAGAATTACAGAACTTCTGGATAAGAGAAGCATTTCTCTTGCCGGAGCGCCGGCGAACAAGGAAGAGGCGCTGGATCAGGTTGTGGAGCTGATGATGCGAAGCGGCAGGATCAATGACAAGGAAGTGTACCGCAGACAGGTGTATGCGAGAGAGGAAGAGAGTACCACCGGAATCGGGGAAGGCATAGCGATTCCCCACGGCAAATGTGATGCGGTGACAAGCCCCGGCCTGGCGGCGATGGTAGTAAAAGACGGCGTGGACTTTGATGCGCTGGACGGTGAACCAGTGACGCTGATTTTCCTGATCGCGGCTCCCAACACAGAAGATAACGTGCATCTGGACGTATTGAGCAAGTTGTCCGTCTTGATGATGGATGAGGACTTTTCCGACAGTTTGCGGAATGCAGCGTCGGTGGAGGAATTTCTGGCGATCATCGACAAGGCGGACGACGAGAAGGCCAGCATAGACGAGCGGTTGGCGGATACCGGTTCGGCCGATGCGGGTCAGGTGAAGATTCTGGCGGTGACCTCCTGCCCGACTGGGATTGCTCACACCTATATGGCGGCGGAAGGAATCGAGAAGGCGGCAAAAGAGAGAAACTGTTTTGTCAAGATCGAGACAAGAGGTTCCGGCGGAGCCAAAAATGTCCTTACGGCGAAAGAAATTGAAGAGGCTGACTGCATTATTGTCGCGGCCGACGCGCAGGTGCCCATGGATCGTTTTGCCGGCAAGAAAGTTATCGAGTGTCAGGTTTCGGACGGAATCAGCAAGGCAGGTGAGCTTTTGGATCGCGCTATTCGCGGCGATGTGCCGGTTTACGTGGCAGCGGCCGGAGCACGGCCTGCGGCTCAGACTTCCGGAAAAAGCGGCAGTGCGGGACACCAGATCTACACGCAGCTGATGAATGGCGTTTCTCATATGCTTCCGTTCGTGGTGGGCGGCGGTATCCTGATCGCGATCGCCTTTTTGATTGACGGTCTGAGCGTGGATATGAATGCCCTGGATGTGGCGGAGAGAGCGAATTTCGGTACGATCACGCCTGCGGCCGCATGGTTCAAGCAGTTGGGAGATACGGCATTCGGTTTTATGCTTCCGGTACTGGCGGGCTTCATCGCCATGGCCATCGGTGACAGACCGGCGCTGGCTCTTGGATTTGTGGGTGGCATGATTGCTTCTGGCGGAAAGTCCGGTTTTCTGGGTGCACTGGCGGCCGGTTTCCTGGCGGGTTACACGATCGTAGTGCTGCGCAGGATCTGTGATAAACTGCCCGATTTTCTGGAAAAAATCGCACCGGTACTGATCTACCCGCTGGTTGGACTTCTGATCATGGGTCTGATTATGTCCTTTCTGGTAGAGCCGGTGATGGGCGGACTCAATACGGCACTGAACAACGGACTGACCAGCATGGGCGGAACGAGCAAAGTCATCCTCGGGCTGATCTTGGGCGGCATGATGGCCATTGATATGGGCGGCCCTTTCAACAAAGCGGCATATGTGTTCGGTACGGCGGCCATCGCGGCAGGAAATTATGACATTATGGCGGCAGTTATGATCGGTGGTATGACACCGCCCTGTGCCATCGCGCTGGCAACCCTTTTCTTCAAGAAGAAGTTTACGAAAGAAGAAAGAGAATCCGGCCCCACCAACTTCATCATGGGTCTGGCATTTATCACGGAAGGAGCGATTCCCTTTGCGGCATCCGATCCGCTGCACGTTCTGCCGGCCTGCATCGCAGGTTCGGGTGTGGCCGGAGCGCTGTCCATGGTATTCGGCTGTACGCTGATGGCGCCTCACGGCGGAATCTTCGTATTCCCGGTAGTAGGCAGCCCGCTGATGTACGTGGTGGCGCTGATCGTGGGAACGCTGGTCTCGACGGTACTGCTGGGCGTGCTGAAGAAAAATGTGGAATGATCATGAAAAGCACCTGTAAAAAGTGATGGCGTATCAAAACAAGGCGGAGTAAGATTGTTTTGGCAGAATGACAGAATGACAGATTGGCAGATTGACAGAATTAGAAATCATCGGGAAGTATTTTTAAAAGAAACAGATATTGAATAGTGAACAGGAAAATTATAAAATAAAAGAAAAGAGGAGAAGCATCATGAAAGAATTCAAGTATGTAATTACCGACCAGGAAGGAATCCACGCACGTCCGGCAGGGGAGTTGGTGAAGGCGGCCAAGGCTTTTGAGTGCAGTATCAAACTTGCAAAGGACGGTAAGTCCGGCGACTGTAAGAAGATCTTCGGGATCATGGGCCTTGGTGTTAAGAAAGGCAACGAGGTGACGCTTACTTTTGAGGGAGCCGACGAAGATGCGGCGTGTGAAGCGATCAGTAAGTTTATGCAGGATAATCTGTAAAGGACTTGCACTGGAGCGGCTTCTGCCGATTAAGGTACACGGAGGAGAACTATGTTATCGGAACAGAGATATGAGATGATCTTGAAGATTCTGGAGGAGAAGCGGAGCGTGACGGTGACCGAACTGACAAGGCTTCTGGATATCTCTGAATCTACCGCCAGAAGAGATATCGTCGTGCTGGATAAGGCGGGAAAACTGGTAAAGGTGTTTGGCGGAGCGGTACTCTCGGACAATATTTATCAGGCGGCGGAGCAGACGGTAACACAGCGGACCGAGGTGCACCGGGAAGAGAAAAGAAAGATCGCGCAGTATGCGGTATCTTTGATCGAGCCCCAGGATTTTATCTATCTGGATGCCGGAACGACTACCGGCTATATGCTGGATTTCATCGAAGACACACGGGCCACCTTCGTCACCAATGCGGTGGCCCACGCACAGCGTCTGGCGGCGAAGGGCATTCATGTGATTTTGATCGGCGGAACGCTTAAGAGCACCACGGAAGCCGTCGTGGGAACCATGGCCGCGCTGGCGCTTAAGGACTATCACTTTACGAAAGGCTTTTTCGGCACCAACGGCATAAGTCTTACAGCCGGGCACACGACACCGGATGCGGATGAGGCGCTGGTAAAAAGAACCGCGGCACAGCAGTGCAGAAAACAGTATTTTCTGTGCGACAACAGTAAGTTTAATGTGGTCAGCGCCGTGACTTTTGCGGCCTTGGCCACCGGCACGCTTTTGACTGATGCCGCGCCGGAAGAATACGCAGAGGCCGCAGATATGATAGTCTGTTAATCAATCCAGTTCCTTATCATAACTGAGAATGGAGCCGGTGACGGCATCCACATCGCAGGAATATTCTGTCCGTCCCACGTACCATTCCACTTCATATTCACCACGCCCGTCGTCGTAGTCGAATTCGATCTGCAGACGCTGGGCGTCTTTTTCGGCCACGCCGGCATGTTGGAGAGCCAGCTGTTTGGCCTGTTCTTCCGTAATCTGTTCACTGCCGGCATTGGCTGCCTGTGCATGATGATAATACTCAGCGTCGTGATCGAAGGAGAGAACTTCCCCGGTCAGGGCGTCGATATCGTAATCGTATTCTGTAGTATCCTTGTGAAATTCTATATCATATTGCCAGATCCCGTCATCCGATTCCAAATGTGCGTGCACGAAGTTCACTTCGTCGCTCTTTAAGCCTGCGTGGTTCAAAGCGGCCAGCTTGGCGGCTTCGGTGCCGATGTACTGCTGTTCCGATGCGCCGGATGCGTTGTTGTTTTGTGGCTGTTTTGTGTCGGTCTGTGAATTGGTCGTGCTGCCATTCTGTTTTGCGTCGGTTTGTGAATCGGCTGTGTCGCCACTCTGCGTTGTTGCGGATTGGGAACCGGCCATGCTGTCATCCTGTGCTGATTCTGGTTGGGAAGCTGCCGTATCGGCATCCTTCGTTTGCCCCGTTCCAATTTCTGTGGCAGAAGCAGCCGCATTCGACGAAGAAAAAGCAGCCAGATCATAGCTGCCGCTCTCACAGCTCATGGAAAGAATTTCCCCGGTCAAGGCGTTGACGGAATAGCCATAAGCGGCAGTTTCGCAGAGGAATTCCATGTCATAACGGGCAGTTTCCTGTGCGGTATCCAGCTGTGTGCGCACGAAATGCACACTTTCTTCGGTAAGTCCCGCATTTTCAAGAACGATGGACTTGGCTTCCGCCAGGGTCAGGTAGTCGGCCCCCGTTGTGGAAGTGCCTGTTTCTTCGGGCGCGGTATTAACCTCGTCGGCCGATTCTTCTATCGGAACCGGTGCCTGAGAAGCCGTGTTCCCACAGCCGGTCAGCGAGAACAGCATACAGTTGGTGACAAAAATGATTTTTGCGGTTTTTAAAATACGATTCTGCTTCATGGTCTCCTCCTCTAATATATGCCTGTGTTTTATTTAGTATAAAATCTTCGTAAAACTTTTTCAGGTCTGATTTTATTTTACTATATTATTATATAAAGGAAGTTTTTTAAAGTCAACGAACAGCAGGTGGCTTAGTAACAATTCAGCCTTCGATTCTCCTGTTACGGAATCGGGCCGTTTTGGGAAATGCCCGGACAATGCACTTTATTTAATTTTATCTTGTAATGGAAAAAAGAATATGCTACAATCATTTTCAAGCAAAGAACAGATCTAAGATTCCCATGATATCTTAACGGATTGACGCAAAATCCGTATCTATGCAGAGTTATCTCTGCGAGAACTCCCTGCTTATAACTAAATAACTGCAGGGAGGAAAATGACGGGATTACTGACGATATCCTCTCTGTCTTTACAAAAGAGAGGATATAATATGCAGCAGAATGAAAAAAGCAGAAAAACGTCATCGAAAATGAACACAGGGCATATGGAGCCCACACAAGGGTTGTGGAGCGATAATGAGAACCGGAAGATATTTTCGGGAAAGATCTGGCGATGTACACTTTCAGGGAACAGTGTGCAGAGGTGCCTGAGCTGTTACTGGAAGACGGTACGAGTAAGATTTTTTTGAATGTGATGAGCAGGAATGGCAGAGCCGAGCTGGTCAGTCTGCTACAGTATATGAAGCATACCACGCTTGAAAATGCTGATATTTCTGTTATGGATAAACGGATCCTGCATTTGGACAGTATCGTGGAGGAAGTAAAGCAGACCGAAGAATGGGAGGTTGTAAGGTTGAAAAATCACACTGATGTGCTGATTTTTCAACTGCGAGTTTGTGTCGG
>OFFS01000134.1_pt1 | contig 63188 bp, 68 predicted proteins | sample 1521541 | NCBI WGS metagenome assembly OFFS01 (sample SAMEA3504127, study PRJEB24116) | mouse gut metagenome | biome: mouse gut; feature: mouse-associated habitat; material: faeces | place: Denmark | collected 2011 | reverse complement strand
AGTTGCTTAACTCTCTTTACAAACTATTCATCAACAGGATTTGACAAACAGCCTTAAGATATTATACTCTACTACACAAAAACACTCCATGATCATCAAAAATCATGGAGTGTTTTATCAATCTATTAAATTAGTAAATGTAATTAGTTTCTAAATTACATTCCCATACCCATACCTGGGTTTGGAGCTGCAGGAGCTTGGTTCTTGTCATCTTCTGGAGCGTCAGCAACAACAGCTTCAGTAGTTAATAACAAGGCAGCAATTGAAGCAGCATTTTGAAGTGCTGAACGAGTTACCTTAGTTGGGTCGATAATACCAGCCTTAACCATGTTTTCCCACTTGTTAGTTGCAGCATTGTAACCAACTTCTGGGTCTTCATGCTCTAAGTGGTCTAAGATAACAGCACCATCTTTACCAGCGTTTTCAGCAATTTGACGTACAGGAGCGCCTAAAGCTTTCATAACAATCTTAACACCAGTTTCTGCGTCTTCGCTATCACCCTTAACAGTGCCTTGGATGGACTTCATAACATCAACTAATGCAGTACCACCACCAGCAACGTAACCTTCTTCAACAGCGGCACGGGTTGCGTTCAAAGCGTCTTCGATTCTGTACTTTCTTTCCTTTAATTCAGTTTCAGTAGCAGCACCAACCTTGATAACAGCAACACCACCAGCAAGTTTAGCAAGACGTTCTTGTAATTTTTCACGGTCAAAGTCTGAAGTAGTGTCAGCAATTTGCTTCTTGATTTGATCTACACGTTCTGCAATAGCTTCCTTAGAACCAGCACCTTCAACAATAGTAGTTGAATCCTTGGTTACAGTAACCTTGCCAGCCTTACCTAATTGATCAATCTTAGTGTCCTTTAATTCAAGACCTAAGTCTGAAGAAATTACAGTACCACCAGTTAAGATAGCGATATCTTCAAGCATTGCCTTACGACGGTCACCAAAGCCAGGAGCCTTAACAGCAACAACATTGAAAGTACCACGGATCTTGTTCAAAACAAGAGTTGGAAGAGCTTCACCATCAACATCATCAGCAATGATTAATAAGCTCTTACCTTGTTGAACGATTTCTTGTAATAATGGCAAGATATCTTGAATGTTAGAAATCTTCTTGTCAGTAATCAAAATGTAAGGGTTGTCTAAGTCTGCTTCCATCTTGTCGTTGTCAGTTACCATGTATTGTGATAAGTAACCACGATCGAATTGCATACCTTCAACTACTGAAAGTTCAGTATCAATACCCTTTGATTCTTCGATAGTAATAACACCATCGTGACCAACTTTTTCCATTGCGTCAGCGATTAAGTTACCAACTTCAGTTGAAGCTGATGAAACAGAAGCAACTTGAGCAATTTCGTCCTTAGTACTTACCTTGTGGCTAATCTTGTGTAATTCATCAACAGCTGCCTTAGTAGCAGTTTCAATACCGCGACGAATGCCAACAGGGTTTGCACCAGCAGTAACATTCTTCATACCTTCACGAACGATTGCTTGAGTTAAAACAGTAGCAGTAGTAGTACCGTCACCAGCAATGTCGTTAGTCTTTTGTGCAGCTTCAGAAACAAGCTTTGCACCCATGTTTTCAAAATGGTTTTCTAATTCAATACTCTTAGCGATAGTAACACCATCGTTAGTAATGTCAGGAGCACCATAACTCTTTTCCAAAACAACATTTCTACCCTTAGGTCCTAAAGTTGTCTTAACAGTATCTGCTAATTTATCAACACCTTTTAATAATGAGTGTCTTGCATTTTCAGAAAATTTAATCTCTTTAGCCATATTATATGCCACCTTTTATTTCAAATTTTATTACTTAACGACAGCTAATAAGTCGCTTTCACGAAGAACTAAGTACTTTTTGCCTTCGTACTTCAAGTTAGTGCCAGAGTATTTATCAAAGAATACAGTTTCACCTTTTGCAACTGACATAGGAATTAAGTCGCCATTTGCGTTGCGCTTACCATTTCCTACGGCAATAATTTCGCCCATTTGAGGCTTTTCTTTAGCGTTAGAAGCCAGGACAATGCCTCCAACTTTTTCTTCTTCTTCGTCTTTTACTTTAACGATCACGCGATCACCGATTGGTTGTAACACGTTAGTCCCTCCTGTACATAATTTAAATCTATAATTATATTACTTAGCACTCATATATTATAAGTGCTAACTTACAATTACGATAGTACATTGTTTATAAAAGAAAAGCAAGTATTTAGACACAAAAATTAGCACTTTTGTCACCAGAGTGCTAAAAAGTGCTAATTTACTCATATAATTAGATTAATTTTGGTAATTTTTTGATAAAATTAAACAAGCACAAAAAGTTAAATATGCGGTGGTACTTTTGCTTGAGGGGATGATGCCAATGGTGTAATAACTGTTGTACAAAGTCTTACTGAAGGGAGGTACACTTTGCTTTATGGCAGCCTTTTTGGGTGCTGTCTTTATCTTTATTGGTCTCTTAGATTGTGTTGTTCTAGCTTTAATAAAACTTGTAAACGATGCAAACAAGTTGGCGCAAGCTGTAAAAAGACTGATAAAGACTGTCCACGACTTGTAGAAGAAAAAATAGAGCAAACAAAAAAGCCGCTTGATAACTTTGGTCAGGTTGATAGCGGCTTTTAGTTTGCATTAATCTTTAACCACCGCACTTTTAGCGGCTTGTGCTTTGAGAGAGCTATTGGTAGTAGCTCTCTTTTTTGTACTATAAATAGTTTATAGCAATATATTAATAAGTTCAATTACAAGCCCTTAAACTTTTGATAAAATTAAACAAGCACAAAAAGTTAAATATGCGGTGGTACTTTCGTTTGAGGGGATGATGCCAATGGTGTAATAACTGTTGTTCAGAGTCTTACTGAAGGGAGGTACACTTTGATTTATGACAGCCTTTTTGGGTGCTGTCTTTATCTTTATTGGTCTCTTAGATTGTGTTGTTCTAGCTTTAATAAAACTTGTAAACGATGCAAACAAGTTGGCGCAAGCTGTAAAAAGACTGATAAAGACTGTCCACGACTTGTAGAAGAAAAAATAGAGCAAACAAAAAAGCCGCTTGATAACTTTTGTCTGAGTTGAAGGCGACTTTTAGCTTGCTTTTAAATTCTATGCCACCGCATTTTAGCGGCTTGTGCTTTGAGGGCTATTACCAGTAGCTCTCTTTTTTTATGCTATAAATATTCTACTTCTTTTTTATTTTTCTTTCAAATTGAAACAATAATATATTAAACTCTCTTAACAGTAATATCTCCCATATTGGCGCGGCCTTGAAGCACTAAAGTTGGACCCTCTGCTGGTTGATCACCATCAATAGTAATATCATTGAACCCTTGATTTAATTGATTATCTACCCGCCAAGACGTTGGAATGTAGAATGTTAAATCTCCCATTGACATATTTACATTAGCAATCACTTCATCCCCAGCTGGTTTTGCTGAATCAAGGTAGACATTAACGTCTCCCATTGAAACATTTATCGTTACTGTCTCTAAATGCTGTGAATGAACATAACGTGAAGTAGACGACATTTTTTCGCTAATTACAATATTGTCACCATTATCTGAACTTGTTGTATCAGAAAATACATGTTCAGCCTTAAATTTATGAGGTGCCTTTAAGTCAGACCAATTAGTACTGACTTTTTCACCATTAATAATTACAGTTGGCTTCCAACTTTTTTTGAAGATTAATCTTAAACCTCCCCAAACCAAAAATGCTGCTAAAAGCACTGTCCAAGGAACAATACTTTCAATGTGAAGAGGCTTTGCATAGATAATTAATAAAAATGCAATTGAAAAAATTGTCCCACCTAAACTTCTATTAATTAAGGAAGTAATTAATGTTGCCGCAAATACCACGGTCCAAAAAATTGTCCAGAATCCTAACTCTACTGGAATTAAATGCAACTGGTCTAAAACTAAAAACGCTGCTGCTGCAAGCAGGCCTAAGCCCCAAAGAATCCTTCCAAAACTGGCCTTTCTCATGATAATGCCCTTCTCTCTTTTAATCTATCATTTAAATCTCGATAATATCGTCTAGAAACATAGACTGTCTTATATGAATCATGAAATTTAATCTGACAATTAGAGATCGATTTGGTAATAGCATAAATCTGATCTAAATTTAAAATTGTCGATTTTGATATTCGCATGAACTGTCCACCTAATAAGTTTTCTAATTCATATAATTTATATTTAACAAAATATGCATTCCTAGTCGTATGCGCCATTACTTGCTTAGCATCTGTTTCAAAAAACAAAATATCATTAATACTTAAATAGTAGGAAGTGTTGTCCATCATTCCTTCAATTTGGTCAGGATGATCTGAATCCATTTGAAGCTGTTGATAAATTCTTTCTATTTCAGGCGTTAACTGACCAGCATGAATAGTTATTTCTGTTTCCTTCTGATCGGGATCAAGTTCAAGCTTAACTTTCACAATTCTCACTTCCTTGTTTCATTTTCGATAATTATATTAAACATGAATGTAAGATTAAAATCTAGTGAAATTAACCAAGTGGTCATTTTCTAGTCCTAAGTGGTCAAAAAAAGAAATATGAATCAAGAGGGGGAATCTTGTTTCATACTTCTTTTATTTTTTATCCTAGTAATCGCTCGGCTTGGGCAATTACATTTTTACCATTCATTGTGCCATAATCTTGCATCCCAATTGCTTTTAAGGGAATATTGTGCTTATTTGCATCCATCTTAAATTGCTCTTCCATGTACTTAATTTGTGGTCCAATTAAAATGCAATCTGGTGCATCTTTTTCAATAATATCTTCTACTTGAGCTGCTGCGACAGTCTTAATTTCATACTTTTTCTCTACTTTAGTCGATCTTTTATTAATACTTCCGATAAGCAGGCGCTTGATAGTCTTCCATAAACTGCAGAATTTTATCAAAATCAGTTCCAAAATAAATTGCGTCTAAGTAAATGTTCTCCAAAAAATCATCTTGATTCATTCGCTTAAGGAGTTTATCTAAATAATCATAGAAACCTTCATAATTATAAAAAGCTACCGGCTTAGCATTGTCACCAATTGCAGTCCAAGAAATAGCCTGACTTATTTCTTCTAAAGTTCCAATACTTCCAGGTAAAGCTACCATTCCATCAGCTAAGTTCATCATGGTATCTTTTCGCTTATCCATATTAGAAACTACACGGAAATCCTGTACTTCGTCATAAGCAGCTCCGCGATCCTTTAATTCTTCAGTAATGATACCGTGGACGATACCACCATTTTCTAAAACACCGTCTGCAACTGCCCGCATTAAACCGAACTTTCCGCCACCATAAACTAATTCAATTTGGTGGTCAGCCATCTTCTTACCAAAATTATAGGCAGCCTTGGAGTATTCAGGACGATTTCCAGTCCTTGCTCCACAATATACTGCAAGTTTTTTAATCATTTTATCTACCTTATTTCTATCTCATTAATTTTTCTATGCTCATATATCTTAGAATTATTTTCTCTTTAATTACAAATAAAAGCGCATAAAAAATACACAAGCCTACATAAACTTGTGCAACAGTACTATTTTATAGTAAATTATTTTTTGTTCTTATCTTTATCTGAGTCCAAAAAGTAAATTAAAGTTTGCAGTTCAGTTGCTAAGTCAACATTTTGAACCCGAACGCTAGATGGAGCAGATAAACGGAGCGGCGTGAAATTCATAATTCCCTTAATTCCAGCATCAAACATTTCATTAGCTGTCTTTTGAGCTGCTGTTTGAGGAACACAGAGAATCGCAATGGTAATCTGTTGTTCACGCAATTGCTTCTTCATCTCACTCATATCATAAACTGGCACACCTGACATAATTGTTCCAGTAATTTCAGGATTAATATCAAAAGCAGCACTAATTCTGATATTATTAGTACGCTTAAAGTTATAATTTAAAAGCGCATGACCCATGTTACCAACACCAACCAAGGCAACATTGGTTAAGGTATCTTGATTTAAAATCTTTTTAAAGAAATTAAGTAAGTTCTTAACGTCATAACCGTATCCACGCTTACCTAAAGCACCAAAATAAGAAAAGTCTCGACGAATTGAAGCACTGTCTACCTGAACAGCTTCAGCAAGTTCCGTTGAAGATACTTTTTCTTTTCCTTCATCATTCAAAAAAATCAAATAACGGTAATAAAGTGGCAAGCGTCTAGCGGTAGCCTTAGGAATCTTAATTTCATCCATGAGAGGCCTCTTTCTTTCATAAAATAAAAATGTGAAATATTTACTAATCAAACTAATAATAGGCATTCTTCAAGGATAAATCAAGAAACAATTTTCACAAAGATAATATTTTCATAAAATTTAAAACATTCGCTATGTTAAAATAAGCTCTAGGAGAAAAATATTATGATTATTGCACAAGCTCAAGACCTCGAACAACGTTTTGGAGGCAATACTATTTTCAGTAACATTTCTTTTTCTGTTCCTGATAATGCCAGAATCGGTCTGGTTGGTCCTAACGGAGCTGGAAAAACTACCTTATTAAAGATTATGACTGGCCAGCAAGAACCAACTAGTGGCCAATTTACCATTAATAAGGGATTAAAAGTCGGCTATATCGCCCAGGAAAATGCCCTAGATGAAAACAAAACCATCTGGGATGAAATGCTTACTGTCTTTGATAATTTAATTGAAAAAAATAAGCGCATCACTAAAATGCAGGAGCAAATTGCTGAACATCCTGAAGATGAAGACCTGCTCAAGCGCTACGACCAGCTTGCCTATGACTTTGAACAAGAAGGCGGCTTTACTTATCAAGCTGAAATTAAAAGTATCCTTAATGGTTTCAATTTTAAAGAAAATACTTGGCAGAAAGTCATCAGAACTCTTTCTGGTGGTGAAAAAACACGTCTTGCTTTTGTGAAATTACTGTTGCAAAAGCCACCAGTTCTCTTGCTAGACGAACCTACTAACTATCTTGACTTAGATACTTTAGATTGGTTAGAAGCATTCTTAAAGAACTACCAAGGCGCAATTATCACTGTTTCTCACGACCAGTACTTCTTAGATCACTTAGCTAACCAAATCTTTGAATTAAACTTTGGAAAACTAACTACTTTTAAGGGTAACTATAGTCAATACGTTAAAGAACGTGAATTGATGGATAGTCAGCAAGAAGCGGCTTATGAAAAGCAACAAGAAAAGATCAAAAAAGAAGAAGAGTTCATTCAAAAGAACTTAGTTCGTGCTTCTACTACTAAACGTGCTCAAAGTAGACGTAAGGCTTTAGACAAGATGGAGCGAATTAAGCCACCTAAGCATAAGCAAAAAGTTCGCATTAACTTTACTAGTGACCGTCCTTCAGGAAAAGAAGTCTTAATTGCCAAAGACTTAACTATCGGTTATCCAGATAAAACAATGGTTTCTGACATTGACTTTCAAGTTAATAAAAATGACCGGGTTGCAATTATCGGACCAAACGGAATTGGTAAGTCTACCCTGCTTAAAACAATCATGAAAAAACTCGAGCCTAAAGATGGTTCGATTAAGTATGGTGCTAGTTTAGACATTGGTTACTACGATCAAGAACTTCAAAGTCTTGATCCTTCAAAGACAGTTCTTGATACAATTTGGGATCGTCATAAGACCATGCCAGAAAAAGACGTTCGCTCAATCTTAGCTTCCTTCTTATTTACTGCTGAAGATATTGATAAGACAGTTGGCCAATTATCTGGTGGACAAAAAGCTCGTTTAACCTTAACTGTTTTGTCTCTTGAAAAAGACAACTTCTTGCTAATGGACGAGCCAACTAACCACTTAGATATTGAAGCAAAAGAAGTGCTTGAACAAGCTTTAGATAATTATGACGGTACCCTACTCTTTGTTTCTCACGACCGTTACTTTATTAACGAGTTAGCTAATAAGATTATTTCAGTTCGCGATGGTCACGCTAAGATCTACAATGGTAATTATTCTTACTACTTAGATGAAAAAGCTAAACAAGCTGCTGCTGTTCAAGAAGCAAAAGCTGAACAAACTGAAAGTACTACTAGTGCTAATCAAAATAAAGGTAAACTTTCCTATCAAGAACAAAAGGCTCGTGATTCACAAAAACGTAAGTTAGAACGCGCTGTTAGTGATGCAGAAGCTAGAATTGAAAAATTAGAAAATGAAGAACAAGAGATTCAAACTGAAATGGCTAATCCAGATATTGCTGCTTCTTTTGAAAAGCTTGGACCTCTTCAAGAAAAATTATCTGCTGTTCAAGAGCAACTAGATCAAGCAAATACTGACTGGGAAAATGCTTTAGAAGCACTAGATGAATTTGAATAATTTTTGACCATCCGATGAGGAATGGTTTTTTTCTACGTAAAGTCAAGCATAATAAGAAGTTTAGCTTCATTTTTTATTTGAATTTCAACTTAAGCATCTTTTAGTGTCGATTTATTTTTTTAGTTAGACACGACAAATAAGCCCAGATCTATATCTGATTTTTGGGCTTAGCGTTATAATGTACTTGATCAATTAATTACGACTAAAGTCTTTTTGATTATGTGTGGCTACGTTGTAATTATATGGTTGATCATTGATAATCAGAGCATAAATGGTTCTGATTAATTTATGTATTGAAGCAATAGCTATCTTCTTAAATCTTTTGGTTTGAGAGGATAGCTTTTTGCTTTCATAATAATCTGCTATATGACACGGATTAGTCTTAGCCGCATTATCAATTTGACCAATAGCCCGATAAAGCAATTTGCGTGCCACTGCATTGCCATGCTTTGTAATGCTTAAATTAGAGTCTGTTTCGCCTGACTGATATCTGCCTGGATCAATTCCAATAAAAGCATTGATTTTATTAGGATTACTAAATCTACGCAAATCTCCCAATTCTGCTAAAACTCTGACTGCAGTAGTCTGTGCAAAACCTGGAATGCTTTCTAGGTTTTCTAAATCATGATTAGGCAAAGTTTTGGCGAGTTTAACCATTTTTGTAATTATACTTTCTCGTTTATTGCTTAGATTAAGCAGTCTTTGGGCATAATATTGTGCTTGCTGGACTTCTATGTCAGAGCAAGAAACAACTGGATAAGCTAAATGAGCTAATTCAATTAGTTTATCTGTTGTCCTTTGTGCATGATTAAAAGCGATGCCTTTCAATTTCATCAGCCAGTTAATAATTTGCTTTTTATCATCTTTTCTTACTAAATCACAATGAGGATAACGAGCAACTATTTGCCAATAATTCTTACCTCTAGCAATAGAAAATAAGTTTTCAATTTCGGGAAAGGTTGATTGTAGAGCTTGGTGAAGTCGATTTTTAGCTATTACCAAGTCGCTTGTCAGCTGGTCATAGAAGCGGCTCAAAGCATTAAGCTGCTTATAAGTTTGGGATTCGCTTTGATTAACCGGATGGCAATAAAGTCTTTGAATTAAAGCTAAATGATAAGCATCAGTTTTATCGGTTTTGTTGTGGCGCAGCCCCATATCCATCTCTTTTTTGGCTTTAAGCGGATTAAGAATAACATATTCATAGCCGTAATCTTCAAGAAAAGCCTGTAGTCTGCGTGAATAAACACCGGTAGCTTCAAAAATAATTTGTGGATGTTTAGAAAAAGCAGCCAGCTCATGAAGTAATTGAATAAAACCAGGACGATCATTGGTAATAGTAAGTTCATTTTTACTTTCACCAATTAGTTCGCAAACAGTAGAATGCGACTTGCTTACATCAATTCCAAAAGTAACTTGCATAATATAACCCCCTAAGCTTAAGTAGTAAAACGTATTTACTTAAGAAATCAGATCTAATTTTCTAAACTCGACATCTAAGTGTCCACATTCTTCGAAGAGACTCCTGAAAACTCAAGCAAAACTGCCAGTTTATTATGCGACATCAAGTGTCTAAAGCCCCGATGACATATAGTTTTACTACTACTTAAATTCTACAAGAGAATAAAAATAGTGAATCAATTATCCCGTCGGATAACTAATTCACTATTTAGCTTAGAATGTTTATTATTTTAAAAATTTTCGGCTAATTTTAAATTCATGTTAAAATAGTACCTGTCAAAATGAATTGACGGGAGAAGAAAAATGAAATTTAGAAAAAAGATATTAACTCTTGCCGCAATTGGAACGGCACTTTTAGCAGTTGGATGCTCTAAGACTCAAACTAAGGAGTCTAGTAGCAAAATTCCGACTAAGATTACCAAGAATACTACGGTAACTTTTTGGTATTCATTAACCGGTTCTTCTGAAAAAGCCCTCAAGAAGATGACTGCGGACTTTGAAAAAGAAAATCCAAAAATCAAGATCAAGCTTGAAAGCCAAGGCGGTAATTATGGGGATCTTCAGTCTAAGCTTTCCTCAACAATGCAATCACCTGATAATTTGCCGACTATCACCCAGGCTTATCCAGGATGGTTGTATAATGCCGCTAAGCAAAAAATGCTAGTTGACCTCACTCCTTATGTTAAAAATGATGACCTTGGCTGGGGCTCCTATGCTAAAAGTAATATTAAGCAAGCACTTTGGAACGGCGCAAAAATTAACAATACTCAATACGGAGTCCCCTTCAATAAGTCAGTTGAAGTACTTTTCTATAATAAGACTTTACTAGATCAATATAATCTCAAAGTTCCGCAAACAATGGGCGAGCTTAAGTCTACTTCTGAAAAGATCTATCAAAAGAGTGACCATCAAGTAACTGGGGCTGGTTTTGATGCTTTAAACAATTACTATATGTTGGGGATGAAGGAAAAAGGCATCAACTTTACTAAGAAGATTAACTTTTCTGGTAAAGATTCAAAAGAAGTAATTGACTACTACGCTGATGGGGTTCGTAAGGGCTACTTCATGCAAGCTGGTACTGAAAAATATATGTCTACCCCATTTAATTCTGGTAAGGTAGCAATGTTTATCGGTTCAACTGCTAATGAAGCATATCTAAAACAAGGCTTGAAGAAAGAATATCAATTTGGCATTGCCCCTCGTCCAAGCAAGGTTAATGCGCAACAAGGAACTGATATTTATATGTTTAACCAGGCTAGCGCTAGACAAAAGTCAGCTGCCTTCAAGTATCTAAAATTCTTGACCAGTAAGAAAGAACAATTCTACTGGACTAAAACTACCGGCTATATACCAGTTAATACGCAAGTCCTAAACTCACAAGCTTACAAGTCACTTAATACAAGTAAAGTACCAGCAATCTTGGCTGAGACTACTAAAGACTTGTACTTCTTACCAGTAACTAAGAATGCCACACCTGCTTATGACCAAGTTCAAGCAAGTATGCAAGCAATCTTAGCTGATGCTAAAAAGAAGAAAAATATTAATCCAGCTATTCAGACTGCCAAGCAAAAATTTGATGCTAGCTGGAAACAATAATTAAACATAAAAAATATGCCTAATTAGATCTATCTTGGTCTAATCAGGCATATTTTTGTATACGGTTAATATTAATATCGCTAATGTCCATTTTTATTGTTTATTTTCCACCACCTTTTTAGGAACAAATTGCCAATAAGTACCATCTTGACTTTGATATGCTCCATTGGAAGCCTTTTTTAAATCAAAGGTTACTTTCCTTGTTTTAATTTTATAGCCATCTTTCAATCGCTCAGTTTTAACCCGTCCTAATTTCACCCATTCACCAGCTTGTGGTCGAGTATTTCCATTCTTCGAAAAGGCATTTAAAATATCTTTACTTAATTTTGATGACCTGCTCTCTTCATTGCCACCTAAGCGTGTGGCAATATAAGCAGTATTTTTATCAAACATTAAATAAAAAGAATTACTTAACCTATTATCTTCTTTTTCTAAAGTCATTAGGCTTTGACCAACCCATTCCTCAGGAACTGTGGTCTGATTATGATAAAACCATGCTCCTCCACCAACGAAAAGCAATAATGCTACAAAAGTAGCCACAAATAGTTTTTTATTTTTCATAGCTCACTTTCCCTATCTAGAAATATTTACACAAATAATAAATTTATTTTTATCATTTGTTGTTTATAATTATCACAGCTTTTTTCAGTTTTTATTCATTATGTTGTGCTATACACAACTAAATTTGCCAATATTCCATACATTCTTGATATCCACATTTCATCAGCAATTTTTTTATTTGAGCTGCTTCTTCTGTATTTCCACTAAATAAATTAAAATACAACTCATGACAAATTTGATAAAGCAAAAAATGAGTAGTCGTTTCTAAGCTCGCTAAATAATCTAATGCAGCTTCAATATTATCTCCGTCTAATTTTTGCTTATAGCAATAACAAAGATAATTATTACAAATAATTGCTACTCTTTCCCTCATACTCTCAGAACAAGAATTCTTTTGATAGTGTTTTAATAATTGACCAAGAAAATAGTCTACTTGCTCTAAAGAAAATATTTTCATACAATCAGAAAATAATTGTAATGCACCGATATTTTCCACCCAATTTTCATGTTCTGAAAATCTAGTAACTATTTTATTTTTAAAGGCTAAACTTAAGTCAGATAAGCTATTTTCTAAAGAAGCAATAGCAATTATTGTTCGATATTTAAAAAGTTGATGCTCTTTTAAATCTAGGATTTCATTTAAATAAATTCCTATTTTTTTCCTTTGATTGTTATTAAAAGCATGCAACATCTTTTGCTTCAATTCTTCAGCTTTTTTATCTTCAGACGTATAGTAATCATACTTAACTTTATTAAAAAAATCACTGATATCAATATGGTGTTTCAAAATAATTCTAAATAAAGTATCAATTGAAATATTTTCTAATCCACGCTCTATTTTTGAATAATGACCCTTATTAATAATGCCCTTTATCATCTGTTCCTGAGTTAAGCCTAATTTTTGACGTTCTTCTTTTAACGCCTGTCCAATTTTCATAATCTCATCTCCTTATTTGCTTTTATTTATTTTTTGTTAATTTTATAACAAAAAAAGAATTCAGAAAACTGAATTCTTTACCTAGATGATTAATTTGACTCATGTTAATTAGTTACTTTTGGTTGTTAATGCCTCCATCTCTCTGGTTTAAAAACAATCCTAAGTTTCTGTCTAATTTTTCAAAACTTGTGTTTCCTTCTATCCCTCACGACTCACCAAATAATCATTAGCCTTAGCCAAAATTGCTGACAAGTCTTCAGATCTAAATTCCTTAAAGTTTTGCTTACTAATTCTTTCTTGAGCAGCTTGATAATTTAACCAGTCAGTCGACCTAATTTCACTTTCTTGACGTTTTATTTTTTGATCAGCTTTATATTTTGCTAAAAATAGAGTTACTGTTTTTTCAATTTCGCTAGTGACCTTGTATGAATAACTCTCATGAAAATCAAAATCAAATTCAGGCTTTAATCCTACTTCTTCAAAGACTTCTCTCTTTGCAGCATCCCGTTCTGTTTCACCTGCTTCCAGGTGTCCCTTAGAAAATGCCCAAGCACTCTTAAATTGTTTATATGGTTGACTTTGAATTAATAAATATTCGATTTCTTCATTATTTTTACGCCAGATAATAGCACCTGCAGAATGTTCAGCTTTCATGATTCCTCCCAAACAAAAAACGCCTTGTCAGACACAATTATATCTAACAAAACGTTCTTACTTCTATCTTAATCTAAGCCGCACTTTTCAAAAATTTCATCAACATGCTTCAAATGATAGTGATAATCAAAAGCATCGTCTAGATCTTCTTCAGACAAGTAATTCATAACTTCACTGTCTTCAATTAACTTTCTAAATGAAGTTTGTTCTTGCCAAGACTTATTAGCAAGCTTTTGCACCATGTCATAAGCCTTTTCACGTGATAAACCTGCTTCATCAATTAACTTCAAAAGCACACGTTGTGAATAAATCAAACCATAAGTACGATCCATATTCTTGAGCATTGTTTCTGGGAAAACATCTAAGTTAGTTAAGATGCGGTTGAAGCGGTTCAACATGTAGTCAATTCCAATGGTTGCATCAGGTAAAATTACACGTTCAGCACTTGAATGAGAAATATCTCTTTCATGCCATAAAGCTACATCTTCATAAGCTGGTACCATGTAGCCACGTATTACTCTAGCCATACCGGATAAGTTCTCAGAACCAATTGGATTGTGCTTGTGAGGCATTGCAGAAGAGCCCTTTTGACCAGCTCTAAAGTGTTCTTCAACTTCGTGAATTTCACTTCTTTGCAGTCCACGAATTTCAGTTGCCCAGTTCTCAATACTTGTTGCAATTAAGGCAATTGTAGCAATGTAGTAAGCATGTAAGTCTCTTGGTAAAACTTGACTAGTTACAGGTTGTTGAGTTAAACCTAATTGCTTTAAAACGCTAGTTTCAACTGCTGGTGGCACATTGGCAAAAGTACCAACGGCACCAGAAATTTTACCAGACTCTACATCTTTAGCGGCTGCTTTAAAGCGTTCAATGTCACGGTTAATCTCGGCATACCAGCGAGCAAGCTTCAAACCAAAAGTAGTTGGTTCTGCTTGAACACCGTGAGTACGGCCCATTTCAACAGTGTATTTGTACTTCTTAGCTTTTTCGGCAATAGTTTCTTTTAAAGCCTCTAAGTCTTTCAAAATGATCTCATTAGCTTGCTTTAAGATATAACCTTGTGCGGTATCAACAACATCAGTTGAAGTTAAACCGAAGTGAACCCACTTCTTCTCTTCACCTAAGCTTTCAGAAACTGTTCTAGTGAAAGCAACCACATCATGGTGGGTAATGGCTTCAAGTTCTGAAACACGCTCAACAGTAAAAGAAGCATTGTCTGCAATTTTCTTAGCATCTGCTTCTGGCACTTCACCAAGTTCTGCCCATGCGTTAGTTGCAGCGATTTCTACCTTTAACCAAGCAGCGTATTTATTTTCTAAGGACCAAATTTTGCCCATTTCTGGACGAGTATAACGTTCTAACATAAATTATTTTTCCCAAGGATTCTTCAAAACAATAGTTTGTTCACGGTCAGGACCAACTGAAACAGTAACTAGAGGAACACCTACTAATTCAGAAACGCGGTTCAAGAACTTCTTAGCATTTTCTGGTAAATCTTCCCAAGTCTTTACATTGGTAATATCTTCTTCCCATGCAGGAAGTTCTTCATAAACTGGCTTACATCTGTATAATTCCTTCAAACTTGCTGGGTAGTAGTCGATCTTTTCACCATCAAGTTCGTAAGCAGTGGCAATCTTAATCTTGTCAAAACCAGAAAAGACATCTAATAAGTTCAAACTTAAAGCGTTGATACCAGCAACACGCTTAGCGTGACGAAGAGCAACTGAATCAAACCAACCAACACGACGTGGACGACCGGTAACAGTACCGTATTCATGAGCAGTTTCACGAATGCGATCACCAACTTCATCTAATAATTCAGTTGGGAATGGTCCTTCACCAACACGAGTAGTGTAAGCCTTGCAGACACCAATAACAGTATCTAAGCGGTTAGCACCCATTCCGATACCAGAAGCAATCCCACCTGAAATAGTGTTTGAAGAAGTTACGTATGGATAAGTACCTTCATCAATATCAAGCATTACTCCTTGTGCACCTTCAAAAAGAACTTTTTCGTCGTTATCTAAAGCATCGTTTACAACTACTGAGGTATCAGTAACGTATTTCTTCATCTTTTGACCGTATTCAAGGTACTTTTCAAAGATGTCTTCAAATTTAAGTTCAGGCTTACCGTAAACCTTAGTGAATAAAGCATTCTTTTCAGCTAAATTAGTACGTAACTTCTCTTCAAAAGTATCTCTTTCAAGTAAATCGCAAACACGGATACCAGTTCTTGAAGCCTTATCCATGTAACAAGGACCGATACCATTCTTGGTAGTTCCGATCTTCTTGTCACCCTTTGCTTCTTCTTGATAAGTATCTTGCAAAATGTGGTAAGGCATAATAATGTGTGCGCGGTTAGAAATCTTCAAGCCGCTAATGTCGATACCTTCTTTTTCAAGGTTATCTAATTCTCCGAACATTACTTCTGGATTGATAACTACACCATTACCAATTACAGCACCCTTCTTAGCAGCAAAAATTCCAGATGGAATTAGGCGCATTTTGAAAGTCTTATCACCGATTTCAATTGTATGGCCGGCATTATTACCACCATTTGAACGAACAGCCATTGCTGCTTCTTTACTTAAGAAATCGGTAATTTTACCCTTTCCTTCGTCGCCCCATTGACTACCTACAACTGCTATTGCTGTCATTTGATTTCACCTCATAAAAATCATTTTCTTAAAACCGAAGACTAGTTTAACAATCTATATCTTAATAGTCAATTGATTTCCGAACATTTTTAATAATCAATAAAATAAATATTCATTTTTATTCTTGACTTTGGCTAACTTCACCCGTATATTAACTCATGTAGTTTTTAAAGAGCACGAGGTAAATTAAATGAGCAATTATTTTAGTATGGAAGCTTTCGATTATGATGACATCCAACTTGTACCTAATAAATGTATTATTAAGAGCCGGAGCGAGGCTGACACAGGAGTTAAATTCGGAAGTCGAACATTTAAAATCCCAGTTGTTCCTGCAAACATGGAAAGTGTTATTGACGAGGATTTAGCCATTTGGCTTGCAGAAAATGGCTACTATTATGTTATGCACCGTTTTTACCCAGAAAAACGTGCTGACTTCATTAAGATGATGCATGATAAGGGACTATTTGCTTCAATTTCAGTTGGAATTAAGGATAGCGAATACGACTTTATCGACTATCTTGCTAAGGAAAACATTATTCCAGAATATACAACAATTGATGTGGCACATGGTCATTCTGACTATGTAATTAAAATGATCAAGTATATTAAGGAAAAATTACCTGATACATTCTTAACGGCTGGTAATATTGCTACTCCTGAAGCAGTTCGTGAATTAGAAAATGCTGGAGCTGACGCAACTAAAGTTGGTGTGGGACCTGGTAGAGCCTGCATCACAAAGCTTAAGACCGGCTTTGGTACTGGTGGCTGGCAATTAGCAGCGCTTAGAATGTGTTCTAAAGCCGCTAGAAAGCCTTTAATTGCCGACGGCGGAATTCGCCATAATGGTGACATCGCTAAGTCTGTTCGCTTTGGTGCTTCAATGGTTATGATTGGCTCACTTTTTGCTGGTCATGAAGAATCTCCTGGTAACTTAATTACTATTGATGGCAAACGTTATAAACAATACTGGGGTTCAGCTTCTGAAGTTCAAAAAGGTGCCTACCGCAATGTCGAAGGAAAGCAAATGTTAGTTCCATACCGTGGCTCAATTAAAGATACCTTACGTGAGATGCAAGAAGATCTCCAGTCTTCAATTTCTTATGCTGGTGGAAAAGATCTAAGTGCAATCAGAGTAGTAGACTATGTTATTGTTAAATCTTCTATTTTTGATGGAGATAAGTAATAAGTTTTCACTATATTACAACATTCACAGTAAATAGTTATCAAACCATATCTGTTAGCAATCAAGCTAATGGATATGGCTTTTTTATAAACTGAAGTTGTATTTTTAAACGTTTTATCTGTATAAAAAGTCAAAAATCCACTATAATTATAGATGAATACCGCTACCCATTATGTATTTAAGGAGGAATTTTAGAATGAATGAAAAGACTAATAAACTTTATTTTCTAAAAATGAAAATAGAAAATCATCCCTTATTCTCTGATGAATTAGAATTTTCACTCATGAGTGATGCACGTGTATTAGAAAGCACTAAAAGTCAACTAACACATCTTGCTGGAAATCTTTGGATCAATAATATCATCACTATTGTTGGTAAAAATGCTACCGGTAAGACAACGATTATGAGTACCATCATCGGGATGCTTAAATTGCTTTTATATAGAATGTCAATTGACCAAACTTCCCTTCAGGACATTTTTATTGGAACAGAACCAATAAAGGTCACGACCTACTTTTATGGTGAAGATGAGATTTTATATAAAGATGTGACTACTTTCAATTTAGATAAAGCTAGTCCAAATAAAAAGTGGATCATTGGCAATGAAGTGATTTACGAAAAGAAATTTAATAAGAGATCTACCAAGAAAAATATCTTAAATTTCAAAAATATTGATCCACTCTTTGATAGGAATAAGTTGAGTGAAGAAGCTACCTCTCTACTCTCTCCTGATGATTCAATTTTCAGATTAGTTCAAGCAAAGAAAAAATATGCCGTTCAATCTATTAGTGGTAACTTAATGCTTGCAAATGTAAACGCCCTTTTATATGGAGACAAAGATGTCCCAACTGAAATTCTAAATTATTTAGATCCAACGATTGAATATTTGAAAATTGAACAAGATAGAGACGAATCTGGTCAGTTAAAAATTCTATACCGTCTAAAATTCAAGAATCGTGAGGAAGAAATTAATGCGACAGCATTCGATGTTATTGAGCATTATTTATCGTCTGGAACGGCTAAAGGAATTACTTTATACGGGAGTGTGATTGCTGCTTTGCAAACTGGTGGAATAATTTTTGTTGATGAATTAGAGAATCACTTTAATCATGCTATCGTTAGATCCTTTATTGAAGATTTTTCTGATCCAAAGGTTAATGTTAACCGCGCAATATTGATTTTCAGTACTCACTATTCCGAGTTATTAGATGATTTAGAACGAGGAGATGAAGTTTATATTGCTAAAAGAGATAATCAGATTCAATTACAAAGATACTCGTCTTCTAATGTCAGAAGTGATTTAAATAAGAGTGAGGTCTTTGAATCAGATTATTTGGGCGGAACTGCTCCAGAATATTCTGCTTACATGCAATTAAAGAAGGCTACTAAGAAGGCGGTGGACAATACTCGTGAATAATGAATTAGTGGCTTTCATCGCAGAGGGAAATACAGAACAAGCAATAATTGACGTTCTCTTAGATCATGATGCACTAAGGTGTACTCGAGAGAATGTGTTACAAGAAGTTATCGTTCAAATTAAAATAATCTCTACAATAATAATCATTGGACTACTATATGCTACCCATTGATTAAGTGGCACTTTTTTGTTCAATATTTCTATAAGTTTATAGCGAGCGTCTCACAGGCGTGTTTACGAAAAATTAATAGACATAAAAGTAAAGAATATCTAATAAGTAATCATATATTTCTTTTTGATTGTAATTGTATGGTAAAATGATATCATAATGTAAGAAAGGATGATTTTTATGACTTCATCAACTACAATTCGTTTAGATGACGATCTAAAGAAAGAATTACAAAAAGAATTAGATGTTGCTGGCATATCTATGAATGCATATTTTGTAATGGCAGCTAAGCAATTAGTATTACAAAAGAAAATTCCTTTTGAAGTTTTAACTGAAGCAGAGATTCCTAATAACACTACTAGAAAAGCCATGCTTCTAGCCGATGCTAAAGATGAAGGAATAATCCCAGATGATTCCCCTAGTTTCAATAATATTGATGATTTAATGAATTCTTTGGATGAGGACTAATGTTTACGATAAAATACGAACCTCAATTTAAAAAAGACTACAAAAAATTTAAACACCAATATCCGGAATTAGTAAAAGATTTTAGGAACACACTGAACCAATTAATTAGAAATGGAAAAGTTGGTAATGGTTATGATCTTCATTCACTAGATAAGAGAAGCGGGAACTATAGTGGTCACTTTGATTATCATTTAAGTGACGGTAAAGTAGACGTTGTTGTCATTTATAAGCCTCATAAAACAAATCCACAAATTCGGTTAGTCCGAATTGGAAGCCATAAGGAACTATTTAGTGGGAAAGAAAAGTAAAAATTAGTGGGCAATAAAAGAACTACTCTAGCTGATTTGTTAAAATAACCCTCACAACAAAAAAGATGTCGTTAATCTTCGCACTACGCGTTGATTAAGCGACATCTTTTTTTGTTTAATATTTCTACAAGTTGATCATAATGCTAAAGGCTAAGCCCCAAATAATAACATAAATCACAGCAACCATTACTAGATAAATTACTGCACCCCAGAATGGATCATGGATCATCTTTTCGGTTCCCGGATCAGGACAAACAACCAATAAGAATGAACCTAAAGAAAACAGTGCATAGAAGATCCAGACTAAGACCTCTCCAAATCCAAGCAAGCCTGAGCTTAAGCTTAGGATTAAGAAGAAGAATGCACAAATTACAATCCAGAAGTTCCAGTTAGTTACTTGTGCAACCTTGTTAACATATTGCCAAAAGCCGCCAGTACTACCAAACACGAACAAGTGACCAACCATGGAACAAAGAATCGTAATAATTTGAACACAGAACAGAATTACGATTGACCAGAAGGTAAAACCTGATGCATGATGGATCAGCGTAATATCAAACATATTAGCAATATAATTACTAGTAATAGCTAAACCAATGAATAATACAATATCTTCACCTAATAAGGTAACAACTCCATACCACTTTTCCCCTAGGTTGTGACCGAGAGGATAGCGCCATGACTCTACCAGCCAACGCCAATATGTGTTAGGAGTTTCCTCTTGTGGAGCTTGAACTTCATCTCTCATAATAAATTCCTCCTCAAGATTATTGATCTTTCAATTCTTATTATAACAATAATCCTTATTTATAGGCAGAATAAGGTCTTTTTTGTTATTAAACACAAAAAACAAGCAACCATTCAGTTGCTTGTTTTCGATGAAAAATGTTAAACGATATTTTATGTAAAAATAAAATAAAAGATAAGTGGATTAGAGCTTTCACCCTAATTAAAAAATCAAACTGTTATTTATTCATTCTTTGGAGTTAGCTTATTCAAATCACCTTCTTTAAAAAAGGCACGATATTGTTCAGCGGAAATATTAGGTTCTGAAGTCGAATTTTCTTTATCTACCATGTCTTTGGATCCAGAATCTGAATCTTTACCTTTTTTAGATTTAGGATATTTACAATTAGGAATGAACACATGATGAAGTTCTTTAGAGTTTTGAATATCTATAATTCTTATTCGTGTACCAATCGGAACTATATCAGTCCATTCTTTACAAATTGCTTCCGCTTCATAGTAACAAGGCTTATTGTCTCGAGCTTCATTTTCAAAATCTAATTGGGATTTCCTCTCAGTATTAAAGATTTCATTCGCTTCTTTAACTTGAGGATAAATGTTAATATTATTGACATTCTGATTACTTCCAAGAATATCTCCAATATAGGATGTTGAGTCGGTAAACATGCCAAAAACATGTCCTGCATCAATCTCATATTTATTTGAAAGCTTTTTTGTATAGTTTTTTGATAATACTTCACACATAAGAGTGTCGAGAAGTTTAGACTTACTTTCTTTTTCCTTTTTTCTCTTATTTATCCAAGATTCGTCATGTCGAACATTTTTATGAGTGTACTCTCCCATACCCTTCCATAGACAACCACGCCAACCTGTAATTATTACTCTCCCATATTCGTAATAACACACAGGAAGAATAGGCTGATGGTGTGACAAAAAGTTGTCTATGATCTTGGCTGCCTTTTTATTATCTGTTAGCTTGAAGTAATTATTCTTATTACCTTCAATATACTCAATACTGTAATCACGTAACTGCTCAACTCCACCTAAGTTCTCATCTTCTTTAAACCCAAGGCGCTTCAGCACTTCTTTTTCTTTCATAAAAAGACTAGTTACGCTTTCTCTTCTTATCGCCTGCCAAAGAGCCTAGGCCTAGAGATGCTAAAGACAATCCTGCTAAAGCAGCAAATACGCTAAGCTTATCGTTAGCACCAGTTTGTGGTAATGAGTTCTTAGATGCATTAGCTTGGGCAACTAACTTCTTAGTTTGAGGACTTAAAACAGATGCATTATTTGATCTTACTACAGTGTTAGTTAAGACTTCACTTCTTTGAGTAGTAAATACAGCCCCTGATGAAGCTACAGAGCTAGAAGTGCCAGCTTGAACACTAGTAGTTGTAGTGGCAGCTTGCTTAGAAGCTGAAACATTATCTAGAGCCTTGTTGATTTGAGCATCAAGAGCAGCACGCTTTTGGTCTGCCTTTTGCTTGTTGATTGTAGTATTTAATTGCTTGATCTTAGATTCATAGTTAGTAATTGCTGTTGATAAATCTTCAATATGATTGTTTAACTTAGTCAATTCATCTTGAGCAGCTTGGTATTCCTTATCAGTCTTAGCAGCGTCTTCTTTTGCTTCATTATAAGCTTTAGTCTTATCTGCTAATTCAGCATTTGCCTTGTTCAAGTTATCAATTACATCTTTATGGGTGCTTACATATTCATCATATTCAGCTTTAGCCTTAGCTAAGTTAGCGTCCGCTTGTTCTTTAGTAGTTTTAGCAGTTGATAACTTAGCTTTCAATTCATCTAAACGAGAAGTAATAGCTGATAATTCACTTGTTGCTTTGTCTAAGTTAGCTTTGCTTTCTGCTACTGAACTTTCAGCCTTGCTCTTTGCACTGTTAAGGTCATTCAGCTTAGCCGTTAACTTATCTAAGTTGGCTTTAGCAGCGTTAAATTGAGCAAGAAGATCTTTATTCTCAGCTTGGTAAGTAGCTAAATCAGATTCTGCCTTAGATTGAGCTTTATCAAGGGATGCTTGTTTATCCTTTAATTCTTGAACGCGACCTGGTAGAACTGCAATCTTCTTGTCTGCATCTGCCTTAGTTGCTTTTGCATCTGTAAGGGTCTTGTTAGTATCACTAATTGACTTAGTCAAATCACTAATGCGAGTATTAAGTCCCTTAATATCGTTAGTTAAACCGTTAATTTGATTATCTAAGTTAGCTTTCTTAGGAGTTAAGGTGTTTACTAAAACTAAGTTATCAGTGTATTGCTTTTTCAATTCACTCTTGTCGTCAGTTAATGCAATATTTGCATTCACATTGAATGTTTTTGGATCTAAAACATTAGATTCATGAACATTGATGAAATGTAATTGTAAGTCATCAAATCCCCAATGATTTGGCGTTGGCTTCGCACTAAAGCTAATTGCTGCATATGTTTTACCTTTTGCAGTATTACTAAATACGTCTTGAGACAAAATACTATCTGCGTGCAACCATTCATTGTAATTGAATGCAAATCGTTTAACGGCATTATATACTTGGTTCTTTAAATGATCCATATCATCTAAACGATTGTTATAATCCGTTTGTGAATGACTATATGTGTTTCTTGAACCATATGCTAAATATTGATCACTATAATGATATGGATTTCCTGTTTGCTCAGCTTCGGCTTTTACTTGCGCAAACGGTAGTTCAGTCATACCAAATCGATCAGTTGCTAAATCTTCATAATATTGATTGTCTTTACTATATGCGCCATCCTTACGTGAAACAGTATATCTTAATTCATATTGATGGGCTAATTCATTAATTCCTGCACTATCGTGATGATTTGCATCGGAATCCCAGTCATCTTTGACATATCTATCTGCAATTGCATTTGCAAAGTCTAATGCTGATTCATTAAAGGTCCATGGATCTACACCAATTTGGGTTCTTAATTGATTAATTAAATCAATGCCAAACTTATTTAATTCGATTTGATCAGCTCTGGACATGTGCTTTAAATCAACCATATGATTCTTTTCAGCTTCATTATGCTTATATTCGTTTTGTGTCCAACCTACCCAACTTGCAGCGGCCATTTCTTTTTTGTATTGATCCATATCGGATCGTTTACTTAAATCTTTACCATTCCACTTCCTTACAGTATCTTTGTAAACTTGTGGCATAACCATAGTATTTACTACTGCATCTTTATCTGCATCTAATTCAGCTTTTGCAGTGTTCATCTTAGCTTGTGCTGTTTGCAAATCTTTAGCGACTTGATCTCGTTGACTAGTTAAGTCACTTGCTTGTTTTTGCTTATTGCTTAATTCAGTCTTTGCACTATTTAATGCAGCCGTCTCACTATTTAATTTTGCTTGTGCATTATTAATAGTTTCTGCTGCTTTATTTGCGGTATCTTGTGCAGTCTTTAACTCAGTTTGAGCTTGAGTTAATTCCTGAGCATTTTCTTGTGCAGCTTTTTGCGCATCGTCTGCTTCTTTTGCTTGTTTATCTAATTCAGCTTTAACAGGTTGATATTCTTTGTTTACAGCATCATAAGTCTTTTGAGCGTCATTTACTTGACCTTGAGTCTTACTAATTTCTTCATTAGTCTTATTCAACGTTTCAGTATTAATCTTTAAAGCATCTTCTTGTGCTTGACGATTATTTAAAGCTTCTGCTTGTTTAGTATTTTGAACATTAATTTGTTCTTGAGTACTTTGAACGTCAGCGTTTGCTTTATTCACATCATTTTGTGCAGACTTAACATTATTTTCATAAGAAGCATCATAATTTGCTTGAGCTTTAGCTTGAGCCTCTTGAGCAGTCTTTAATTGATCTTGAGTATTTTCTAATACATTTTGAGCTGATTGATTATTTGAGTCAGCAGTTAAAACATTTGCTTGAGCATCAGAAGTTTTACGAACAGCGTCATCATGTTCTGTCTGTGCTTCTTGCAATTGATCTTGAGTTTGAGTTAAATCTTTTTGATTTTGATCAATTGTCTTTTGGACTGCATTCTTATCAGCTTGCTTTTGAACTTCAGCCGCATGAGCAGTTTGAGTATTAACGCCAGCTACTGCACCAGCAGCAAGTACTGCAGCAGAGACATACATTAACTTACTATTTTTACTTTTCATTCTTACTCCTCCAAATAAAATTAAATAACTGGTTTCGATCTAAAGGGTAGATACAATTATAGTCTACCCCCCCCCATTTTTTATTTTGTCAAGGTAGTTTACGAACAAAGCAAAAAAACCAAACGACATCGAAGAAAAAAATGTTATTCTTCAACATCATTTGGTTTTTCATAAAATAACTTATTCTGTTAACTATTTACGATTATGTTTTGTCCAGCTCTTACTTCAACATACTTTCAGCGTAAGGCAACTCAAGTGAAGGATCTGCATTTAAGTTCACATCACTGAATTTACCTGCTTGATACAAGTTATAGGCAGCTGCACCAATCATAGCCGCATTATCTCCGCAAAGCTTCAAGTCTGGCAAGATCACCTTCGGCTTAATATCAGCAGGTAGCTTCTCAATCTCTTCTGCTAAACGGTCACGTAAGCCGTGGTTTGCGGCGACCCCGCCGCCTAGGATAAAGGTCTTTGGCTTATATTCCTTAATAGCTCTAATTGTCTTGTGGCTTAACACATCAACAACTGAAGCCTGGAAGCTTGCAGCTAAGTCATACTTATCAAGTTCTTCATGAATTTGATCTGCATGGTGGCAAGTATTAATGAAGGCACTCTTAAGTCCTGAGAAGGAGAAGTCATAGTCATCATCTTCCATCATTGCTCTTGGGAAGTGGAAGGTATCTTTCCCCTTATGTGCCCATTCATCAATAGTCTTACCTGCTGGGTAATTAACACCTAAAACGCGGCCAATCTTATCATAGGCTTCACCAGCTGCATCATCCCTCGTATCACCCACAATTTCAAAGTGAATCGGATCCTTCATCAAGACAATCTCAGTATGTCCACCAGACACCTGCAAGGCAAGAGCTGGATATTCAATCTCATCCTTTAATTGCGCTGCCATAATGTGGCCCATAATGTGGTCGACCCCAATTAACGGAATTCCAGTTGCCATTGAAGCAGCCTTTGCTGCACTAACACCAATCAAAAGTGCCCCAACTAGACCTGGTCCATAGGTGACCGCAATTGCATCAATATCAGCCCAAGTCGCATTTGCTTCATCTAAAGCTTCCTTAGTAATCTGCGTAATTACTTCAATATGGTGACGACTTGCTACTTCTGGCACAACCCCACCAAAGCGTTGGTGACTTTTAATTTGAGTAGCTACAATTAAGCTTTCGATTTCACGACCATTTTTAATCACAGCAGTTGAAGTCTCATCACATGAGCTTTCAAATGCTAAAATTCGAACATCTTTTTTAGTCACTTTATCTCTTCCTATTCTTAATCTGTCAATTCTTTAATCATGCTAATCGCATCTGCTTGTTCAGTAGTATAGTAGTTCTTCCGAATAAAGTTATCCTTAAAGCCTAACTTACGATACAAACTCTGAGCATTATAGTTATCGCTGCGTACCTCTAAAGTCATCTGAACTGCGCGATTTTTCTGAGCAATCTCAATCATGGTTCTGAGCAAAAACTCACCAATTCCTCTTCGTTGATAGGTAGGCTTTACCGCAATATTGGTAATATGACCTTCTTGAGCCTGCATTCTCATCCCCACAAAGCCCACCAAAGTCGAGCCTTGATAAACTACCAAGTACAAGGAATTAGCATGCTTTTTTAATTCACTCTTAAAAGAGAATCGACTCCAAGGCGTCCGTCCAAAGTACACTTCTTGCTCTAGACCTAATAAGTCCGCAATATTCTCATCGCTAGCCTTCATAATCTGATAAGTTTCATTATCTAACCTTAATGCAAAGGGCGTAAAGCTGAGGTCGATTTCTACCGGATGAAAAAATAAACTAAACTTCTTCAACATAGTCGCTATCCGGGCCAAATGCCTTTCCAGTCTTCTTATGCCAGTCCATTTCAGCTTGTGTACGTCTCAAATATTTTGGCACCATCTTATCAGGATCTACTGCTTCTTTATTAAGAGCTAACTTGCCAATTTCACCAGCATGAATTTGGTTATCACCTGCATCTTGAGTGAAGTTATCTGAACCTAGCAAGTCCTTAATTTCATCTTGGTATTTTTCAATTGGGCTACCAACAAAGATAACTTGTTCAGATAAGCCAACGTCTTTCACCTTATTCATCAAGTCATCTAAATGATAGTGACCATCAGGAACTAGATTCTCTAACCTGCCGTTAGCCTTATGATAAACGCCAGCAAAGAAGTTCTTGTTACGAGCATCTAATTCACTCACGATTAAGCCATCGCTTGCGCCGTTAGCTAATGCAGCTAAAGTTGATACTCCAACTAAGTCTTTATTTAAAATAGAAGCAAACATCTTCGCAGTAGTAATTCCAATTCTTAAACCAGTATAAGAACCAGGACCTTCTGCAACTGCAAAACGATCAATATCTTTTAAAGTAAGATCATTTTCCTTCAACAATTCATTAATTAAAGGATCTAAATGTTCACTATGATTTCGATGATCTTCTTCGTTCTTTTCCCAAATTTTATCTCCATCATTCAAAGCTACGCTCAAATGATTGGTTGCAGTAGTAATACTTAATATTTTCATTTAAATTCTATCCTTATTATTATCGAAATTACCTTCTTATTTTAACACGTTGAAGAGCATTTAAAATCACGTAAAGAACGACAATTTGAATCCAAGGAGTGATCAACTCTTTTAGAATTCTTTGTAGAAATGCTGCTCTTAAATCTAAGCCATATAATAGATGAATCCAGTAAGTATTCATTAAGACATTAACCACTAAGGTAACTAATAAGGTTGAGGCAATAATACGCCACCACTTAATTGGTTTTTGATATAAGAAGAGGGCGTAAATTACAACCCCTACTATTGCTGAAAGAATAAATCCTGGGAAAAATCCACCTTCAACGCCAAAAACAGCTGATTTTAATAAATCACTTAGTACTGCACCAATTCCGCCCCAGAAAGGGCCAAAATAATAAGCTAATAATGCACTTCCAATAAATCCCAATCCTACTTTTACTGTAGCCGGACCAAACGATATTTTTTGTAGCACAACATTCATTGCTACTAGCAATGCCAGAGTAACTAAACCTTGCAAATCTAATTTCTTTATTCCTGCCTTCATTGGCATCCCTACCTTTCAAAAAAAAGCACGACTGTACTAACAACAAGTCATGCCTTTAATTTTCTTTCCAATTAATTTCAGCTAAAGCAGAAGTATTACCCTGATTAGAAATTAAATGATACGAAGTCAATGTATCTTGATCAAGCTCTACTTCTGATAGTGCTTGATCGCCGTATTGAACTTCTTTTTTAAATGAAATATCAATACTTTTGACAGTATGAGAATTCAAGAACTCTCTTGGCAAGGTATCAATCATCCAATCGAAATAAATACTATTAGTTAAATGATGGTTTGTATCTAAATCATAATATCTAACAGTATATTTCTTGCTTGAACTGTACGCCTTTAAGGGATGTAATCGCTTAAAGCGCGGCATATGTTTCAAGTATGGATTTCCAAATTTCTGCATCATTTGATCATCTGCTTCAGTAATTTTGCGATTTTTTAAATCTAAAATTACCCATTGGCTTTTGACATCCACTATCTTTTTGTTAGTAGAATCAATTATACCAAAATCTCTATATTCAAAAAAGCGATTATATCCACTACCGTTTGTAGTAACGGTAATTTTTTCACCAGCTTCAGGCAAGCGGTCAATATCAAGATGATACTCAACTACAACCCAGCCTAGATTTTGCTTTAGTAAATCATGAATCCCAGCACCACCTGCTGTTAATTGATCATTTGAAACCTGCATAAAATGCTCAATTAAATGAGGAAGTTGAATTTTTCCTGTTTCATCACAATCACCATAGCTAACTTGGTGCTCTTCTTTAAAAATCTTTTCCATCTTAATCCTCGTGCTTAATTTTGATGGTATTTGTCATAAAGTTCATTCTTTGAAACCTTATTAGCTTTAGCAACTGACTTAATCGCATCTTTTTTACTTTCACCAGCTGCTACTTGGTCGGCTACTTGCTTAATTAACTCATCCCAAGAAAGTTGCTTTTCTTCCTCTTCATTCGGAGAAACTAAAACTACAAATTCACCTCGTGGATCGTTCTCAGTGAAGTATTCATTAATTTCACTAATTGATCCTCTGATATATTCTTCATGAATCTTAGTTAATTCACGAGCCAAGGCAATTTTTCGATCTGGCTTAATTACTTCAGCTAAAGTCTTCAAGGTCTTCTTCAAACGATGCGGTGCTTCATAAAAGATCGAAGTAGCACGCGAAGTGTTCATCATTTCAAAGTACTTCTTTTGCTCACTGCTCTTGCGCGGTAAGAACCCATAATAAGTAAAGGGTTGTGCATCAAAGCCAGAAGCAATTAAGGCAGTCGCAAAAGCTGAAGGGCCAGGAAGAGAGACAACAGGAATATCATTTTTGATACATTCCTGCACCAAGACATAACCTGGGTCTGAGATTACCGGCATCCCAGCATCAGAGATCTCAGCAATTGTCTTTCCTTCCTTAAGCAGCTTAATCAATTCTGGAGCGCGTTCTTTAGAATTATACTTATGAAAAGAAATCATCTTATTATGAACGCCAATCTTTTCAAGCAAGATCCCACTAGTTCTGGTATCTTCAGCTGCGATATAATCAGCTTCAGTTAGAATTCTTTTAGCTCTTAAAGTAATATCTTCTAAATTTCCAATTGGAGTAGGGACAAGATACAGACGTCCCTTATCTTTTTTATTAAAACTACTCTGCACTTGCATAATTTTTATCCCCTACTCTTTTGTCCGTGATTTACAAAATTATCTAAAATATCTAAGCAGAACATGCAATCTTCACCTGATTCACGGTGAGAACCATAGTACATATTGCAGATATGGTAACCAGAATCGTAAATATTTCTCAGTGACTTCAAACCAGCTTGCGACTTATTCTCAGCTGGTTCTTTATTTGCATCTAGCTTACTAATTTTTTCTCTTAATAGTTGGTTTTCAACTTTTAATTCTGTATTTTCTTTCAATACTTCAAGCATGTCATTTTCCAGACCGGCAACAGTTTTTGTCATTGCCTGAAGATTGTGCTGTAATTGTGACAATTGTGAAAATGGATCCACTCAAAAACACCTACCGTTCAAAACTCAATACTAAATAATCTAATGTATTGTGGAAACTAACATTACTAACTCGCATCTTATCGCAAGTCATTAATAACTCTAATAAAGATGCACTTTCCCTTAACTTTTGACCAGCTTCTAAGCTCTTCATAGCCAAAGTCTTAAGCTGATAAAAAACAAACTTTTGACTCGCTGGCTTAGTAGCAAGACCGCTAATCTGATTCACACGCACCAAGGCTAAATCATTACGTTCTAATAATTCTTGAAACAAGTATTTACTCTCTTCTTCAAGCTTACTTGTATCGCCTAAATCATCAATTTCTTCATCAGTTAAGCCATATTCAAGTAATTGTGCTCTTTTACTGTCAACCTTTTCATCAGAGAAATTAAGAATCTGGGTCCTAGATTTAACGGTTGGTAAAATTTGATTTTCATTATTTGTGATCAGAATCGTAACTACTGGTGCTACTGGTTCTTCTAATAAATTAAGCAAGGCGTTGCTTGCAGCTAAAGTTAATTTTTCCGCATTTTCAATTATAAAAAAGCGGCGATTTCCTTCAACAGGGCTCTTAGCAAGTTCTTCTTTTAAAGGACGAATCTGATCAATTGAGAGAGTCTGCTTACCTTCTAGTTTTACTAAGAAGACATCTGGATGATTTCCATCTAAGATTCTCTGACAATTGTTACAAGTTCCATCTGGCTTATCTTCTCCCAAGCAATTAAAAAGGCAGGCCAGCCAGTAAGCTGTATTTATGCCCTTCTTTTGCATGGGATCAACAAACAAGTAACTGTGGGCAACTTTTTTATTTAAATATGCATCCCTTAAAAGATCAGCCTGCTTTTGGCCGATATTTTTTAAATCAATCATTAAAAGTGCTTAAATTCCTCAACTGGTAATACAAAGACAGTCGCTCCACCAACAGTAACTTGAACTGGTTTTCCAAGCATGGAAGTGCCTGCAGCATCCATGTTCATATTCGAGACATATTGTTCTCTAGTATGGGAGCTCTTTTTAATGATTTCTAATACTTCATTTACACGGTCATCTTCAATACCCACGATAAAAGTTGTATTCCCTGCTCTCAAAAAGCCACCGCTGGTAGCTAATTTAGTTGCACGAACATCATTTTGAATAAATTCTTTTGCTAAGCTATCTGCATCTTTATCCTGTACAATTGCTAAAACAAGTTTCATTCTTACCAAATCCTTACATAAAAATATCAGGTAATTGTTTTCTTATTATTTTAACACTATTAGCTGCAACATCCTTGATCGGCAAATTAGCATCTACTTTTTTAATTCGATCAGGATAGCGTTCAAATAATTCACGATAGCCAGCATAGACCCTATTATGGAAGTCAATTTTTTCTTGTTCAAGTCGATCTTCTTGACCAGCCCGCTCTTTTTCAATTCTAGCCAAACCAACAGCTGGATCTAGGTCTAAGAAGATGGTTAAATCAGGCTCAAGTCCGCCAGTTCCGAAATCATTAATTTGCTTTACTTCTTCAATGCCTAGATTTCTACCTACGCCTTGATAAGCGAGTGAACTATCAATGAATCTGTCTGATAAGACGACCTTACCCGTTGCTAAGGCTGGACGAATTACTTCACTTACGTGCTGGCTTCTTTGGGCTGCATAAAGCAAAGCCTCAGTTCGATCATCCATTTCTTTATTTTCTGGATCTAAAATAATTGTTCTAATATTTTCTGAAATCTTAGATCCACCTGGCTCACGCGTGACAAGAGTCCGTTCTTGCAAACTTTGCGGTAATTGCTTAATTATTTCGTTAATAACTGTAGTTTTTCCTGCCCCATCTGGGCCTTCAAATGTAATTAAATATCCTCTCATGTCTACCCCCACTTGGCATTGTACTGTAAAAGAAAAAAGAAAGACAGACTTGTTTTTTTAAGATTATTTATTTTTCCACAAAAAAAGTCCACCGCAGTGGACTACATTATCTAGTAATAACGCTTGATGAGCTACTAGATTTAGTGTTTCTTCTTCTGGCTTCTTCATACAAAAAAATAAATTTTGCATGAAGAATTTTATTTAAAACTCGATTATCAAATGAATAATCAATTGTCGTTTGATCGAAAACTTTTTGTTCAGCAAGTTGTCTTTGCAGTTGAGCAACAATTCTTAGTAGTCGTTCGTCGCCTGCTTTTTTTACTTTGTTCCTTTTTCCAATCATAGATCTGTTCTCCCTTGAACAGCGCGCTTCAAAGTAATTGAGTTGGCGTATTCAATATCGCTACCTACGGCTAAACCAGCAGCAAGACGCGTTACCTTTAAGCCAGCTGGCTTAATCAGCTTAGCTAGATACATAGCAGTTGCTTCACCTTCTGGACTGGAGTTTAAGGCAAGAATGACTTCTTTAACTTCATCTTGTTTTTGAAGTCTGGTAATCAAACTTTTAATGTTAATTTCTTCTGGGCCTACTCCATCCATTGGGGACAAGACTCCATGTAAGACATGGTACAAGCCATTATATTCGCCCATTTCCTCAAAAGCCATGACATCTTTTGGTTGTTCAACTACCATTATCGTTGAACGGTCACGGTTTTGATCGCGGCAAATCTCGCATGGATCACTTTCAGTAATATTCTCACAAATAGAACAAGAATGAAGATTTTCTTTTACCTGCATTAATGACTTAGAAAAGTCTTCCACGTCATCTTCCGGCATGTCCATTGTGTAAAAGGCTAAACGTGTTGCTGTTTTTTCACCAATACCAGGCAGCTTCATGTAATTATCAATTAAACGGGCAATTGGTAATGGATATTGCATTTTACATCAAACCTTTAGTGTATTTGCCCATTGATGCTTGAGTAGCATCATCTACTGCCTTGATTCCCTTGTTTACAGCATCGATAACAAGATCTTGAAGCATATCTGGATCATCTGGATCGATTGCTTCCTTATCAATCTTCAAGTCTTTTAGTTTACGGTCGCCGCTAAAAGTAGCAACTACCATGTCATCTGCAGACTTACCAACAAATTCTTGAGTAGCTAAATTTGCTTGTTCAGCTTCCATTTGTTGTTGCATCTTCTTAGCTTGCTTAATTAAACCTTGCATGTTACCCATGCCCATACCACCAAAATTAGGTCTCTTACCCATAGTTTTCTCTCCTTAATCTTTAATCTGTGCTAGATCTCCAAACAATTCTTTAGCCTTATCAATGACTTCTTTTTTTGCTTGAGGATCTATCTGATTACCATTTGCTTCTTGTTCAGATTTTTCTAGTCTTTGAAATTTTTTAGCAAGTAACTCTTCTTTATGACTTGCCACAAAATCATGCCGTACTTTCAACCATGAAGAATCTGCAACTAAAACAATACTATAATTATGCTTTGTTAGCTTCGCAATTTCAGTTTCAAGTTGAGAAATTAGATCTCCGTCTTGATTTGCTCGCTCAAACCATAATTCATACTTACATTTTAAAACAATTTGCTCGTGACTTGCAGCCACAGGATCCAAAACTTCCATTACAGCTCTTTGAGATACCTTGAGAGTAGACAATAAGTCTGGCCAAATATCTTTTACTGTATTTAGGTCTTCCTTAGTGGCATTTTCAAGCACATGATATACCTGCCGGCGGTTATTTTCTTGAGCCGCTTGGCTATTAGAACTAGTCTTTCTTCTTTTCGACTTTTGTTCTGGTTTATTTTCTTGTTCATTACGCTGCCTAATTTGCGACTTAGTTTCAGTTTTAATTGTGCCAGAAAAGTCTGAAGTAGTACTTCTAGCAGGTGCCGGTCTATTTTTCAATTCCGCAACTTGCTTACTTAAAGTGTCAATTTGATTTTTTAGAGTTTGAACAACATCTGATGAAATTGCTTCAGCTTGTTGAGGTGTATTATCAGCTTTTGCTGGAGCTTGAGTTACTTGAACCACAAATACATCCAGCGGAATTTGTTGCTGGTTAGTGTAGCGCAAGTCATTTAAGGCATTATTAGCTGCTTGTATGAGTGAGTAGAATTTTTCTTCTGGAATTTTAGCTAATTCGGAAGCATAATTCTCAGTTAAAAAAGTTTCTTCCTTATTACTCTTAAGTGCTAGCATCCCTTTAACAGTTAGACTGATTAACTCGTCTAAAATGTTCTTAGTAGATGCTCCATCCTGCAAAAGTGCATGAACTATTTCAAGAGCTGCTGAAGTTTCGCCATTAAGTAAATTTAATAATACTTGTTCAATTTTTTCTTGAGCCGCATAACCAGTTATTCTTAAAGCATCTTCGTATTTAACCTTATCTTGATCATAAGATAAAATCTGATCCAAGATACTTAAACTGTCACGCATTCCACCATCAGCTACTTGAGCAATTACTTCAAGGGCCTTTTCTTCAAAGTCAATTTTTTCTTGGCCAAGAATATAGGTCATGCGAGCGATTAAATCATGTTGATCAATCCGCTTGAAATTGTAGCGCTGGGTTCTAGAAATAATAGTTGCTGGAACCTTTTGAAGCTCTGTTGTAGCTAAGATAAAGACCACATGCTCTGGCGGCTCTTCTAGTGTCTTAAGTAAGGCATTGAAGGCACCCATCGAAAGCATATGAACCTCATCGATGATGTAGACTTTATATTTACCCTGTGTTGGGGCGTATTTTACTTTATCTCTGATATCTCGAATTTCATCAACACCATTGTTAGATGCGGCATCGATTTCGATGATATCATTCATTGTTCCTTGATCTGCTGCAAGACAGTTTTCACATTCATTACATGGTTCTCCATCTTGCAGATTAGTACAATTTAAGGCCTTGGCAAAAATTTTAGCACATGATGTTTTACCAGTACCACGTGGTCCTGCGAATAGAAAAGCATGTGATATCTTGCCACGCTTGATTGCATTTTTTAATGTATCAGTAATCGCTGTTTGTCCTACGACTCCATCAAAAGTTCGCGGACGCCATTTACGATATAGCGCTTGATAAGCCATTTTGCACTTCCTTTATCAAAAAAACTCCTAGCTCAAACGAGCTAAGAGCTGTTTAAATTCTCAAAAAAAGGCACATGCCCAAGCAACCTTAGTGCTGCTACCTTCCGGTCCTGACACAATTTGGAGGTCGGACATTGCCCACAAACTATAATACAGTATTTTGATTTATTTTTCCACTATTTATCTTGCTTTTGTTTACGTCTAATTTCACGGAAAAAATCTTTTAGCATTTGGGCTGCTTGATCCCTAAATAAACCGCCATAAATTTTAGGATGGTGATTAAATTTTTCTACCTTAAATAAATCAATGACACTGCCTGCTGCTCCAGCTTTTGAATCAAAAGCACCATAATAAACTTCAGCCAATCTTGAATTAATGATGGCACCGCTGCACATGGGACAGGGTTCAAGTGTAATAAACAAACTACAGTCGACTAGACGCCAAGAATTTAATTTTTTACAAGCTTGTCTAATAGCAATCATTTCGGCATGTTGCGTTGCATCTTCATCAAGCTCGCGTCTATTATATCCTTCACCAATCACATTGCCATCTTTATCCACAACAACTGCACCAATTGGTACTTCACCTTGTTCTTCAGCTTTTTTTGCCTGTTCAAAGGCTAGGTGCATGTATTTTTCTTTTTGCTCTTTAGTTAACATATTTTTCTTTGATATCTTTCCTAATTATTGTTACTGAATATTATTATAACTAAAAAAAGCTGGCTAAATTAACCAGCTCAATTAAATAAATTCATCATAAAACATATTCACGTATAGATTAAAACTTGAAAATAAAAAAGATCTTTTGACCCTTTCTATCTAAATACGACCACGTTTTTTAATCGTATAACAGTTAACAAAATAGCCGATTGATCCAATGAAATAAAGCATCGCTAACCCAGCTGCGCCTAAGAAACGCTCACCATCAATCGATAAGTAAATCATTCCACCAAGACCAGCTAAAACAATCAAGACTAAAATAATATTGATAAACAGTTTCATAATGAATTCACTTCTTTCAAAGTATTATTTCTCTACTTTGTATCCGTTTTCATTATAAACCTTTATTGTTATTTTTTTAATTATTTGTACTCATTAAAATGTAGTAGCCCTTATCACGAGCTAAAATCTCACAATTTCCGTATATCTTTGTCATTAATTTCTTGGCACTAGGTGCACCTTGTTTCTTTTGAATTACTACCAATAAGACACCATTTTTTACTAGATGATCTTTTGCTTCAGTTAAAATTTGGTCGACTACCTTTTTACCAGCACGAATCGGTGGATTAGTAATAATTAGCCCATATTTTTTATCCACCTTTTCATAAATATCTGACTGATAAATATTTACATTATCAATTCGATTAAACTGTGCATTTCTTTTAGCTAAGTCTAAGGCACGCTCGTTTACATCTACCATATCAACTTCTTGATCAGGCCAAAACTTAGCCGCAAATAATCCCATTGGACCGTAACCAGTCCCAACATCTAAGATACCATCTTTTGGAAAATCAACGTTTTTCATTGCCTTTATTAAAACGCCGGAACCATAATCAACTCTTAATTTTGAAAAAACGCCCGCATCAGTTGTAAATTTTAAATCGATATCATCAATATGATAGTCAACTAAATGTTCATCATGCTTGGCATCCGGATTAACCGCAAAATACATTTGATTCTTTTTTGTCATAATTATTCTCGCTTCTTTAATTTCTATTTATAGTTTATCAATTCTGCTTTGTTTTTTTCCATAAAGCCTTATAATTAGAATGTTACAGAAAGGAAGAGATAGAATGATGATTTCTATTCCTATATTCATTTTAGCAATTATTATTGGAATTATCTGTTTATGGGTAGGATTTAGAATAAAAGGCAACCAAGCAGTTTTTGGTCGTGTTCTTTCAACAAATAGACAAACCTGGGCAAGATTTTGGTTAACAGCCGGTTGGGTTATCATTATTATTGCTGGTTGTTATCTTCTATTCATGATTATTCTACATTTTTATTTGAAGATGTAAAAAAGCGTAAATTCATTTTTGAATTTACGCTTTAATTTTTATCTTTTCTCTTTTCAATCCATTCCTTAAGTTTATCCCACTCCCGAGGAGGACGATTTTCTTTTAATTCTTGGATTTGTTTTTGTAAGTTTTGATTTTGCTCAGCAAGCATTTTATTTTGATCTTCTAGCCGGTCTAATTTATCTAAAATTAAGGTCAAATCAGCATTCTTGTCTTTAATACTGATTTTACCTTCATTTCTTCTCATCAAGTAAGCAGTAAGCGAACTAGTAACGATTCCCATTACTCCTACTCCAATCAGAATCATTGCTAAAATTACTAGTTTTCCCAGTAAAGATTGCGGTGAAATCGTGTGTTTAGAAATATCACCATATCCTACCGTGCTTGCTGTAGTGATTGCCCACCAGAATGCTTGATCAAGTGAAACATGCTCAGTAATCGAAATTGCAACTGATCCTAACATCAAAAAGGCAATACTAAAGTATATTACATATAAAATACCATGAGTGTGTAAGATATCTTTTAGCATCCCCACTAGACCAGCCAACCGGATTAAACGTAATAGCCTAAAATATAAACCAATATCTCCCAACTGAGCCAGTTTCATCCAACTAAAGGCAAGACCAACGGGAATAATTGCTAGCAGCTCAAAAATATTATTTCTAAAAAATACTTTCTTATTTTTTGCAAGATAGAGCCGAGAAAAGTAATCTATTGCCAAAATAATTAAAATAAGGTTATTTAGCCAAAACCACTTACTATTCCTACTATTAATATCAATTATTGCCGCAAAATCTAACACAAGCAGAATAATTGAAATAATAGCTAAAGCGGCTTTAAACCATTTATAAAAATTTTTCTTAAACATAATTTTATTGTAAACAAAAATGAGGACTCCGTAAAATAGAGTCCTCATTTTCAGTAGGATGTTCAGTTAAGACGTTATTACTTAACAGTAACAGTTGCGCCAACTTCTTCAAGCTTAGCTTTGATGTCGTTAGCTTCGTCTTCAGAAACGCCTTCCTTAACGTTCTTAGGAGCACCATCAACAAGGTCCTTAGAATCCTTAAGGCCAAGACCAGTGATGTCACGAACAACCTTGATAACCTTAACTTTTTCTTGACCAACATCAGTCAATTCAACGTCAAATTCAGTCTTTTCTGCACCTGCGCCTGCAGCACCTGCAGCAGCAACTGGAGCAGCAGCTGAAACACCAAATTCATCTTCAATAGCCTTTACTAAGTCGTTTAATTCAAGGATTGAAGCACCTTTTAAATCTTCAATAATCTTTTCAGTATCTAAAGCCATTATAAGTTTCCTCCGAAATTAGATATGTGTAAATTTACTAATATTATTCGTCTTTTGAATCAGCGACAGCCTTAACAGCGTATGCAAAGTTGCGAACTGGAGCTTGTAATACAGATACAAGCATTGAAAGTAAACCTTCGCGACCTGGAATAGCTGCAAGTTTCTTGATTTCTTCTTGGCTGGCAACCTTACCTTCGAGCATACCACCTTTAATTGATAATGCGTCGATATCATCTTCGTATTTAGAAACAATACGAGCTGGTTCAGTGATATCTTCTGCATCAGCAGTGTAAACAACAGCAGTAGGACCAACAAAAGTATCTTCTAAACCTTCAATACCAGCCTTTTCAGCAGCACGCTTTAAGTAAGTGTTCTTGATAACTTTCATCTTAACGTTAGCATCACGTAGATCCTTACGTAAGTTAGTTACTTCTTCAACAGTTAAACCTAAGTAGTCAATTACTAAGATAGCCTTAGCTTCCTTAAGTTCTGCTGCAAAGTCATCAACAAGCTTTTCTTTTTTAGCAATGATTGCTTTACTCAACGAATTCACCTCCAAATTTACTTTAAGATAAATTCTATCAGCCGAAATAAAAACTCCATGCCAAAAAGACATGGAGTTGTAAAACTCTTTGTTTTTCTGGCCTCGGCGGGATATTAAGGCACGTTAGCCACCCGAGTCTTAGGTAGAATTTACTGTACAATATATTACCTTAAATTAGATAAGTCGTCAAGAGCTTTTTTTAATTAAACCATTTTTTGCGAATCTTTTTTAGCTCTCCCGTCTTCTCTAAATGGTCAAGAGCTTGATTAATCTTGTTTTTAAGAGTTTTATCTTTTTTATTGATTCCTACTGAAAATTTTTCACTTGGATATGGTAATTTTTCTTTTTTAAATTCTTTTTGATACTTGCTATGAGCTAAATAATAATTTGCATATACCCCATCAATTAATAAGCCATCTATTCTGCCAGCTTTTAGATCGATAAAGGCATTGTTATAAGTATCATACAAAACTGTACTTTTGACACGTTTCTTTAAGACTTTAGGATAATTATCCAAATCATCGGCTCCTGAAGATCCTGTTTGAACTCCAAGAATCTTCCCCCTCATTTGTCGATAATTATTTATTCCTTCATTTTTACGTGTAACCAGAATCTGATCATTTTCAAGATATGGTTTTGAAAATGCTACTTTCTTTGCCCTAGCCTTCGTCTTAGTATATCCGTTCCAGATAACATCTATTGTCCCATTGCGAAGTTCTGTTTCTTTCATTGACCAATCAATTGTCTGAAAATCAGGTTTTAAACCGATCTCCTTGCAAACGGCCTTCGCTAAGTCAACATCAAAGCCAACAAGCTTACCATTTTTTTGGCGAAAATCCATTGGTACGAAGCTGTCATCAACACCAATTACTAAAGTACCACGTGATTTAATCGTCTGCCATGAGTTTTCCTGTCTTTGACATCCAGCCAGGCCAACAGAAGCTAGCACAATGATCAATAGGCTCAAAAATCGTATTATTTTTTTCATCATTTTTCTATTGGCTCAACTTTTAAGATTTTATCAGCAACAGCTTTTCCAAACTGGTGATCATGAGTAATAATCACCTGTGTCATTCCTGTTTGTTTAAGCTTTAAGAAAATATCTTTTACTTTTCCTACTAACTCGGGGTCTAAGGCAGACGTAGGCTCATCATAACACAAGATTTCAGGTTTCATTTGCAGGGCTCTGGCAATGGCTACACGCTGCTTTTGTCCTCCTGATAATTGATATGGATATAAAGTTTTAAACTTGTCTAAGTCTAATTGATCTAAAACAGGTGCAGCTGCTTTTTCAGCCTCTGCTTTACTCATCTTATTCACCATAATTGGAGCAAGCGTAATATTATCCATTACTGAAAGGTTTGGAAAAAGATTGTAATCTTGAAAAACCATCCCTACCAAATGATTATTACGATCTGTAGGATCAAATTCTTTTCCATTATGGAGGAATTTTCCACTATCGGCACTTTCAAGCCCCGCTATCAAGCGAAGCAGTGTAGTCTTTCCTGCACCTGAAGGGCCAATAATACTTAAGATATCTCCTTGATCTAGTGACAAATTTAACTTATCAATAATTTTTCTCGTGCCAAAGCTCTTGCTTATATTCTTGAGCTCTAAAACTTTATTTCCAGACATTGCTTCTCTTCTCCACTACTCTCAATAAAGCTGTTAAAACTGCTGTCATTGCCAAATATACGCACCCTACTAATACTAGTGGAACTAAAGACACGTCTCTTGCAGTCGCAACATTTCCGGCACGTAAAAGGTCTCCTAAACCAATTACATAGACCAAACTGGAGTCCTTAACTAAGTTTATCAGCTCATTACCAATCGAAGGCAAAACAATCTTAACAACTTGTGGACGCACAATACGATTAATTGTTTGCCATCTACTTAAACCTAGCACTTGTGCTGCCTCAAATTGGCCGACGGGTACTGCTTGCAGTCCACCACGGAAGATTTCTGCAAAGTAAGCAGCATAATTGATAATAAATGCGACTAACGCAGCCTCGTATCTTGGAAAGACAATTCCAACAGTTGGTAAGCCATAAAAAATAAAAATTAATTGTAGTAAAAGAGGTGTACCACGAATAATCCATACATAAAATTTCAAAATAGCTTTAACTAATTTCAATTTTGAATGTAAACCAAAGGCAACTAATAAACCTAGCGGAATAGAAACTACAGTCGTCCAAAAAAAGATTTCAATAGTTAACCAAGCACCGGAAAATAATGATGGCATAATACTAAAAATATAGTTTAGCATTTCCGTCAGCTCCTGTTCTAAAAATAGCGTATTGTTTAATTTTAGCTAAAATCTCACTACACTTTCAACCTTAGTACAAAAAAAGACTTCACAATTGTGAAGTCTTTTCGTTTAATTAAACAACTATTAATTAGTCTAAGTTTAATGGATCCAAGTGGATACCAGGGCCAAAGGTTGCAGAAACGGCAACACTCTTAACGTATTGACCCTTAGCTGATGCAGGACGTGCACGAAGAATAACGTCACGTAATGCATCAAAGTTTTGTGCTAATTTTTCAGCGTCAAATGAAGCCTTACCGATTGGTGCATGGATTAAACCTTGCTTATCAACACGGTATTCAACTTGACCTGCTTTTTGGTTTTCAACAGCCTTAGCAACGTCCATAGTAACAGTACCAGTCTTAGGGTTTGGCATTAAGCCCTTAGGTCCTAAGATACGACCTAAACGACCAACCTTAGCCATCATCATTGGAGTAGCAATAACTACGTCAAAGTCTAAGTAACCGTTTTGAACTTTTTCTACTAAATCATCAGAACCAACTTCGTCAGCACCTGCTTCTTTAGCTTGGTCAGCTTGTGGACCTTCAGCAAAAACAACAACCTTCTTAGATTTACCAGTACCGTTTGGAAGTACCAATGCACCTCTAATTTGTTGATCTGCTTGCTTAGGGTCAACGTTTAAGTTATATGCAACTTCAATAGTTGCATCAAAGTTTGCGTATGAAGTTTCTTTTGCTAACTTCATAGCTTCATCTACTGAATAAAATTTAGTTGAATCAACTTTTTTAGCTGCTTCTAAATATCTCTTTCCATGCTTTGCCATGTAAAAATCCTCCTGAAAATGTGGTCAAACGAGTCTTCTCACACTCTCCCACCTTGATTCGTTAATTTTGATTAACGATCCGACGTTCCTAAAAACACTAGTCTTCTACAGTGAAGCCCATGCTTCTAGCAGTACCTTCAATCATGCGCATAGCAGCTTCAATATCTGCAGCGTTTAGATCTTTCATCTTGGTTTCGGCAATTTCCTTAACTTGGTCCTTAGTTACCTTAGCAACCTTCTTAGTGTTAGGTTCACCAGAACCCTTGTCCACTTTAGCAGCCTTCTTCAAAAGAACAGCAGCTGGTGGAGTCTTAGTAATGAATTCGAATGAACGATCTTCATATACAGTAATAACTACAGGGATAATCATACCCTTTTGATCAGCAGTACGTGCGTTGAAGTCCTTAGTGAAACCAACGATGTTGATTCCAGCTTGACCCAATGCAGGACCAACTGGAGGTGCAGGAGTTGCTGCACCAGCAGGAATTTGCAGTTTAACTACGTTAATAACTTTCTTTGCCACGGTCAATACCTCCTTGATTCCGTGATGCGGTTATAGTGGAGAATTTTCCTTCTTCTCCTCCCACAATAATAAAGATACTCTAATATACTACCAGCAATTTATTAAATTGACAATAGCTAATTAAATTTTTATTATTGGTCAAATTCTTTTACTTGGTTATAGTCAAGTTCAGCATTTGTTTCTCTGCCGAACATATCAATAGAAACATAAAGTTTATCTTTTTCTGGATTAATTTCAGTAATCTTACCACTCATGCCACTAAATGCACCATCAATAATAGTTACTGTTTCACCAACTTCATAGTCAGCTTTAGGTTCTTTAGCTGGTTGGCCTTGAGAAGCAAGAATTCTTTCAATTTCGTCATCGTATAAAGGAGATGGCTTTGATCCACCACCGTGACTGCCAACAAATCCAGTAACGTTTGGCGTATTTCTGACAACATACCAACTTTCATCAGTCATTACCATTTCTACTAAAACGTAACCTGGAAATACCTTTTCATCGACTTCTTGCTTCTTACCACGAACAGTTTCAGTCTTTTGTTCTTCAGGAACAATTACTCGAAAGATATAATTTTGCATACCCATTGATTGTGCTCTAGAAAGTAAATCTTTCTTAACCTTTTCTTCGTAGCCAGAATAAGTGTGTAAAACGTACCATTTCTTTTCGCTGGTTTCAACCATGTTTCTAAACTCCTTAAAAAATACCTTTATGCAAATAAAAAAACCTCCGAGGGAGGCCTTTTTAACTGATTTAATTATAACACATATACTGTTTTTATAAGAACATTTGCGTTAAGTAGCTAAATAATAAATCTAGCAAACCAAGGTAAGCCCCAAACAAAATTGAGCTGATGATTACAACACCGGTATCACGTCTATTTTGTTTCCATGTAGGCCATGATACTTTTGCCATAGTTTGGTTAACACTCTTAATAAACTTAAACATTGTTTACCTACCTCGTTTCCTTGTGCAAAGTTTGCTTTCCGCAATGCTTGCAAAACTTTTTAAGTTCAAGTCTTTGCGTTCTATTCTTGCTTGCTGCAATAGAATAATTGCGAGAACCACATACAGTACATGCAAGAGCTGCTTTCTTTACTGCCATAAAACCACTCCTAAACTGCATTTATCTTAGCAAAAAAATGTTATTTTAGCAATTCCTATCAATAAAGTAAAGAAGAATCTAATTTACTCATCAAAAAATTATATCTCCTTTTAAATAATATTAATAGATAGTGTAGAATTATACTTATAAGATCTTTTTTAATTAAAAATAAAGCTATCTTCAAAATTGAAAATGAAATAAAAAATAACAATTTTACTTCATTGACTTTATTTCCGTTTAATTTTAACTGCTCTTATGCTGATATTCAACTGATTGGGAGGATTTATTAATTAAAAGGAGCAACTTTTCCTTTTAATTAAATATTTATCATGGCAGAAAATTCAACTCATCCACTACAAAATTCACTTCCCGAAAAAAGAAACAATAACAAGAGCAATTTCACTTTTTGGGACAATTTTCCAGAAACTCAAAAAGATATGATTGCCATCAATCGTATTATTTTAAAACATGTAAATACTGTTCCGGGTCTACTAGGAGACGCCTTAAAAGATACTTTTGCTTCCCCTGGGAAAATGCTGCGTCCTGCTTGTGTAATGCTCTTTGGCTCTTTTGGACCAAACGCTAACCAAAAACGCGAAGAACTACAAAAAATAGCAACCTCAATTGAGACTCTCCATAATGCTACCTTAATTCACGATGATATTATCGATGAATCGAGCATGCGCCATGGCAGACCCTCAATTCAAACTAAGTATGGCAAGCATATCGCAGTTTATGCGGGCGACTATTTATTTGCTTTATCGCTCACTCTTTTAAGTGAAAATGCTCAAAGCTTGCATAGTGTTATTGCAGATGGAAAAACCATGCAAAATATCCTAGTTGGTGAAACTGAACAGTACAACAATGCCTATAACATTACTATTTCTGAAAAGGAATACTTAGACCAAATTAAGGGTAAAACTGGAGTCTTATTTGGCCTAGCTTGTTTTATTGGCGCTTATGAGAGTGGTCTTAAAGTAACTAGGGCTCTAAAAGCTAAAAAGTTTGGTGAATACTTGGGCCAAGCTTTTCAACTAAGAGATGATATTTTAGACTATACAACTACTAGTTCTACTTTTAAAAAGCCAGTCTTATTAGATGTTAAAGATGGTATCTACTCTGGACCCTTAATTTTCGCCTTACAAAACGACTCTACAGGTCGCTTACATGAGTTAGTTAAGTTAGGACAAAATTTGACTAAGGAACAACTACAAGAGATAGAAAAAATGGTTAATGATCTTGGCGGGGTAAAGCGAGCACAAAAGTTAGCTGATAAATATACTGATAAAGCTTTACGTAATTTGCAAAAGCATTGGCCAGACAACAAAACTCGCCAGCAGCTTGAAGAGCTGACAAATATTTTATTAAAGAGAAGCTATTAATTAAGAGAATGTTAAGACATTCTCTTTTCTTTCCTTATTCTTTACTAATTCGCTATAATCTTTTTTTGAATTATAATTCTAGAAAGTAGGAAAAGAAGTGAATAAGAAAAAAGAAAATTCGCATTTTTTTGCCTGGTGGGTTTTTATTGCCTCCTGTTTAATTTCTTTAGTAGGATTTGGATTAATTGTTAATACTATTGGTTTATTCTTTGAACCAATTAGTAAAAGTTTCCATGTTGGTCGAGCAAGCGTTGCCTTAATGACAACCTTGCAAAATGCTGCTGCCGCAATTACCTTGCTGTTTGCAGGTAAAATTATGACCAAGCTTAACTTGCGTTGGCTTTTAACTTTCTGTTTTGCTGTAATTGGAGTTTCCATGCTTAGCTTATCAGTAGCACAAAGTTTGACTCATTTTTACATTGCTTGGATCATCATTGGGATTTGCCAACCAATTGCTATTACTTTATCCATCCCTGTCCTATTAGGAAATTGGTTCAATGAAAAATTAGGAACTGTGATGGGAATTGCCCTTGGAGTTTCAGCCTTTGGTGGCACCATCTTTAACCCAATTATTGGTAACATCATTACCAACTTTGGATGGAGAGGTGGCTTCATCTGCGAAGGATTACTAATTCTCGGAATTTTAGTTCCTTCAGCATTCTTCTTAAGAGAAAAACCTAATCAAAAACACCAAGCATACGGCAAAGTGAAAAATATACCAGAAAAAGTTCTTGAAACTAGTGGTATTACCCTTAAGGCAGCTCTTAAGACCCCTGTCTTTTATGCTTTAGCATTTGCAATGCTTGCACTGCAATTTGTTTCTGGATCTGTGCAACATATTTCAGGTCATATTACCAGCCAAGGCCTCCCATTAACAATTGGTGCATCAGTAGTTTCTGGGGTAATGCTTGGAGCAGCAGCTGGTAAGATTTCTATTGGTTTTATGCTTGATCGTTTTAATACACGAGCTACTTTATTTATTTATTCTTTATTTGGCTTATTAGGCTGGAGCGGCGAAATTTTCTTTAAGACTAGTCTTCCACTTATTGCCTCTGCCTTTGTTTTAGGTTTGGGTCAAGGTGTGTGTTTAGTTGCTCTTCCTTACCTTATTCGAGAAGAATTCGGAGCTAAGGACTACAGTACAATTCTTTCAGTAATTAATATGACTGGTGCATTTGCAATGTCTGCATCTGTTTACTTGAACGGTCTTTTATTTGATACTACTGGTTCTTACAACTTCGGTTGGGCAATCAACGCAACTGCTTTTGCGCTCAGTTTCGTTGCTTTGTTCCTTACTCTCAAAAAGCAAAATGCATCTCAATCATTAGAAGAAAGTATAGATTAATCTTATACTTATCTATGCTAACTTAATATTAGTAAAAGCTTACTCGTTGACTTACAATAAATTAGTAAGCTTTTTTTATTAATGTTGGGGTGAAAAAATATGAACAAACATCCAGAATTTTTATTAAACAAGATTAAAAGTCCAAAAGATCTTAAAAAATTAGACTTAAAAGAACTAGAACAACTAGCCAGTGAAATTAGAACCTTGATCCTAGAAAAAGACGCTGCTAAGGGTGGCCACTTAGGACCTGACTTAGGAATTGTCGAAGCTACAATTGCCTACCACTATGTTTTTGATGCACCTAAAGACAAGATTGTTTGGGACGTTTCTCACCAAACTTATCCACACAAGATGTTAACTGGACGTGCTTATGGTTGGCTTGATCCCGATAAGTACGAGGATGTAACTCCTTATTCTAATCCTGAGGAAAGTCCATATGACTACTTTGCTGTTGGTCATACTTCAACTTCAGTTGCTTTAGCAACTGGAATGGCTAGAGCGCGTGATATGCTAGGAGAACATGAAAACATTACAGCTCTTATTGGGGATGGTTCTTTAACTGGTGGCTTAGCCTTTGAGGGCTTTAATAATGCGGCTGATGAAAAGCATAATTTAATTATTGTAGTAAATGACAATCAAATGTCGATTGACGATAATGTCGGCGGTGTTGTAACTGCTTTGAAGAAATTACGTGAATCAAATGGTCAAACAGCTGATAATCCATTTACTGCAATGGGACTAGATTATAAATATGTTGGTCAGGGAAATGATCTTAAAGCAATGATTGATGCCTTCAAATCAATTAAAGATATTGACCACCCAATTGTTTTACATATCAATACCCTTAAGGGTAAGGGATATGAGCCAGCTATTGAAAATGAAGCTAGTCACCACTGGGTATTGCCTTTTGATCTTAAGACGGACAAAACAACTGTACCAGCTCCAAAGACTCCTAATCCAACTACTGTAGTTTTGGATTTCTTAAAGAAACATATTGAAAATCAAGAAAACATCTTAGCCATCAATGCTGCTATCCCTGGCGTCTTTGGCTTAGGCGAGATTAAGAATAAGTATCCTAAGAATTATAAGGATGTAGGAATTGCTGAACAAGAGTCTGTTGCCTTTGCTGCAGGGGCTGTTAAAGAAGGAATTACCCCAGTCTTATTTGAAAACTCTACTTTCTTACAACGTGCTTATGATCAACTTTCTCACGATGTAGCAGCTAACGACTTACCAGTTGTAATGGTGGTAGCTGGCGGCGGAATTACTGGCATTTCTAAGACCCACTTAGGTATTTTTGATAACGCCATGGTCGCAAATTGGCCAAACTGGGAATACTTAGCTCCTACCACCTTGAATGAATTAAAATCAATGCTTGAATGGGCAGTTAAGCAAAGAAATCATCCCATAGCAATTAAATCTCCAGTAAATCCAATTCCAGAAGGTGAACCAGTGGATGAAGACTATTCAACTATTAAGTATGATGTAAAGCCCGGTTCTAAGGTTGCCATCATTGGTTTAGGTGACTTTTATCAATTAGGTGAAAAGGTAGTTGATTTATTAAAGACAGAAAACATTAATGCCACTTTGATCAATCCAAAATCTGCTGCTCACCTTGATTATGACGCATTAGATGAACTTCAAAACGACCATGAATTAGTTGTTACTCTAGAAGACAACAGTATTGATGGTGGTTTTGGTCAAAAGATTGCTAGCTACTATGGTCCAACTAAGATGATGGTTAAGAATTATGGTGCTAAAAAGGAATACACTGATAATGAACCAAAAGAATCTATCTACAAGCGTGATCATTTAATGCCTGATCAAATTGTTAGTGATATTTTAGGAATTCTAAAATAAGTCAAATTCATATTTATATTAGAAAAAAGGTAAATTGTACTAATTTGATACAATTTACCTTTTTATTATTCAAATAATTTAGGATATTTTTTCTGAAATTGAGCTATTTTGTCATAGCTTTGGTCTAAATCATGTTCTACTTCTCGATAGATCGGAATTATATCCTGGTAGACCTGCACATTTTTTTGATTTGGAAAGTAGACTTTACTGTCATCTATTTCTTTCACTATTTTGTCTAAGCTATCCTCTTCATTCAAGCCTAATTGTGCTAGAAACATGGCTGCTAAAGTTCCACTTTGATCATTTTTAATTACCACTACTGGTAAATTAAAAATATCAGCAATTAACTGCCTTACAAAATCACTTCTTACAAAGCCGCCAGTGACTCTTAATGCTTCTGGTTCCCCTATTTTTTCGCGCAAACCTCTAGCTGCACCTAAAAGATTAAAGACAATACCTTCTAAAACACTCCGCGCCATTTGCGGTTTAGTGTGGTTTCGACTTAATCCAATAAAAGATCCGCGAGCTTGAGCATTCCAAATTGGTGCTCGCTCTCCCCCTAAGTAGGGATGAAAAATTAAGCCATTACTGCCTGCAGGAACAGTTTCAGCAACATTAATAAAATCTTCTGCAGTTTGATCGGGCCCAAAAATCGTTTTTCTAGCCCACTCAAAGACGATTCCCCCATTATTTACTGGACCACCAAGAAGATAATGACTTTTATCGACTGGATAACAAAAGAAGCGATTTTTTGAGTCAACTATTGCTTTAGGTGCAATTGCTCTTACAGCCCCTGATGTACCAACATTTAGTGCAAAGTATTTTTTATCTAAAACACCAACACCAATTGTTGATAAATATCCATCACTAGCTCCTAAAATAATTTTTGTTTCAGAATTTAAACCCAATTTTTGTACATATTCTGCTTCTACTTTTCCAACCACATATTCTGGTTTAGCTAAGTTGGGCAATTTTTCTGGATCTAGTTCAATTTTATCAAGTAATTTCCTATCCCAAGTTAAAGTGTGGAGATTAAGCAAGCCAGTTCCAGCTGCCATCGTTGTATCGGTCACTATCGTGCCAGTTAAACGCCAAATAATATATTCTTTAATTCCAATCCATTTTTGCACCTGTGCAAAAAGTTTAGGATTTTCTTCTTTAATCCACAGTAATTTATACACAGGAGCCATTGGATGAGGCGGCATCCCTGTCTGTTGATAAATATCTTGCGCAAGACCATTTTCTTTTGCTTGAGCCACAAGCTGGCTACTTCGATTATCTGCCCAAGTAATACTGTTAGTCAGTACTCGATTGTCTTTTCCAATGCCGATTAAACTATGCATTTGACTCGACCAAGAAATTGCTTTAATTTTTCCTGCAACTCTTTTACTTAAGTCAAAAATAATCTTTTGAACAGCATTAAATATTACTTGTGGATCTTCTTCAGCCTGATCTACTTGTTCTTGAATTAAAGGGTAAGGAATTGATAATTCTTCAATCTTTTTACCATTTCCTCGATACAATACACCCTTACTTGCTGTTGTTCCGATATCCATCCCAATTATATAGTCCATAAGCCGCCCCTTTCTTTTAAAATATATTTTCTCACAAAAAAAGAACAATCCCTAGAGATTGTTCTTTGGTGGTCAAACAATGCGTGACCACTGTGCGTAGAATTATTGTTTTTAGGTGATGTTACTTCTTAAGATTTTCGTTGACGAAGGCTTCGATCTTATCGTCAGAGTCTTTCAAGAACGGAAGCATGTCACTTTCCGTCTTCATGGTATCTCTACCATTCTTTTCCATAAAGTAGTCCCATAGTGCGTCTCTAACAGGCATGTCAGAATCGCTCCAATCAAAAACTTCCTTCATGTGACGGTCTAACAATTCTGTCTTAATAACTTCATCTGCCATCTTAAAATTACCTCCTAAATAAATTCTACAAAACCTATTATAGTCTTTTTATTCGTTCTATGCGAATTTAAAACAATTCTTTCCGCATTTTTGCCTTACATCGAGCTTTCGCTTGAAGTAATTGATAACGACTATAGTTTGTCTCCTTACTCGCTTCTTCAATCGTTAACTCTCCCAGAAAAACTTTGAGCGCAATTACCTCTTTTTCTGACAACTTGTTAATAAATTTTTGATACATTTCCTTTCTAGGTGTGATGTGCATCTCTTCAACTTCTTCTTTAATCAAATTTTTATGCACCACATTGTCATAGGAAATAGCCTTAGTAAAAGACGTTCTTTTCTGTGCTAATTCATACCTTAAGAGTGATCGGAGATGATTATAAAATTTTGTCCGATAATACGCCCCAAAACTATTTGCTCGTTTCTCATCGTAGGTACAGCAACTTTGATAACACATGATTAATGCTTCTTGTTCCCAGTCATCATGATCAAAATTACGAATGAAAAAATTTAGCTTCGCTCCATTGATTAAAGGCCGATACCGCTCTACTAGTTCATGCAAAGCATCCATATCTTGCTCTTCTTTTACACGTCGAATCAAATAAACTTCATTCAATCTTTCCATTTCGGAAATTCCTCCTTTTCTATTTGGTAATAAGAATAAAAAAGAAAAAATCTCATTCTAAGGGAACGAATGTTTATTAATCACAGGTATAGAGCAATTGTACTTTGTTAATGATCAAGACTTTATTGTGTGTCTGTTTTTATAACTATAAGCAATAAAAAATTGTCACTTAGCTCTTTATAAAACTAAATGACAATTTTTTCTAATCTTTAATTATTTTTCAGGATGACGACTATTGAACATCCCATAAAGCAAAACACCAGTTGCAACACTAGCATTTAATGATTGAACATGTCCAACCATTGGAATAGTTAAAGTTTGATCCATTTGCTTTAACAATAATGGAGAAATTCCCTTACCTTCATTACCAATCACAAGCACTGTCTTTCCTTTGGCATTCCACTTACGATAATCTTCACCTTCCATGGCAGTACCAAAAATCCAGTAACCACGCTTTTTCAGCATCTTAGTAGTTTGAACTAAGTTATTAACTCGAGCTACTGGCACATAATCAATTGCACCCGTTGAAGTTTTGGCAACAACAGAAGTTAAACCACTTGCTCTTCTTTTTGGAATAATGACTGCATCCACGCCGGTCGCATCACAAGTTCTTAAGATCGAACCTAGGTTATGGGGATCTTCAATTGAATCAAGCATTAAGATAAATGGTTCTTTTCCTTCTTGGTCAAACTTATCTAAGAGTTCATCTAAATCAGCATATTCAAATGGAGCTACAGTTAAAACCAAACCTTGGTGATTTTCATGGTTAACCATTTGATCCAACTTATTTTTAGGAGCATTTTGAACAACTAGATTTTTTTTACGTGCTAATTGATAAACTTGATTAGCAAATTCTTCTTGAACACCATTTTGTAAAAATACTTTATTAATTAAGTTAGCATCCTGTGTTTTTAAAAAATCAATGCCAGCATGACGTCCATATACAAATTCATCATTATTTGAACTCATAATTATCTAGTCCTCCTTGTTCTACTTGGTCAATGCACCATTTTGCAAGTTCATCAACACGTTCTTTTTTACCTAATAAATCTAAGTATCCAAACATCGCTTCAAATCCAGTTGAGAGCTTGTAAGTGTTAATTGAAGTGTTTTTTGCATGTGTATGACTTTTAGCATTTCTTCCTCTCTTGAAGGCTGCTAATTCATCTTCATCTAGCATTTCTAAGTCTTGCATTTTAGTAATTAATGATGCTTGAGCTTTTGCGGAAACATAATGTGTTGCATATCGTTGAAGCATTTGTGGTTTTACAATTCCACCCTTAACCAAGTGGCGTCTGATATAAACCTCATATACCCCATCCCCTAAATAAGCTAAAGTAAGAGGACCTAACCCATCTGGATTAGTATTTTTTTCTGTTAAAATCTTCGGCTTAAGCACGGTGCCACCTCGTTCCTTGTGGAGTATCTTCAATTACAATGCCTTTAGCCTGTAACTCATCTCTTAAGCGGTCACTTTCAGCCCAATCCTTATTTTTACGTGCTTCATCGCGTTGAGCAATTAATTTTTCAATTTCATCATCATTTTCAGCTTGCTCTTCCTTAAAGCTAACTCCAAAAATTTCGAGCCAAGCAATCAATAATTTTTTAGCACGCTTTAAAGCTGGCTTATCCACTTGATCTTTTTGCAAGTGATTATTTAAAGTTGTAGCCAAATCGTACATAATACTCAAAGCATTTTGAACATTAAAATCATCATCCATAGCCTCAATAAATTCAGCTTTTGCTTGCGTTAAATCATCTCTTAAGCCATTATCTTCAAGCGTCTCATTCTCATCATTTAGTCTAGCATCAAGATTACGCAAAGTATTTTGATAGCGTTTAAGAACAGTTTCAGCTTGTTTTAAGCCATCTTCAGAATAGTTAATTGGGCGACGATATTGAACACTAGACATGTAAAAACGTAAAACTTGTGGATCAATTTGCTTTAGAATATCATGCACAGTCACAAAGTTATGGAGTGATTTTGACATTTTTTCTTGTTTCTTACCTACTGTCACAAAACCATTGTGCATCCAGTAATTAACAAATTTTTTACCAGTCTTAGCTTCACTTTGAGCAATCTCATTTTCATGGTGTGGAAATTCCAAATCTTGGCCACCACCATGAATATCAATAGTATCGCCTAAGTACTTAGTTGACATTACTGAACATTCAATATGCCAGCCTGGACGCCCCTTTCCCCATGGAGAATCCCAAGCAATTTCATCCTCTTCTTTTTGAGCCTTCCATAAGGCAAAGTCAATTGGATCTTCTTTCTTACTTTGTTCTTCTTCATTAATATGCTCAGAAGCACCTTCTTCAAGTTCAGCAATATTTTGATCGCTTAGTTGACCATAGTTAGGGAATTTTCCAGCACGGTAATATACATCCCCATCAACTTCATAAGCAAAGCCTTTATCAATTAAATCTTGAACAAAGTCGATAATTTCTTTAATTTCATGAGTTGCGCGTGGATGAAGAGTAGCTGGCTCAATATTTAATGCTTCGGTATCTTCCATAAAAGCCTTAATGTAGCGCTCAGCAAGCTTTTCGACAGTTGTATGTTCTTTACGGGCCTCATTAATCATCTTATCGTCAACATCGGTGAAGTTAGAAACATAATTCACATCATAGCCTCGATACTCAAAATATCGACGAATTGTATCAAATGCAATCACACTGCGGGCATTTCCAATATGAATATAATTATAAACAGTTGGTCCACAAACGTACATGCTTACTTTTCCAGCTACTAATGGCTTAAACTCTTCTTTTTTTCGAGTTAAAGTATTAAAGACCTTCATGATCATCCCTCTTTCATTTAAGACATTCTTTCATAACTATTCTAACAAAAAAAGCTACGCTTTCACGTAGCTTTAACTGTATTAAATAATTAAAGACCTAAATCACTTAATTGCTTTAAAGTTAAGTCAATGTGCTTGTTAACTTTTTCCTTACCCATTAACTCAATAGCTTCACCAATACCAGGTCCAACCATTGAACGAGTAGCAGCAATTCTAATTGGCATAAATAATTTTCTACCCTTTACCCCAGTTTCACGACGAGTAGCTTGAATTGCGTTCATAGCTTGTACAGCAGTAAAGCGAGGAACAGCATTTAATTGCTTCTTGAATTCTTCAATTACAGGACGAGCATCGTCTTTCTTGATTTCTTCAATTTCCGCATCAGATAATTCTGGAGCTTCTTCAAAGAAGATCTTAGCAATATCTACAATTTGCTTAGTATAAGACATTTGTACAGCGTAAATATTTACTAATTGACGAACCCATTCCATCTTTTCTGGTGAAATTTCTTTATCAACTAAACCTGCTTCTTGTAAGTTATTCAAAGCAAGATCTAATAAAAGATCACGGTCTGCCTTCTTAACGTATTGGTTGTTAATCCATTCAAGTTTCTTCTGGTCAAAGGCAGCTGGTGACTTAGATAAACGCTTAGGATCAAATGACTTAATTAATTCTCTTTGTGAGAAAATTTCACTTTCACCAACAGGAGACCAGCCAAGTAAGGTAATAAAGTTGAACATTGCGTCTGGTAAGTAACCAAGGTCACGGTATTGTTCAATAAATTGAAGAACTGATTCATCACGCTTAGAAAGTTTTTTACCAGTTTCAGAGTTAATGATCAAAGTCATGTGACCAAACTTAGGTGGTTCCCAGCCAAGTGCTTCATAAACAACTAATTGCTTAGGAGTGTTAGCTACGTGGTCGTCCCCTCTAAGAACGTGAGTAATTTCCATTAGGTGGTCATCAATTACAACGGCAAAGTTGTAGGTTGGCATACCATCACGTTTTTGAATAACGAAGTCACCACCGATAGTATCTGATTCAAATGATACCTTACCCTTAACCATATCTTCCCAAGCATAAGTTCTATTTTCAGGAATGTGGATACGAACAACTGGCTTTAAGCCTTTTGCTTCTGCAGCTGCTTGAACTTCTTTAATTTCATCAGCGGTCATGCCTTCATATTCATAAGTGTAGTGAGGAGCAATTCCCATTGCACGTTGTTCTTCACGTTGTGCTTCAAGTTCTTCCTCAGTCTTGTATGAATAGTAAGCTTTACCTTCATCAATTAATTGTTGAATATATTTATTGTAAATATCTTTACGCTCTGATTGGCGGTAAGGGCCAAAGTCGCCACCCTTATCAGGACCTTCATCCCAGTCAATACCTAACCAGTGCAAGTTTTCCATTTGGGACTTAGAACCACCTTCAACGTTACGTTTTTGGTCCGTATCTTCAATTCTTAAGACCATTGTCCCTTTATTGTGACGTGCAAATAGATAGTTAAATAATGCAGTACGTGCGTTACCAATGTGCAAGTGACCTGTTGGACTTGGTGCGTAACGAACGCGGATTTTTTGTTTTGCCAAAATTAAAGCGCCTCTTTCAAAATTTATTAAAATTCATCCATTTAAGTGTAACTTTTAACGAGCAAAAGTTCAATCTCTCTGCTAGTTAAAAACAAGTTTTAAAGCTTGTGGTAAACTTGCTACTCCAATTACTTCGATCTCAGAGTTATTCTTAAGCTCCTGGTTTAAGTTGTTTTTAGGAATAAAAATTCGCTTAAAGCCTACTTTTGCGGCCTCTTTAACTCTAGCTTCAATTTGATTAACTCTTCTAATTTCACCAGTCAAGCCAACTTCACCTACAAAGCAATCAGTCGAAGAAATTTCTTTATTTTTATAACTTGAAGCAACTGCCATGCAAATTGCAAGATCAATTGCTGGTTCATTTAATTTAATCCCACCAGTTGCAGTTAGAAAAGCATCTTGATTTTGAAGCATTAAGTTGCCTCTTTTTTCTAAAACTGCCAATAAAAGTGCTACTCGATTAAAATCTAATCCTGAAGTTGTTCTTTTTGCATATCCGAATGCTGTTGGGGTTACTAAAGCTTGGATATCTGCAAGAAGAGGCCGCGTTCCTTCAAGTGAAACAACAACTGAGGAACCAGTCGAATTAGGTAAGCGTTCGTCTAAGAAAATAGCTGAAGGATTACTTACTTCTGCTAACCCTTCATTTTTCATCTCAAACATTCCAATTTCATTAGCTGCACCAAAACGATTCTTTACTGATCTTAAAATTCGATATGAGTGGTGCCCATCTCCTTCAAAGTAAAGAACGGTATCAACCATATGTTCCATAATCTTAGGCCCAGCAATTGCTCCTTCTTTAGTTACATGGCCAATAACAAAAGTAGTTATTTGTTCATTTTTAGCAATTTTCATTAGTTCACTTGTTACTTCACGTACTTGAGAAGCAGATCCAACCATTGAATCAAGTGAAGGTTCATTCATTGTTTGAATAGAATCAATTACCAAAAAATCTGGCTTAATTTCATCAATCTGGTCACGAATATTCTGCATATTTGTTTCTGGATAAAGCAAAATTCCGCTATTGCTTACTCCTAATCGATCTGCCCGCATCTTTATTTGACTTGCGGACTCTTCTCCTGAAACATATAAGACGCTATGTTCTTTAGCTAAAGCACCAGTAATTTGAAGCATTAAGGTTGATTTTCCAATTCCTGGATCTCCTCCAATTAAAACTAAAGATCCTGGAACAATCCCTCCTCCTAAAACTCGATTTAATTCTTCAAAAGGAGTCACAATTCTTTTTTCTTTCTCAGCTTTTACTTCAGTTAACTTTACTGGATCATTATTTCCAATTTTAGTCATCAACCGACTTGCAGTTGCCTTAGTTGATACTTTTTTAATTTCCTGTGTCTCTTCTTCAAATTGATTCCAAGCACCACAATTGGGACATCTTCCAAGATAGGAAGCAGAAATATATCCACAATTACGACACTTATAACGAGTTTTAACTTTTGCCATTAGTCATCATTCCTTGTTCCAGACGAACCAAATCCTCCAAGACGCTGTCTTTGAACTGGATCATCATTATCTGCTTTTAAGTAAGGCATAAAAATTCCTTGTCCAATTCGTTCACCCTTTTTGATCTTTAGCGGACGAACGCCGTAATTAATTAATTGAAAGTAAATTTCACCTTCGTTTTTTTCATTATTATAGTAGTCACTGTCAATTACGCCGATCCCATTTGGCAAAGTAACGTTTCGCTTATAAGTATTAGAAGAGCGATTAGCTAAAATTAGGACTTCATCCTCTGGCATGTACGCCTTAATTCCAGTTGGTACTAAAAATGGCTTTAATACTTTTTCAGCTAATTGTAGATCGTGTTCATTTAATTCATGACCATTTCTAATTAGTCTAAAAATTCGAACAAAGTTCATACACCAAATTGATGGCAAAACTATATCTTGTGCACATTCAAAGTCATAGCCCGCACTCGCAATTGTTTGGCGTTGAGGCAGGTGGAGGCCTGCATTACGGTATTTAGATACTATTTCAAAACCACGTTTTTTCATTTTTATCCTCTCTTACATTCACTTAGACCTATATTTTACGTTAATTTATTATACTTGTCCTACTTATATATACGAAAAAAACACTTATTTTTTGGGCCAATAAGTGCTTTATTTTTTATCATACTTTATTAACTGGAATATAAACTTGGGCATTATTTGGCAAAACATAATCCACATTATTATAGCCATTCCAGCTAGTTTGCATCCCATTCATTTTAGTTTGAATGTTATTAACTTTAACTGTGGTTAATCCTAGTGCTTGTCGAGTATTATTGGATAAGCGTTGCATTTCACTATTTGGAGCTATCTGAAAACTAAAATCATCAATTGTCGCATTTTTTCCTTGTAAATGATCACTCTGAGTATGGGTTAATGCTCCATGATAGTTCTTATATAAGGTCATTAAATCATCTAAAGGTAAATCAGTCCGAACATTATCTTTAGCTGTATCAAGCAAAGAATTCATCTGCATAATATTTTTTGATTTGTTAACTTTTGCAAGAGCACTAAGTAAAACTTGCTGTCCTCGTTTTTGACGACCGTAGTCATTATCAGGATCATCATATCGCATTCTACTGTAGCCTAAAGCCTCGCTACCATTTAAATACTGCTTTCCTTTAGGATATGTATGCCCTTCATACTTAAAAGCAAATGGGTTATTAACAGTAACACCGCCAACAGCGTCCACCGTCTTTTCTAAGCCGCCCATATTAACCAAGGCATAGTAATCAACAGGAACATCTAGTAATTCATGAACCTGCTTTTTTATTTCTGTAGGTCCGCCTAAAGCATAAGCTGCATTAATTTTGGTGTATTCTACCTTATTTTTAGTTTCAACCCTTACTAAGGTATCTCGAGGAATAGCAGTTGTGGTTAAAGTCTGTTTCTTAGGATTAACAGTAATTAATTCCAAGGTATCTGTATTTCCAGCATAACTAGTTCCTCGTCCTAATGCTCCCACATCAGTTCCTAATACCAAGATTGAAAAAGGCTTTCCTTGTTTTAATTGCTGACGACTAGCTAAAGAATGGTTAGTAGAAATAGTATTAGCAGTCGATTGAATTTTTTGGTATTCATAACCAAAAATTCCTAAAACCGCTACTATTAAAATCCCAACTATTGAGAAAAATAGATATTTTTTCTTGAGTTTCATATTATTTCCTCCAAATTCCGTAATCAGAATAACAAAAAGAAATATCTAATTGTCTCTTTTATCTATTTTTTTAATAAAGCTTTAGGCTAATAAAAAAATTATTTATATCATATTCAAATTTTAAATACCATGACTAGACGTAACTCTTTATTTTAAGCTAAAATATAATTAAGCTTTTTTTAATTAAGGAGGATTTTATGAGCAAAGAAATCACAAACGATCTTATTAATAATTTCGAAAATGACTTTAACTCAAGTAAAGCTAACAAAATTGCGGCTCGTGCTGCTCAAGAAAATGGTATTTTTAAAGCTAGTCAAAATCTACAAACTAAGATTGACTTAGACCCAACTTTTTCAATTGAAATTGATACTGGTAAAGTTGCTAACCAAAAACAATCTGGTCGCTGCTGGATGTTCAGTGCTTTAAACACTATGCGTCATTCAATTCAAAAGAACTTCAAAATTAAGGACTTTGAATTATCTCAAAATTACACTAACTTCTGGGACAAATTTGAAAAGTCAAACTGGTTCTTTGAAAATGTGATTGCTACTGCCGATAAAGACTTGAGCGATCGTAAAGTTGCTTTCCTATTTGCAACCCCACAACAAGACGGTGGTCAATGGGATATGCTTTGCGGGATAATTGAAAAATATGGTATTGTTCCAAAGAAAGTTTATCCAGAAACTGCTAATGCAACTAATTCAAGTGCTTTAAATGATACTCTAAATACCCTTCTTAGAAAAGATGGTCTTGAATTACGTAAGATGGTTCAAGATGGAAAGAGTGAAGAAGAAGTTCAAGAACGCAAAAACGAAATGCTTAAAGAAGTTTACCGTATTTTAGCTATTTCTCTTGGTGTTCCACCTAAAACTTTTGATTTTGAATACAAAGATGATGATGGTAACTACCATAGAGATGCTGCCTTAAGTCCACAAGACTTCTTTAAAAAGTATGTTGGTTGGGACTTAAGTGAATACATTTCCACAATTAATGCACCAACTAAAGACAAGCCTTTCCATAAAGTATTTTCTGTTGAATACTTAGGAAATGTGGAAGGCGGACGTCAAGTACGTCACTTGAACTTACCAATTGATGAAATGAAAGATTTGATTATCACTCAACTTAAAAACGGTGAAGTTGTTTGGTTTGGATCAAATGTTGTTAAAGACTCTGAACGTCAAGCTGGTTTACTTGATACTGAATTATATAAACGTGACGACTTATTTGATGTTGACTTTGACATGTCTAAAGCTGACATGCTTGATTCAGGCGAAAGCTTGATGGACCACGCAATGGTTATTACAGGTGTTGACCTAGTAGATGGCAAGCCAACTAAGTGGAAGATTGAAAATTCTTGGGGTGAAAAGCCTGGATTTAAAGGTTACTTTGTAATGAGTGACAGCTGGTTCGATAAATTTGTTTACCAAGCAGTTATCAATAAGAAATACCTTAGTGATGACTTGAAGAAGACTTTTGAAGAAGGCAGTAAAGATCCAATTCAATTACTTCCTTGGGATCCAATGGGTGCTTTAGCTAATAATTATTAGAAGTAAAAAATCATTCGGAATGCAACATAAAGCAAACTGAATGATTTTTATTTTGTCTCTTTTTAAATAATTTCTTATTATAAATTTAACAGATTATTATAGAATATTGAGTGTAGACCAAATATTAGACATACGTCCCTAAATTACATCTAATACTTAATTAAAAAAGAAATGTTTAAAACTAACTTTTAAATATACTCTCAATGATTAAATAAGGCCTGTGTTGTAAAAAATTTTTTTCTTTCTTATACTTATAATTAAGGAAAGATGAAGTTCTAAGGAGATTTATGATGACAGTTCATATTACAAATATAAATGGAATGGCTATGAATAGCGTAGCTCAGAATGCCCAAAATATGGTTGTAGATTTTGCAAAACAACTAGGCATGAATGAATTTGGAATTTATGTTTATCATTGGACAGAAGAACCACTACAGGCCAGAAGCACCCGTTTTGATGGGATTATTGCCTCCCTTAACGGTGGTGATACCGTCATTTTTCAATCTCCTAGTTGGATCGCAATTGAATGGGATCAAGCACTGATTGATCATATCAATCTTTATCCTAATATTAAAAAAATCATCTTTATTCACGATGTGATTCCACTAATGTTTGAAGTTAATCGCTACCTGATGCCGCAATATATTGACTACTATAATAAGGCTGATGTTTTAATTGTACCTTCAAAAAAAATGTATGACCTTTTAAGGGAAAACGGATTAGAGGAAAAACCTTATGTGGTACAACATTTTTGGGATCATCCAGCAACAGTCAACTACTTCATTACTCCTGAAAATAATAAAATAATTAATTTTGCAGGTAATGCAGAAAAATTTGATTTTGTAAAAAAATGGGACTGTCAAAATGTAAAATTAAAAGTTTATTCAGATCCAGTAAAGAACGATCCCGAACACAACGTTGAATTTACTGGCTGGAAACATGATCCTGTTCTATTAGAAGAATTACGTCAAACTGGTGGGTTTGGTTTAGTTTGGTCTGAGGAACCATATTGGTCTGAATATATGAAAGTAAACGCTTCTTACAAGCTTAGCACCTACTTAGCAGCAGGCTTGCCAATTATCGTAAATAGCACTACTCCAGAAGCTGAAACTATAAAAAACAAACATCTAGGTATTATTGCTGATAGTTTAGATGAAGCTCAAGCCAAAGTTCTTCAAATTAATGATGAAGACTATAAGCAATTGGTTGATAGCGTTAATAATTTTGGTAGTTTAATTCGTAATGGTTACTTTACTAAGAAAGCATTAGTTGATGCTGTGGTAAAAGCTCAATACAATAATTAACTAAAAACTCCCTGAGAATTTTATCTATCTCAGAGAGTTTTATTTTTATTCAATTATATTTTCTTGTACTTCTTCAAGATCGCCATCTTTTGCTTGGCATTACGATATTTCAAGTAATCTCCATCCTTTAGTGCTGTATCGATACAAATCTGTAATCGATAGCGATATGCGCTTATTTCCCTAGTGATGTCAAAACCAAGCTGACTTAGCAAGCTTATTCTCTCTTCTACAGCTTCTAAAGGAAAAACGGCCGTCTTATTAGCCTGTGCAGACACACTATTTTCAAAAATTCGGTGCGTATAAATTGCCTTATTCATGTATACAATTTTATCTGCTAACAGGTATATTTTCCATGTAGTTAGATCATCTTCTACACGAGCATCAATTGGATAAACTATATTTTCAAAAAGAGATCTTTTATATAATTTTGCCCATGGCACAGCAAAAATAATGGACCTATTATAAGGTACGGTCTCATATTCTACGGTAAACCATTCTTCTGGCGTATAGGTCTTTTCAAAGTAATCATCTTCTTTAAGCCAAATCCCATATGCTCTTTTTTCTTCAATAAAATGATTAAAATTTCCTACCGCAATATCTGCATCATTCTTTTTCAACAGGTTATAAAGTTCTTCAATATGAGTTTCACTCAGCAAATCATCATCATCTACAAATAAAATATATTCACCAGTTGCCATTTCAAGACCAGTATTACGGCTTGAGCCTACTCCACCATTTTTCTTGTGCAAAATTCTTATATTGGCATATTTTTCCCGGTATTTTTCACATACTTCAGGTGTACTATCTGTAGATCCATCGTCTACTAAAATAATTTCAAGGTTAGAATAAGTCTGCTTTAAGACACTATCTAAGCATTGAGCTAAATATTTTTCATCGTTATATACTGGGATAATTACTGAGATTTTTTCCATGTGCTATCCTCTCATTGTTTTCTTACTACATGGTTACAATATATTTAAACCTATTATAGCTTAATATTTATGCTTTTCTTCATATTAATAAAAACAAAGCCTCGAGTTTCCAAAAAAGAAATTCGAGGCTTTATTTATTATCTTTAAGATTTATTAATCTTTATCTTCATCTTTACGTTTCTTACGTCTGAAGCCAAGCAATCCACCTAAAGCAGCGATCATTAATCCTAAGAAGCTTGAATTTGATTCTGCACCAGTTTGAGGCAATTTACCTCTACGGTGATCTTTCTTAGCTGCTTTATCTACAGATTCAGCATTTTTATGTTGTGGCTTAAGCGTATTAGTAGAAGTAGATTGAGTACCCCTGTTGTTTGGCGTTGATTTAGAGCCATTATTGTTAGTACTATTCGTTGAAGTTGTCGTACTTGTTGGGCTAAATTGACTCTTACTCATTGATACGGAGTTGCTCAAGCTTTCGCTCATGCTTACTGAGTTGCTTAAGCTTTCACTCATCGATACGGAGTTACTCAAACTTTCACTCATTGATACTGAGTTACTTAAGCTTTCGCTCATGCTTACTGAGTTACTTAAGCTTTCACTCATTGATACTGAGTTGCTTAGACTCTCGCTCATGCTTACTGAGTTACTTAGGCTTTCGCTCATGCTTACTGCGTTGCTCATGCTCTTACTCATACTTACTGAGTTACTTAGGCTTTCGCTCATGCTTACTGAGTTGCTTAAACCTTCACTCATGCTTACTGAGTTACTCAAGCTCTCGCTCATTGATACCGAGTTGCTTAAACTTTCGCTCATACTTACTGAGTTACTCAAACTTTCGCTCATGCTTACTGAGTTAGATAAGCTTTCACTCATTGATACTGAGTTACTTAAGCTTTCACTCATTGATACTGAGTTGCTTAGACTCTCGCTCATGCTTACTGAGTTACTTAGGCTTTCGCTCATGCTTACTGCGTTGCTCATGCTCTTACTCATACTTACTGAGTTACTTAGGCTTTCGCTCATGCTTACTGAGTTGCTTAAACCTTCACTCATGCTTACTGAGTTACTCAAGCTCTCGCTCATTGATACCGAGTTGCTTAAACTTTCGCTCATACTTACTGAGTTACTCAAACTTTCGCTCATGCTTACTGAGTTAGATAAGCTTTCACTCATTGACACTGAGTTACTTAAGCTTTCGCTCATGCTTACTGAGTTGCTCATGCTCTCACTCATTGATACTGAGTTGCTTAAACTTTCACTCATGCTTACTGAGTTACTCAAACTCTCACTCATGCTTACTGAGTTACTCAAACTCTCACTCATGCTTACGGAGTTACTTAAGCTCTCACTCATACTTACTGCGTTACTCAAGCTTTCGCTCATACTTACTGAGTTACTTAAGCTTTCACTCATCGATACTGAGTTACTTAAGCTTTCACTCATCGATACTGAGTTACTTAAACTCTCGCTCATGCTTACTGAGTTAGATAAGCTTTCGCTCATCGATACTGAGTTGCTTAGACTTTCGC
>OFFS01000114.1_pt1 | contig 68615 bp, 77 predicted proteins | sample 1521541 | NCBI WGS metagenome assembly OFFS01 (sample SAMEA3504127, study PRJEB24116) | mouse gut metagenome | biome: mouse gut; feature: mouse-associated habitat; material: faeces | place: Denmark | collected 2011 | reverse complement strand
ATTTGCGTATGTAGGTAAAATGGTGGAAAATAAATAAAAATGGGCTTATTTTAACTATACGTTAACGTTCTTTGGAAGGGAGTAATGATATGAAAATCAAACATATACGATGGATAGCAATTATTGGTCTGCTGGCTATTTTCAGCTTGCAATATGTGTGGCTTGTCAATACCTGTAAGCTGGCGAAAGAGAGTATTCAGTTCAGGAGCAATGAAGTTTTCAAAGATGCTTCTATGCAAGAACTCTTCCATCGCATGGAGGTGTTGAAGGCAGAGCTGAACAAGAAATATGCAGGTCAAGATACCATTATTGGGGTGAAAGTGGAGTTGGATGATGATTATGACATTGCTGAAAGCGGGATGTTGGATGATAATGCCAATCAATGGCTGATGTCGAATATGCATATTTCTATACAAGAAGCTGTGGCGAAGACATATAAGGTATCTGTCTCTTTGGCAAGTTTGGATTCTATCTATCGGGCAAATTTGAATATGGAGGGCATTGATGCTAAAGTGGTTTGTTGCATTACTGATTCCTCAGGGCATGTTCTCAAGAGTTCCCGGCCCTTACGGTTAGGGGAGCACGGTATGCTGAGTACCCCATTATATCCTCTCAATTACAAGCGTACGGAAAATTTGCAGGCTTTTATCGTCAATCCTTATTGGGTTATCTTTCAGAGAATGACCTTATTGCTGATAGCCACTGTACTGATGATGATATTAATTATCGGTTGTATTGTCTGTCAAATTCGTATCATTGCCCGTCAAAATAAAATAGCTAAGATTCGCGAGGATTTCTCTTATGCTTTGATTCACGACATGAAAACCCCCATCAGTAGTATTTTGATGGGAATTCAAATATTAGAGACCGGCAAATTGGACGCCCGGCCTGATAAACGCGACAAACTCTTTCATATCCTGAAGGATGAAAGTGAACATTTGTTGGCATTGACAGAGAAGGTACTGATACTTTCGAAGTTGGAAAACCATCAACTGAAACTTTTTCGCGAAATGCTTTCGTTGCGTGACATGTTGGATGACTTGATTGAAAAGTTTTCCGCCAAGGCAGACAAACCGGTGCATTTTAGTCTGGTCCTTGAGGTGGAAACTATTCTGGCAGATGGCGAATTTCTGAAGGAAGCAATCAGCAATCTGATTGACAATGCCATTAAGTATTCGGGAGCCTCGGTTGACATTACTATTTCTTCTGTTTGCAAGCCGGACGGTGCGGTTGTCATCAAGGTAAAAGATAATGGCTTCGGCATTCCTTTGAAGGACCAAAGCCGTATATTCGAAAAATATGAGCGTGCGTCGGCCGCCACTCGCAGTCGGAAAGGTGGAGCATCCGGATTCGGACTGGGATTGAACTATGTACTCCGTGTCGCTGAGGCACATGGCGGCACGGTGAGGGTAGAGAGCATCGAAGGAGAGTATAGCGAATTTTCTCTTTCTCTGCCTCAAAAAGAGTTCTTGAACTGACCGGGGAAAAGTGATAATGGATTCGGAATAAACAGAAAAAGAATAGGAGAGGAAGTTATGATAAAGTTGCTGTTGGTGGAGGATGATGCCAATCTTTGTTACATTATCCGTGGTGGTCTGGAAGATATGATAGGAGGTTATGAGGTGACGACTGCCATGAATGGGGAAGAAGGGTTGAAAATATGGAAAGGTCAACATCCTGATGTGATTGTTTCGGATATTGAAATGCCTGTAATGGACGGTTATGAGATGGTAAAACGTATTCGCGAACTGGATGGTGATACGCCTATTTTATTTACTTCGGGGCGCGTCTCGCCCAAAGATGTGGTGAAAGGTTATGAACTGGGTGTGAATAACTATATCAAGAAGCCTTTTTTGGCTGAAGAGTTGGATGCGCATATCGGTGCACTGCTGAAATTGAAACAGGGGGGGAGCGCCAGAAATGAGAGTGAAATGTATAGAATAGGTGGGAGTTATGTGTTTGATGCTGCCCATGCGGTATTGAGGCATCTTGTTTCGGGGACGGAGAAGACGTTGACGGAACGTGAAGCCAGTCTGCTGAAAATGCTTTGTGTCAAGATAGGGGAAGTGGTGAAACGTGAGATTATTCTTTCTACTCTTTGGGAGAAAGAGGACGATTATTTTGCGTCACGCAGCCTGGATGTTTTTGTCACACGGCTTCGTAAATTATTGGCTGAGGATGAAAAGGTGCAGATAAAGACTCTCAAAGGGGTGGGGATCAGTTTGGTTTGTTTACCGTAGGGGGAAAGATTGGAAAACCTGCCCTTTCCCCTATGGGTAAATAAAGATGTTATCGGCAAATCTTTAGAATTTATAAGCAAATCCGATATTGAATACGCCTTGGTCAAGGTCGCTGATAATCTGATATTTGATTTCGAAGTTCATCATCCATTGCGAATTAAGGTCAAATTCAGCACCGGCTCCCAGATTAGCGCCGAACTTTCCTTTATTTCCACTTAAATCCATTCCTTCAAATTTACCCAAATCCCAATGCCAATTTGTATAAGTCAATCCGAATAGCGGATAAAGACGTGCACCGCTTGCCACAGGAAAGAGATAGTGAGCATTGACATTGAAGTCGAACATATCAACTCCGTCATTTTTGAAGAAATAGTTGACAGATGGTTCCAGTCTCAGCGCATCAAGAATGTTGTATTGGTATTTAACACCGATGCCCACGCTTTCGATTTCGGTTCCATAACCTACTTGAAACCCAAGTGCTTGTTTACCCTGCTGGGCATGAACGCCGCATACAAATAATACCAGCATGCAGGCAAGAATAAGTAACTTTTTCATAATCAATAAATTAGAATGAATACTAGTTTGTTTTTTGTTATTGCTTATTTCTTTTCATTAGCTTCTTCATCTTTGAACCAAGAGGCATACATCAGATAACCGTTTGCAATCTTTTCATTCAGTTCACGACTTTGCTCAGGGGGAATCTTTTTGATGAACTTGGCGGGAACGCCTGCCCAAAGACTTCCCGGTTCGATGATGGTATTGCTCAAGACTAAGGCTCCGGCAGCTACGATAGCCCCTTCGCCTACTACGGCATGGTCAAGCACGGTTGACCCCATACCTATCAGGGCACCGTCTTTGATGGTTGCACCGTGGATGGTTACGTTATGTCCCACGGATACATCGTTACCGATTTCGACTACTGATTTCTGATAAAGGGTGTGTAACACGCTCCCGTCTTGAATGTTGACACGGTCGCCGATGCGGATGGCATTGACATCACCGCGCAGCACGGCATTGAACCAGATGCTGCAATCGCGCCCCATTACGACATCACCGATGACAGTGGCATTGTCAGCCAGATAACAGTTTTCTCCAATCTGAGGTGTGAATCCTCTTACCGATTTTATAAGTGCCATAATTCTTTCTTAGCGTTTTAAAGGTGAAGTTGCTTCTTTTAACCACTCCTGCTCTTCTTTGTTCAGTTGAGAGCTCAACCGATTATATACCATTTCATGGTATTCGTTGAACCTGGTGATTTCTTCGTCGGTCAACATATCGGTCACAATAGCCTCTTTGTCGATGGGACAGAGAGTTAGCGGCTCGAACTTCATGAAAGAACCGAACTCGGTTTCCATTGCAGGAACAGTCAATAATGTGTTCTCGGTGCGGATACCGTGACGACCGGCTTTATAAATGCCCGGTTCGTCTGTCACTGTCATACCCGGGCGGAGAGGAGTGGGCATATAGTTCATTCTGATCTGGTGAGGGCCTTCGTGTACACAGAGGAAATGACCGACACCGTGTCCTGTGCCGTGGAAATAGTTGACACCCGCTTTCCACATGGCTTGACGCGCTAAAATATCAAGCTGTGTGCCGCACGTCCCTTCAGGAAATATGGCATTTTGTAGCTGAAGGAATCCTTTCAGTACCAATGTATAATCTGTCTTTTCCTCATTACTGAGGGGGCCGAGCACGATGGTGCGCGTAATGTCGGTGGTTCCATCCAAATATTGTGCTCCACTGTCCAGCAGCAACATACCTTCGGGTTTCAAAGGAATATCTGTTTCGGGGGTTGCTTCGTAATGAACGATAGCTGCGTGTTCTTTATATCCGGCAATCGTATCAAAGCTGATTCCTTTGAAATTCGCTTGTTCGGCACGCAATTCATATAGTTTCCGATCGACACTCAGCTCGGTTTCATTTCCGGCGGGAACAGCTGTCTTCAACCATTTTAGGAATTTAACCATAGCTATGCCGTCGCGTTCCATGGCATGACGAAAACCGTTTATTTCAGTTTCGTTTTTCACCGCTTTCAGAAGACTGACGGGAGAAGGAATTTCCATTATCTTGTGCCCGGTGTCAATGCCATTGGCAGTTAGATAGCCGGCAGCATTAAAGAGTTTCATATTGAGAGCCGGAGACACCTGGATGTTCTGACGCACTTTCTTAATGTCACCCTCTACCTGATGATAGGATTTGAGGATGATTCCGTTTTCTTCCAGATAGACTTTGACCTCAGGCGAAAGTTTTTCTTCTATTATATATAAGGTAGCTTTCTTCTGAGTGATATGCATATAACTAATGAATACGGGGTTGCAATGTACATCACTTCCTCTTAGGTTTAGTGTCCATGCAATCTCATCCAAAGCGGATAACAAGATACTTTGGCAATTATTCTTGCGTATTTCCTCTCTGATGAGTTCTATTTTCTGTCGGCAGGAGCGTCCGGCATATTTTTCTTCCAATATAAATACGGGGTCGGATGGCAACGAGGGGCGATCCTTCCATATTTCATCAAAGGGGTCGGCAACACTTTCCACTTGGATTCCCTTGGGAGAACAAACGGCGTAAAGGGATTCCTTAAAATCGATACCGTTTACCCATCCGTCCATTCCGATGATATCTCCTTTTTTAAGTTCTTTAGAAAGCCATTCGGCAATAGAAGGAGTTCCGGGCATGCGGTCTTTAAATAAGGTGATACCTGTACCTTCCAACTGCTCGGCAGCTTGCAGGAAATAACGTGAGTCCGTCCATAGCCCTGCTTTTTTCATGGTGATGACTGCCGTACCTGCCGATCCGGTGAAGCCGGTCAGCCATTTGCGGGCTTCCCAATGTGCGGCAACATACTCACTATTATGTGGGTCGGTAGTGGGGAGTATAAATGCTTGTATACCATTTCTTTGCATAATCTTACGCAAAGCAGCTACTCTTTGTTTAATTTCAAATTTCATTGTATTTTGGTTTATAATAACTTAAACTCAATGACAAAGATACGATTTCTATATTATTTAAGATAAATATTTGCGGAAAGTTTTGTAAATAAAGAAAGTATGTGTAATTTTGCGCCGCAATTTGACTATAGAAAAATTTAGTAACAACATAATTTAATTATTAAAAACAATGATTGTAGTACCAGTAAAAGAAGGCGAAAACATTGAAAAAGCGCTGAAGAAATTCAAAAGAAAATTTGAAAAAACAGGTGTTGTAAAAGAACTGAGAGCTAGACAGCAGTTTGATAAACCGTCTGTAATCAACAGACTTAAGAAAGAACGTGCTGTATACGTGCAGAAACTTCAGCAGGTAGAAGAATAATTAATTCTCGCACTTTCTTTGAATAATTGAATTCTTTTTCATATATTCGTTGCTGAATTAATGAAGCGACGTTTCTTATGTTAATAGAATCTTTTTTGGATTATCTTCGGTTGGAAAAAAACTGTTCCGAGAAAACGATTGTTAGCTATGGAACAGATTTGACCAAATTTGAAGAGTTCTTTAAGAGTGTTGACGAGGAGGTGGATTTTACTACGGTAGATGCAGACGTCATCCGTTCATGGGTGGTAAACCTGATGGATGGTGGATATACTTCTACTTCGGTAAATAGGAAACTGAGTTCTCTCCGTTCGTTTTATCGTTATCTCTTGCGAAAGAAGGTAGTGGTGGTGGATCCGACGCGTAAAGTGACTGGTCCTAAAAAAAAGAAGCCTCTGCCGGTCTTTGTGAAGGAAGAAGATATGAATAGGCTGTTGGACGAAATTCCTTGTGAAAAGGGATTTACCGGCTGTCGGGATAAAACGATAATCGAAATGTTTTATGCTACAGGCATACGGCTTTCGGAATTGATTGGATTGAATGATGCAGATGTCGACTTTTCGGCTTCTCTTATTAAAGTAACGGGAAAGAGAAATAAGCAAAGGCTAATTCCTTTCGGTGATGAACTGAGGATGGCGTTGCTTAATTATATTAAAGTAAGAGATGAAGCAATACCCGATAGGGAGGAGGCTTTTTTCGTCAAACAGGATGGAAAAAGGTTGTACCCCATGAAGGTATATAATTTAGTGAAACGGAACCTGTCAAAAGTTGTAACGCTTAAAAAAAGAAGTCCGCACGTGTTAAGGCATAGTTTTGCTACTTCGATGCTGAATAATCAGGCGGAGTTGGGTGCTGTAAAAGAGCTTCTGGGGCATGAAAGTCTGACAACGACGGAAATCTATACGCATACGACTTTTGAAGAACTTAAAAAAGTGTATGAACAAGCTCATCCAAGAGCGTAAAAAAAGGAGGTAATTATGGAAGTAAGAATTCAAGCTATTCATTTCGATGCGTCTGAAAAACTTCAGGATTTTATTCAGAAGAAGGCGACTAAATTAGAAAAGTATTGCGATGATATAAATAAGGTGGAGGTGTCATTAAAAGTAGTAAAACCGGAAACCGCTATGAATAAAGAGGTCGGAATTAAAGTTTTGGCCATGAATGGAGAGTTTTTTGCGGAGAAGGTGAGCGATACATTTGAAGAAGCAATAGATGTGTGCGTGGATGCACTGTCTAAGCAATTGACAAAAACGAAAGAAAAACTACGCGGTAAATAAAAAAAGTCGCTAAAAGTTTTTGAGAATTAAAATAAATATCTAACTTTGCAGCCGCTTAGCCCTTCGAGGGGCAGGAGCTGCAAAGTTTTAGAAATAAGCCTCTTTAGCTCAGTTGGCCAGAGCACGTGATTTGTAATCTCGGGGTCGTTGGTTCGAATCCGACAAGAGGCTCGAAAGAGATGATGGGAACATCAGTTGATCTTTGAAGAAAAGTTGGGCAAATACCAGAGTGGCCAAATGGGGCAGACTGTAAATCTGCTGGCTTACGCCTTCGGTGGTTCGAATCCATCTTTGCCCACACTTTGATTGAGACTAATGGTCTTTAGAATTGCGGAAGTAGCTCAGTTGATAGAGCATTAGCCTTCCAAGCTGAGGGTCGCGGGTTTGAGCCCCGTCTTCCGCTCTTTTTTGCTGTTATAGCTCAGTGGTAGAGCACTTCCTTGGTAAGGAAGAGGTCCCGAGTTCAAATCTCGGTAACAGCTCTTAGATAACGTAATTGCTGATTATTAATCAAATAAATAACAAGTAAAGCTATGGCTAAAGAGAAATTTGAACGTTCGAAACCGCACGTTAACATTGGTACTATCGGTCACGTTGACCACGGTAAAACCACTTTGACTGCTGCTATCACTACTGTGTTGGCTAAAAAAGGTCTTTCAGAATTGCGTTCTTTCGATTCAATCGACAACGCTCCTGAAGAAAAAGAAAGAGGTATTACTATCAATACTTCTCACGTAGAATATCAAACAGCTAATCGTCACTATGCTCACGTTGACTGTCCGGGTCACGCTGACTATGTAAAGAACATGGTTACTGGTGCTGCTCAGATGGATGGTGCTATCATCGTTTGTGCTGCAACAGACGGTCCGATGCCTCAGACTCGTGAACACATCTTGTTGGCTCGTCAGGTAAACGTACCTAGACTGGTTGTTTTCTTGAACAAGTGTGATATGGTTGAAGATGAAGAAATGTTGGAATTGGTAGAAATGGAAATGCGTGAATTGCTTTCATTCTATGATTTCGACGGTGACAATACTCCTATCATCCGCGGTTCTGCACTTGGTGCTTTGAATGGCGTTGCTCAGTGGGAAGATAAGATTATGGAATTGATGGAAGCTGTTGATACTTGGATTCCATTGCCTCCGCGTGATATCGATAAACCTTTCTTGATGCCGGTTGAAGACGTGTTCTCTATCACAGGTCGTGGTACTGTAGCTACAGGTCGTATCGAATCAGGTATTATCCATGTAGGTGATGAAGTTGAAATCCTTGGTTTGGGTGAAGATAAGAAATCAGTTGTAACTGGTGTTGAAATGTTCCGTAAACTGTTGGATCAAGGTGAAGCTGGTGATAACGTAGGTTTGTTGCTTCGTGGTATCGACAAGGCAGAAATCAAACGTGGTATGATTCTGTGTAAGCCGGGTCAGGTTAAAGCTCACTCTAAGTTCAAAGCTGAGGTTTATATCTTGAAGAAAGAAGAAGGTGGTCGTCACACTCCGTTCCACAACAAATACCGTCCTCAGTTCTACTTGCGTACTATGGACTGTACAGGTGAAATCACTTTGCCGGAAGGAACTGAAATGGTAATGCCTGGTGATAACGTAACTATTACAGTTGAGTTGATTTACCCGGTTGCTATCAACGTAGGTTTGCGTTTCGCTATCCGCGAAGGTGGACGTACAGTAGGTGCTGGTCAGATTACTGAAATTATTGACTAATACACATTATAAAATATGATCAGTTCTCGGTCGTAAAACGCCGGGAACTGATTTTTACGGGAGTAGCTCAGTTGGTAGAGCACCGGTCTCCAAAACCGGGTGTCGGGAGTTCGAGCCTCTCCTCCCGTGCTAAACTTGAAAGAATATGTTTCAGAAAGTAACAAATTATTGTAAAGAATCTTATGACGAATTAGTCCATAAAGTATCATGGCCGACTCGTAAAGAACTTTCAAATAGTGCAGTGGTTGTTTTATATGCTTCCCTACTCATTGCACTAGTCGTTTTTCTTATGGATTCAGTCTTCCAGTTCGTAATGGAAGATATTATCTATCCGCACTAATTAATTGTGAGTAAAATGTCTGAGATTGAAAAAAAATGGTACGTATTACGTGCCGTCAGTGGAAAAGAAAGCAAGGTTAAGGAATATCTTGATGCTGACATCAGGAATAGTGACCTTAGCGAGTATGTATCTCAGGTGTTGATTCCTACCGAGAAAGTGTATCAGGTTCGCAATGGTAAGAAAATTGTGAAGGAAAGAAGTTATCTTCCCGGATACGTTTTGGTCGAGGCTGCTCTCGTCGGTGAGGTTGCTCATCATTTGAGAAACACTCCCAATGTGATTGGCTTTTTGGGAGGCTCCGAGAATCCGGTGCCTTTGAGACAATCGGAAGTGAATCGTATACTTGGTACGGTGGATGAACTCCAAGAGGGTGGTGAAGAACTGAATGTTCCTTATACCGTAGGAGAAACAGTGAAAGTAATCGTTGGACCGTTCAGTGGATTCAGTGGTCTCATTGAAGAAGTGAATAGTGAAAAACGGAAACTAAAGGTTATGGTTAAGATCTTCGGACGTAAAACTCCGTTGGAACTTGGCTTTATGGATGTCGAGAAAGAATAATGCATTCTGTTACGTGCATTGTCTTTCGCTATAATTAATATATAAAAATTAGAAAAAAATGGCTAAAGAAGTTGCTGGACTAATCAAATTACAGATTAAAGGAGGCGCTGCAAATCCATCACCTCCCGTTGGACCTGCTTTGGGTTCTAAGGGTATTAACATCATGGAGTTTTGCAAGCAATTCAATGCCAGAACCCAGGACAAGGCAGGTAAGATTTTACCTGTAATCATTACCTACTACGCAGATAAGTCTTTTGATTTTGTTATTAAGACTCCTCCCGTAGCTATTCAATTGCTTGAGTTGGCTAAGGTTAAGAGTGGTTCTGCTGAGCCTAATCGTAAGAAAGTTGCCGAGATTACTTGGGAACAAGTACGTGCGATTGCTCAAGACAAAATGGTTGACTTAAACTGTTTTACTATCGAGTCTGCTATGACTATGGTGGCAGGTACAGCTAGAAGTATGGGTATCGCTGTAAAAGGGGAATTCCCGGGTAATAACTAATAAACTTCAATTATAATGGGTAAACTGACAAAAAATCAAAAGTTGGCTGCAGAAAAAATTGAAGCAGGGAAAGCATACTCACTGAAAGAAGCTGCACAATTAGTTAAAGATATCACTTTTTCTAAATTTGATGCTTCATTAGATATTGACGTACGTTTAGGTGTAGACCCTCGTAAAGCTAATCAAATGGTTCGTGGCGTAGTTTCACTGCCTCATGGAACTGGTAAGCAAGTACGTGTTTTGGTTCTGTGTACACCTGATGCTGAAGCTGCTGCAAAAGAAGCTGGTGCTGACTATGTTGGTCTTGATGAATATATTGAAAAGATCAAAGGTGGATGGACAGATATTGATGTAATCATCACAATGCCGTCTATCATGGGTAAGATCGGTGCTCTCGGTCGTGTTCTCGGTCCTCGCGGATTGATGCCGAATCCTAAGAGTGGTACTGTAACTATGGATGTAGCTAAAGCTGTTAAGGAAGTTAAGCAAGGTAAGATTGACTTTAAGGTTGATAAGAGCGGTATCGTTCATACTTCAATTGGCAAGGTTTCTTTTACTGCTGACCAGATTCGTGATAATGCGAAAGAATTTATCGCTACTATCATTAAACTGAAACCGAGCTCAGCTAAGGGTACCTATATTAAGAGTATTTATCTTTCAAGTACTATGAGTAAGGGTATCAAGATTGATCCCAAAACTGTAGAAGAAATCTAATAATAAGGAGGAATCATGAGAAAGGAAGATAAAGGCGTTATTATTGGTCAGTTGGCTGACACCGTAAAAGAATATGGACATTTCTACTTGGTTGATACAACTGCTATGGATGCAGCTGCTACAAGCGACCTGAGAAGAAAATGTTTCAAAGCCGGTGTTAAGCTGGTAGTTGTGAAGAACTCTTTGCTTCACAAAGCTTTGATGAGTATCGAAGATGTTGATTTCTCTCCGTTATTTGACTCTTTGAAAGGTACAACTTCAGTAATGTTCTGCGAAACTGCAAACGTTCCTGCTAAGTTGCTGAAAGAATACAAAGATGGAGTTCCTACACTGAAAGCTGCTTATGCAGAAGAAGGAATATATGTAGGTGCTGATCAACTCGAAGCTCTTGCTAATATTAAGAGTAAAAATGAAGTTATTGCTGAAATTGTTGCTTTGCTGCAATCACCGGCCAAGAACGTTATTTCTGCTCTTCAATCAGGTGGTAACACCATTCATGGAGTGCTTAAAACTCTGGGCGAACGTGCCGAATAATCAATTTTATAATCAATTAGTAACAAACAATTAAAATCATACAAAAATGGCAGATTTGAAAGCTTTTGCAGAACAATTAGTTAACTTGACAGTAAAAGAAGTTAATGAACTTGCAACTATCCTTAAAGAAGAATACGGTATTGAACCTGCTGCTGCAGCTGTAGCTGTTGCTGCTGGTCCTGCTGCAGGTGGTGCAGCTGCTGCTGAAGAAAAAACATCTTTCGATGTAGTTTTGAAGAGCGCTGGTGCTGCTAAATTGCAGGTTGTTAAAGCCGTTAAAGAAGCATGTGGTCTTGGTTTGAAAGAAGCTAAAGACTTGGTAGACGGTGCTCCTAGCACAGTAAAAGAAGGCTTGGCTAAAGACGAAGCTGAATCACTGAAGAAAACTTTGGAAGAAGCTGGAGCTGAAGTTGAGCTTAAATAATATTAAGCCTGATTATCAGGTAATTCGGTTAGGAATCCTCTAGACGAGGATTCTTAACCTTTTTGTGTCTATATTATTATTAAGTTCTACAAATAAATTATCAGATGTCTTCAAATACAGAAAACAAAAGAGTAAATTTTGCTTCCATCAAGAATCCGATGAAGTATCCGGATTTCCTGGAAGTGCAATTGAAGTCATTCCAAGACTTTTTACAACTGGATACCCCACCCGAAAAACGAAAGAACGACGGGCTGTATAAAGTATTTGCTGAAAACTTCCCTATCGCTGATACACGCAATAACTTTGTCCTTGAGTTCTTGGACTACTACATTGATCCCCCTCACTATACAATAGATGATTGTCTAGAGCGTGGGCTCACTTATAGTGTACCTTTGAAAGCTAAATTGAAGCTTTATTGTACAGACCCCGATCATGAGGATTTTGATACCGTTATTCAAGATGTTTATTTGGGCCCTATTCCTTATATGACTCCGAAGGGAACTTTCGTGATTAATGGTGCTGAACGCGTTGTCGTTTCTCAGTTGCATCGTTCTCCGGGTGTATTCTTTGGACAAAGTGTGCATGCTAACGGTACAAAATTATATTCTGCACGTATTATCCCATTCAAGGGGTCATGGATCGAATTCGCTACTGACATTAACAATGTAATGTATGCTTATATCGACCGTAAGAAAAAGTTGCCTGTTACAACGCTGTTGAGAGCTGTCGGCTTCGAAAATGATAAAGATATCCTCGAAATATTTAATTTGGCTGAAGAAGTTAAAGTCAATAAGGCCAACTTAAAGAAAGTTGTAGGAAGAAAGCTTGCTGCACGTGTCTTGAAGACATGGACAGAGGACTTTGTAGATGAAGACACTGGTGAAGTTGTTTCTATTGAACGCAACGAAGTCATCATTGACCGTGAAACTGTACTTGAAGCAGATCACGTAGATGAGATTATTGACTCAGGCGTTCAGAATATCCTTGTTCATAAGGAAGAAGCTAATTCATCTGACTATTCTATTATATTTAATACTCTTCAGAAAGACCCGAGTAACTCTGAAAAAGAGGCTGTGCTTTATATCTATCGTCAGTTACGTAATGCAGATCCTGCTGATGATGCCAGTGCTCGTGAGGTTATCAATAACCTGTTCTTCTCTGAAAAAAGATATGACCTTGGCGAAGTAGGCCGTTACAGAATCAACAAAAAGTTGGGACTGACTACGGATATGGATGTGAAGGTATTGACAAAACAAGATATTATCGAGATCATCAAATATCTGATTGAGTTGATTAACTCTAAGGCTGATGTTGATGATATCGACCATTTGAGTAATCGTCGTGTGCGTACGGTGGGAGAGCAGTTGTCCAATCAGTTTGCTATAGGTTTGGCTCGTATGTCTCGTACTATTCGTGAACGTATGAATGTGCGTGACAATGAAGTGTTCACTCCGATTGATTTGATTAATGCGAAGACGATTTCTTCCGTTATCAATTCATTCTTCGGTACGAATGCATTGTCACAGTTCATGGACCAGACCAATCCGTTGGCTGAAATTACTCACAAACGTCGTCTGTCTGCGTTAGGCCCTGGAGGTTTGTCGCGTGAACGTGCCGGTTTCGAGGTTCGTGACGTACACTATACTCACTATGGTCGTTTGTGTCCGATTGAAACCCCTGAAGGTCCTAATATCGGTTTGATTTCTTCTTTGTGTGTGTATGCTAAGATTAATGAACTCGGTTTCATTTCTACTCCTTATCGTAAGGTAGCTGATAGTAAGGTGGATATTTCTGATGAAGGAATTGAATACTTGACTGCAGAAGAAGAAGAAGATAAGATTATTGCTCAGGGCAATGCACCTTTGGATGATGAAGGTAAATTTGTTCGTGACAAGGTGAAGGCCCGTCGCGATGCCGATTATCCGGTTGTTACTCCTGATCAGGTAGAGTTGATGGATGTATCTCCTCAACAGATTGCTTCTATTGCGGCATCTTTGATTCCGTTCTTGGAACATGACGATGCTAACCGTGCGTTGATGGGGTCTAACATGATGCGCCAGGCAGTTCCTTTGTTGCGTACTGAGGCTCCTATTGTGGGTACAGGCATTGAAAAACAATTGGTTGAAGATTCTCGTACTCAGATTGCTGCTGAAGGTGACGGTGTAATCGAATATGTAGATGCAACTACTATCCGGATTCTGTATGACAGAACGGAAGATGAGGAATTCGTCAGCTTCGAACCTGCTTTGAAAGAATATAGGATTCCTAAATTCCGTAAGACCAACCAGAGCATGACTATTGACCTTCGTCCTATTTGTGATAAGGGTCAGCGTGTGAAGAAAGGTGATATTCTGACGGAAGGTTATTCAACACAAGGTGGTGAGTTGGCATTGGGTAAGAACCTGTTGGTGGCTTATATGCCTTGGAAGGGATATAACTATGAGGATGCTATCGTATTGAATGAACGCGTAGTACGTGAAGACTTGTTGACTTCTGTGCACGTGGATGAATATATATTGGAAGTGCGCGAAACAAAGCGCGGTATGGAAGAATTGACTTCTGATATTCCTAACGTGAGTGAAGAAGCGACTAAGGATTTGGATGAGAACGGTATTGTACGTGTGGGTGCTCGTATTGAACCGGGTGACATCCTGATTGGTAAGATTACTCCGAAAGGAGAATCAGATCCTTCTCCTGAAGAAAAACTGCTTCGCGCCATCTTTGGTGACAAGGCCGGTGATGTAAAGGATGCTTCACTGAAAGCTTCTCCTTCATTGCGTGGTGTCGTTATCGATAAAAAGTTGTTCTCGCGTGTAGTGAAAACCAGAAGTGAAAAGAACGCCGACAAAGCTATTTTGCCGAAACTGAATGATGAATTCGATGAAAAGGCAGCTAAGCTGAAAGATATCTTGATTGATAAATTGTTGGTGTTAACTAATGGTAAAGTATCTCAGGGTGTAAAAGATTACTTGGGAACCGAAGTTATCGCTAAGGGAGCTAAGTTTACAAAACGCGACCTTGAGTCATTGGATTATACAGTGATTCAGTTGAGTAAGTGGACGGCGGATGCTCACAAGAACGATATGATTCGTGACTTGGTAATGAATTACCTGAAGAAATATAAAGAACTGGATGCCGAGCTGAAACGTAAGAAGTTTGCTATCACAATAGGTGATGAGCTGCCTTCAGGTATTATTCAGATGGCTAAAGTTTATATTGCTAAGAAACGTAAGATTGGTGTGGGTGATAAGATGGCAGGTCGCCACGGTAATAAGGGTATTGTATCCCGTGTTGTCCGTCAGGAAGATATGCCGTTCTTGGCAGATGGTACTCCGGTAGATATCGTATTGAATCCGTTGGGTGTGCCTTCTCGTATGAACATCGGTCAGATTTTTGAAGCCGTATTAGGTCGTGCCGGAAAAGAATTAGGCGTGAAATTTGCTACTCCTATTTTCGATGGTGCATCTATGGATGACTTGAATGAATGGACGGATAAAGCCGGATTGCCTCGTTACTGTAAGACGTATCTTTGTGATGGTGGTACCGGTGAACGTTTTGACCAGCCGGCAACGGTAGGTGTGACTTACATGTTGAAATTGGGTCACATGGTTGAAGACAAGATGCATGCACGTTCTATCGGTCCGTACTCTCTTATTACTCAGCAACCGCTTGGTGGTAAGGCGCAGTTCGGTGGTCAGCGTTTCGGAGAAATGGAAGTTTGGGCGCTCGAAGCATTTGGCGCAGCACACATCCTGCAGGAAATCCTGACTATTAAGTCTGATGACGTTGTTGGACGTTCTAAGGCTTACGAGGCTATTGTAAAAGGTGAACCGATGCCTACTCCGGGTATCCCTGAATCTCTGAATGTATTGTTACATGAATTGAGAGGATTGGGACTGAGTATCAACCTTGAATAATAAAAATATAACTCTTTACAATATAAACAAGAAAGTATGGCTTTTAGAAAAGAAACGAAGATAAAGAGTAATTTCTCGAAAATCTCAATTGGTTTGGCTTCACCTGAAGAAATCCTTGAGAATTCGAGTGGTGAGGTGTTGAAGCCTGAAACTATCAACTACCGTACCTACAAACCTGAACGTGACGGTTTGTTCTGCGAACGCATCTTCGGTCCGGTAAAAGACTATGAATGTCATTGCGGTAAGTATAAACGTATTCGTTATAAAGGAATCGTTTGTGACCGTTGCGGTGTTGAAGTGACAGAAAAGAAAGTTCGTCGTGAACGTATGGGACATATCCAGTTGGTAGTGCCTGTGGCACATATCTGGTATTTCCGTTCATTGCCGAACAAAATCGGTTACTTGTTGGGATTGCCTACCAAGAAACTTGATTCTATTATTTACTATGAACGTTATGTCGTTATTCAGCCGGGTGCTGCCGCTGAAGAAGGCGTAAATGAATATGATTTGCTTTCAGAAGAGGAATATCTGGATTTGCTGGAAAAACTTCCGAGAGAAAATCAATATTTGGAAGATACAGATCCTAACAAGTTTATTGCTAAGATGGGAGCTGAAGCCATCTATGATTTGTTGGCTAAACTTGACTTGGATGCACTTTCTTATGAGTTGCGTCACAAGGCAAGCAACGACTCTTCACAACAGCGTAAGAATGAAGCATTGAAACGCCTGCAGGTTGTTGAATCGTTCCGCGCATCTCGCGGACGCAATAAACCTGAATGGATGATTGTACGTATTGTTCCGGTGATTCCTCCAGAACTTCGTCCGTTGGTGCCGTTGGATGGTGGTCGTTTTGCGACTTCTGACTTGAATGATTTGTATCGCCGTGTGATTATCCGTAACAATCGTTTGAAGAGACTGATTGAAATCAAAGCTCCTGAAGTAATCTTACGCAACGAAAAACGTATGTTGCAAGAAGCTGTCGATTCATTGTTCGATAATTCACGTAAGTCCAGTGCTGTAAAAACAGATGCAAACCGTCCGTTGAAATCACTGTCCGACAGTTTGAAAGGTAAGCAAGGACGTTTCCGTCAGAACCTGTTGGGTAAGCGTGTTGACTACTCAGCCCGTTCGGTAATTGTCGTTGGTCCTGAACTGAAAATGGGAGAATGCGGTATTCCTAAATTGATGGCTGCTGAACTTTACAAACCGTTTATTATCCGTAAATTGATAGAACGCGGTATTGTGAAGACGGTTAAGTCAGCCAAGAAGATAGTAGACCGTAAAGAGCCTGTTATTTGGGATATCTTGGAGCATGTAATGAAAGGTCATCCGGTATTGTTGAACCGTGCGCCGACATTGCACCGTTTGGGTATCCAGGCATTCCAGCCACACATGATTGAAGGTAAGGCTATCCAGTTGCATCCATTGGCATGTACTGCGTTCAATGCCGACTTTGACGGTGACCAGATGGCTGTTCACTTGCCTTTGAGCAATGAAGCTGTATTGGAAGCTCAGATGTTGATGCTTCAGGCACATAATATTTTGAACCCGGCTAATGGTGCGCCTATCACCGTACCCGCCCAGGATATGGTACTCGGTTTGTATTATATTACAAAACTGAGAAAAGGTGCTAAAGGTGAGGGACTGACGTTCTATGGACCGGAAGAAGCTTTGATTGCTTATAATGAAGGTAAGGTAGATATCCATGCAATTATCAACGTTGTCGTAAAAGACTTGGATAAGGATGGCAATATTGTAGATGTAATGATGAAGGAAACTTCTGTAGGCCGTGTGATTGTAAATGAAATCGTTCCGGCAGAAGTGGGTTATCTGAATACCATTATTTCTAAAAAGTCTTTGCGTGACATCATTAGTGATGTTATCAAGGCGGTGGGTGTTGCTCGTGCTTGTGAATTCTTGGATGGTATTAAGAACTTAGGTTACCATATGGCGTTCAAGGGTGGTCTGTCATTCAACTTGGGTGATATTATCATTCCGAAGGAAAAAGAAGAACTGGTAAAACGCGGTAACGAAGAAGTAGAACAAATCATGATGAACTATAATATGGGTTTCATCACTGATAATGAACGTTACAACCAGGTTATTGATACATGGACTCATGTCAACAGTGACTTGTCTGATATCCTTTATAAGACTATTAAGAACGATGACCAAGGTTTCAATTCAGTATTTATGATGCTTGATTCCGGTGCTCGTGGTTCTAAGGAACAGATTCGTCAGTTGTCAGGTATGCGTGGTTTGATGGCTAAACCGCAGAAAGCCGGTGCTGAAGGAGCTCAGATTATTGAAAACCCGATTCTTTCAAACTTTAAGGAAGGTTTGTCTGTGTTGGAGTACTTTATCTCTACCCACGGTGCTCGTAAAGGTTTGGCGGATACCGCGTTGAAGACTGCCGATGCCGGATACTTGACTCGTCGTCTGGTAGACGTGTCGCATGATGTGATTATTAATGAAGAAGACTGTGGAACACTTCGCGGTTTGGTTTGTACTGCTTTGAAGAATAACGATGAAGTTATTGCTACTCTGTACGAACGTATCCTCGGACGTGTTTCTGTACATGATATTATTCATCCTACAACCGGTAAGTTGATTGTTGCCGGAGGTGAAGAGATTACTGAAGATATTGCACAGGAAATTGAAGATTCTCCGATTGAAAGCGTAGAAATCCGTTCTGTATTGACTTGTGAATCGAAGAAAGGCGTATGTGCCAAGTGTTACGGACGTAACCTTGCTTCAAGCCGTATGGTTCAAAAGGGAGAAGCTGTCGGTGTCATCGCTGCACAGTCTATCGGTGAGCCGGGTACTCAGTTGACGTTGCGTACGTTCCATGCCGGTGGTATCGCCGGTAACATGGCTGCCAATGCAAGTATTGTTGCCAAAAACAATGCTCGTCTGGAATTTGAGGAACTTCGTACTGTTGATACTGTAGATGAAACTACCGGTGAAGCCGTGAAAGTGGTAGTAGGCCGTTTGGCTGAGGTGCGCTTTATTGATGTAAATACCGGTATCATTTTATCAACTCATAATGTTCCTTACGGTTCTAAATTGTATGCTGCTGACGGTGATGTGGTTGAGAAAGGTAAACTGATTGCTAAATGGGATCCGTTCAACGCTGTTATCATTACCGAAGCAACCGGTAAGATTGAGTTCGAAAGTATGGTTGAGAACGTAACTTATAAGGTGGAATCAGATGAAGCTACCGGTTTGCGTGAAATCATCATTATCGAATCTAAGGATAAGACAAAAGTACCTTCTGCTCATATTACGACAGAAGATGGTAACTTGATACGTACTTATAACTTCCCTGTGGGTGGACACGTTGTTATTGAAAACAATCAATCGGTGAAGGCCGGTGACATCCTTGTGAAGATTCCGCGTGCTGTCGGTAAGGCTGGTGATATCACCGGTGGTCTGCCTCGTGTAACAGAATTGTTTGAGGCACGTAACCCGTCCAACCCTGCTGTGGTTTCTGAAATCGATGGTGAAGTTACCATGGGTAAGATTAAACGTGGTAACCGTGAAATTATTGTAACATCCAAGACGGGTGAAGTGAAGAAGTACTTGGTTAATCTTTCTAAGCAGATTCTTGTTCAGGAGAACGACTATGTACGTGCCGGAACTCCGCTGTCTGACGGTGCGATTACTCCTGCCGACATCTTGGCCATTAAAGGCCCTACGGCTGTGCAGGAATATATCGTAAACGAGGTACAGGATGTTTATCGTCTGCAAGGTGTGAAGATTAATGATAAGCACTTTGAGATTATCGTTCGTCAAATGATGCGTAAAGTTGAAATTGATGAACCGGGCGATACCCGCTTCTTGGAACAGCAAGTGGTGGATAAGCAAGATTTCATGGAAGAAAATGACCGCATCTGGGGTAAGAAAGTTGTCGTTGACGCAGGTGATTCTCAGAACTTACAACCGGGTCAGATTGTAACTGCCCGTAAGTTGCGTGATGAGAACAGTATGTTGAAGCGTCGTGACTTGAAACCCGTTGAAGTGCGTGACGCTATCCCTGCAACATCTACTCAGATTCTGCAAGGTATTACTCGCGCTGCTTTGGGAACTTCAAGCTTCATGTCGGCTGCATCATTCCAGGAAACAACCAAGGTTCTGAACGAAGCTGCCATCAATGGTAAAGTAGATAAACTGGAAGGTATGAAGGAAAATGTGATTTGTGGTCACTTGATTCCTGCCGGTACCGGACAGCGTGAATTTGAAAAGATTGTTGTTGGTTCAAAAGAAGAATACGACCGCATCTTGGCAAATCGCAAAAATGTACTTGACTATAGTGAAGTAGAATAATACAATTCATCAAGACTCTAAATAGAAGGTCGGTTTTCCTAAGGGGAGACCGACCTTTTTTATTTAATAAACCGGTATATTCTCTTTCTCTGGCTCTATCACTTTTCCCCGCCATTACATAGCACAGATTTCTTAGCTAATAAGGTCGACTTAACCTGACACAATGACATATATATGTATAGGCTTATGCATACGTATGTGTAGGCTTACGCCACCGTATGTATGAACCGATGCGTGCCTACGTGTGAATTGGCAACCGATCTTCCAAATTATTCGTAAATCATATTTGATGATAAAAAGATTTCAGCCATTTTTAAACAGACTCTCATTGTTTTTCTAAAAGTTTGATAATAATAGTCCCTTTTTCAGAATAATATATCTATATTTGTAGTCAGTCAAAGCGACAAAGAGAGTTCGTGTTTGATATGTTAATGTTAATAGAGCGTTTTTGATATTACTTTGTGTTAGAAAATCCCCAATTTTCGAAGCGGAACAAAGTGGATACAACAGAACGCTCACGTCGTGTGTTTATACTTCCTTCTAAAAGGAAATATGCATAACGGCGTGGGACTGTTGTTTTTATTTGTTCCGTGGGTATGGGGATACCTCTAACGCAGATAAGACATTAAAACAGTTCCCACGCTTTTATATATTTATGCCATCCTTAGGGAGCAGGGAGGGAGATACATTAGGCCGCTATGAAAACAATAGAAGAACTGGAAGAACTCAACCGCCAATTACAAGTCGAATTGAGGGAAGCTAGGGCTGCACAGGCTCAAGCCGAAGCCGCTAATCAAAACAAATCGGTGTTTCTTGCCAATATGAGCCATGAGATACGAACGCCGCTTAATGTTATTATGGGGTTCTCGAACTTGATTGTTACTGCTGCTACCGAGGAAGAAAAGCGAATGTATGCGGACGTTCTGGAAAATAATTGTTCATTGTTGCTTCAGCTTATTAATGATATTTTGGACCTGTCGAAAATAGAATCGGGAACATTGACTTTTGCAGAGGAAGAAGTGGAACTGAATATGTTACTGGAAGAACTGGCAAGCGCGATGCGTACACGGATTATCACAGAGGAGGTTGTCTTGAATTGTGTTACACTTTCTGCTCCTTGCTTTATTGTGACGGAGAAAAAACGGCTTTCTCAAGTGCTTATTAATCTATTGACAAATGCTATTAAGTTTACGACCAAAGGCAGCATTCATTTAGGCTATGAAATTCATGGGAAAATGCTTTATTTTTATGTGTCTGATACCGGATGCGGTCTTCCTGAATCTCAAAAGCAAAAAGTGTTTGAACGATTTGTCAGACTTGATTCCGCTAAACCGGGTACGGGGCTGGGACTTGCAATTTGTCGCACTATTGTGGAAAAAATGGGAGGATGTATTGGTGTAGAATCAGAGGAGGGAAAAGGAGCTTGTTTCTGGTTTACTATTCCTTATGCTCTCTCTTCTATAGAAAAAAATGATATTTAGTGTGTCTATTGTTGCTTGATTGATTCCTTTTCCTTACTTTTGCTCGTCTGCTACTAAGAAGCAGATAATATTTACCTTTTAATATAGAAGAAAATAATCATGGAAAACGAAAAAAACAACAATCAGCTCCAAATAGAGTTGAAAGAAGAAGTAGCACAAGGCACTTATGCCAATCTTGCCATAATTACACATTCCAGCTCTGAATTTATAGTAGATTTCGTGCGTGTAATGCCCGGATTGCCGAAAGCAGGGGTGCAATCTCGTATTGTATTGACTCCTGAGCATGCTAAGCGCCTGATGTATGCTTTGCAAGAAAATGTGGCAAAATATGAACGTAATTTCGGACCGGTCCGTATGCCTGAAGAGATGAATGGTGCCAACGGTGGTCCTGACGGCAAGACTTTTATTCCGCCTATGAGCGGCTTTAAGGGAGAAGCATAAGCTATACTTTGTCGTATAAATGGCATATTAGTCTGTCTTTCAAAAGATTTTTTTGAGAGACAGACTATTTTTATTGCTTAAAAGTATTGTTTATTAAAATGTTATTCGTAACTTTGCAGCCCAAAATGTATAGTTTTGGATTGAATTAGTAAATTAATAAACAATATATAACAATTAAAAATCAAACAAAATGCCTACTATTCAACAGTTAGTAAGAAAAGGAAGAGAGGTTTTGGTTGAGAAAAGTAAGTCTCCGGCACTGGATTCATGTCCTCAAAGACGTGGTGTTTGTGTTCGTGTGTATACTACTACTCCGAAGAAACCGAATTCAGCAATGCGTAAAGTTGCTCGTGTACGTCTGACAAACTCTAAGGAAGTGAACTCTTACATTCCGGGAGAAGGACACAACTTGCAAGAACACTCAATCGTATTGGTTCGCGGTGGTCGTGTGAAAGACCTTCCGGGTGTACGTTATCACATCGTTCGTGGTACTTTGGATACAGCAGGTGTGGCTGGTCGTACACAAAGACGTTCTAAATACGGTGCTAAGCGCCCGAAAGCTGGACAAGCAGCTCCTGCAAAAGGAAAAGGTAAAAAGTAATTTGAAGCCTAGCTGAAATTCCGAAAAGAAAAAAGTATTTTAATTTAAGTTTTTGGTTTGTTGGAATAAGCTATAAAGGTTGAGTAAATGCTTCGGTGGAAGCGTTGAAGTAAACAAGAGTCGCAGCCCCAAACAAAAAACATTATTTTTTAAAGAAAAATGAGAAAAGCAAAACCAAAAAAACGTGTGATCCTTCCGGATCCGGTATTTAATGACCAGAAGGTTTCTAAATTCGTTAACCATCTGATGTATGATGGAAAGAAGAATACCTCTTATGAAATCTTCTATGCTGCATTGGAAACAGTAAAAACAAAACTTCCTAACGAAGAAAAATCAGCTTTGGAAATCTGGAAGAAGGCTTTGGATAACGTAACTCCTCAGCTGGAAGTTAAGTCTCGCCGTGTAGGTGGTGCTACATTCCAAGTTCCTACTGAAATCCGTCCTGATCGCAAGGAATCAATCTCAATGAAAAACTTGATCCTTTTCGCTCGTAAACGTGGTGGTAAATCAATGGCAGATAAATTGGCTGCTGAAATCATCGACGCATTCAACGAACAGGGTGGTGCCTTCAAGCGTAAAGAAGATATGCACCGTATGGCAGAAGCTAACCGTGCATTCGCTCACTTCAGATTCTAATCAAGTAATAATTAAATAAGTAAAGGACGAAAATGGCTAAAAATGATTTGCATTTGACCCGCAATATCGGTATCATGGCTCACATCGATGCCGGTAAGACAACCACTTCGGAACGTATTTTGTTCTACACCGGTCTGACTCACAAAATTGGTGAAGTTCATGATGGTGCAGCTACAATGGACTGGATGGCTCAGGAGCAGGAACGTGGTATTACTATTACCTCTGCAGCAACAACAACTCGTTGGAAATATGCAGGCAATACTTATAAGATTAACTTGATTGATACTCCGGGACACGTTGACTTTACTGCTGAAGTAGAGCGCTCATTACGTGTGTTGGATGGAGCTGTTGCTGCTTACTGTGCTGTTGGTGGTGTAGAACCTCAGTCAGAAACAGTATGGCGTCAGGCTGATAAATACAATGTACCTCGTATCGGTTATGTTAACAAAATGGACCGTTCGGGTGCTGACTTCTTTGAAGTTGTTCGTCAGATGAAAACTGTGCTCGGTGCAAATCCTTGTCCTGTTGTAATTCCTATCGGTGCAGAAGAAAGTTTCAAGGGTGTTGTTGATTTGATCAAGATGAAAGCTATCTTGTGGCATGACGAGACTATGGGTGCAGACTACAGTGTGGAAGATATCCCTGCAAACTTGGTTGACGAAGCTAATGAATGGAGAGAAAAATTACTTGAAAAAGTTGCTGATTTCGATGATGCTTTGATGGAGAAGTTCTTTGACGATCCTTCTACTATCACTGAAGAAGAAATTTTGCGTGCTCTGCGTGCAGGAACCTTGAAGATGGAAATCGTTCCGATGTTCTGTGGTTCTTCATTCAAGAACAAGGGAGTTCAGACATTGCTTGATTATGTTTGTGCATTCTTGCCTTCTCCGCTGGATACTCCTGCTATCGTGGGTACTAACCCTAATACAGGTGCAGAGGAAGACCGCAAGCCTAGTGAAGATGAAAAAACTTCAGCTTTGGCGTTTAAGATTGCAACCGACCCCTATGTAGGTCGTTTGACTTTCTTCCGTGTTTACTCTGGTAAAGTAGAGGCTGGTTCTTATATTTATAACACTCGTTCTGGCAAGAAAGAACGTGTCTCACGTTTGTTCCAGATGCACTCAAATAAGCAGAACCCTGTTGAAGTAATCTGTGCAGGTGATATTGGTGCAGGTGTTGGTTTCAAGGATATCCGTACAGGTGATACTTTGTGTGATGAAGAAGCACCGATTGTATTGGAATCTATGGAATTCCCTGATCCGGTTATCGGTATTGCAGTTGAACCTAAAACTCAGAAAGACTTGGATAAACTGTCTAACGGTTTGGCTAAGTTGGCTGAAGAAGACCCGACATTTACAGTTAAGACTGATGAACAGTCAGGTCAGACTATTATTTCTGGTATGGGTGAGCTTCACTTGGATATCATCATTGATCGTCTGAAACGTGAGTTCAAGGTAGAATGTAACCAAGGTAAACCTCAGGTTAACTATAAGGAAGCTATTACAAAGACTGTTGAGTTACGTGAAGTTTACAAGAAACAATCTGGTGGTCGTGGTAAATTTGCTGATATCATCGTAGCAATCGGCCCGGTTGATGACGACTTTACTCAAGGTGGCTTGCAGTTTGTTGATGAAGTGAAGGGTGGTAACATTCCTAAGGAATTCATACCGTCGGTTCAGAAAGGTTTCCAAACAGCAATGAAAAATGGTGTGTTGGCAGGTTATCCGCTTGATTCACTGAAAGTAGTTTTGAAGGATGGTTCATTCCACCCGGTTGACTCTGACCAGTTGTCATTTGAAATCTGTGCTATTCAGGCGTACAAGAACGCTTGTGCTAAAGCAGGCCCTGTATTGACAGAACCTATCATGAAATTGGAAGTTGTAACTCCCGAAGAAAACATGGGTGATGTTATCGGTGACTTGAACAAACGTCGCGGTCAGGTAGAAGGTATGGAATCAAGCCGTTCTGGTGCTCGTATTGTTAAAGCAAAAGTGCCTTTGGCTGAAATGTTCGGTTATGTAACAGCTTTGCGTACCATTACCTCAGGTCGTGCAACTTCATCTATGACTTATGACCATCATGCTCAGGTGTCTAGCTCAATTGCTAAGACAGTTCTTGAAGAAGTGAAGGGTCGTGTAGACTTAGTATAATAAAGAATAATTTGGGGCGACGGGTTAGCGAATGACTCTTAATCCGGCCCCACTTTATATGTTTTTAATCATTTTATAAATAACAATCTAATGAGTCAAAAAATTAGAATTAAACTGAAATCATACGATCACAACTTGGTAGATAAATCTGCTGAAAAGATCGTGAAAACAGTGAAGGCTACAGGCGCTATTGTTAGCGGTCCTATTCCATTGCCTACTCACAAACGTATTTTCACTGTAAACCGTTCGACTTTCGTTAACAAGAAGTCACGTGAACAGTTTGAACTTTCTTCTTATAAGAGATTAATCGATATCTATAGCTCAACAGCTAAGACAGTAGATGCTCTGATGAAGTTGGAGTTACCGAGTGGTGTAGAAGTAGAAATTAAAGTTTAATCCATTAAAAATTAACTGAAATGCCAGGATTATTAGGAAAGAAAATCGGAATGACATCCGTTTTCAGTGCTGATGGTAAGAATGTACCATGCACTGTTATCGAAGCTGGTCCTTGTGTAGTTACTCAGATTAAGAGTGTCGAAAAAGACGGCTATGCAGCTGTTCAGGTAGGTTTCCAGGACAAAAAGGAAAAACACACTACCAAACCTTTGATGGGACACTTTAAAAAAGCTGGTGTAACTCCAAAGAGACACTTGGCCGAGTTCAAAGATTTTGAAACAGAATTGAATTTAGGAGATGCAATTACTGTAGAATTGTTCAATGACGCTGCTTATGTAGATGTTGTTGGTACTTCTAAGGGTAAAGGTTTCCAAGGTGTTGTAAAAAGACATGGATTTGGTGGTGTAGGTCAGACTACTCACGGTCAGCACAACCGCGCTCGTAAACCGGGTTCTATCGGTGCTTGTTCATACCCTGCAAAAGTATTCAAAGGAATGCGCATGGGTGGTCAGATGGGCGGTGACCGCGTGACTACACACAACTTACAGGTATTAAAAGTGATTCCGGAACACAACTTGCTGTTGATTAAGGGTTCTGTACCGGGTTGCAAAGGTTCAATCGTAATAATTGAAAAATAATGGAAGTTAACGTATTAAATATTAAAGGTGAAGACACCGGAAGAAAGGTTACGTTAAACGAATCAATCTTCGGAATTGAACCCAATGATCACGCTATCTATCTGGATGTTAAACAGTTTATGGCTAACCAACGTCAGGGAACTCACAAATCTAAAGAAAGAAGCGAAATCAGCGGTTCTACTCGTAAATTAGGTCGTCAAAAAGGTGGTGGCGGTGCACGTCGCGGTGATATCAACTCTCCGGTTTTGGTAGGTGGTGCTCGTGTATTTGGTCCAAAACCTCGTGACTACTGGTTCAAACTGAATAAAAAAGTTAAGACATTGGCTCGTAAGTCAGCTTTGTCTTATAAAGCACAAGCAAACGCAATCGTTATCGTTGAAGACTTCACTTTTGAAGCTCCTAAGACAAAAGATTTCGTTGCAATGGTAAATAATCTTAAAATTGCTGACAAGAAGTTGCTTTTGGTTTTGCCGGAAGCTAATAAAAACGTATATTTGTCAGCTCGTAACATCGAACGTGCTAACGTAGCAATTGCTTCTGCATTAAATACTTACAAAGTATTGGATGCTGAAACCCTTGTTGTTACAGAAAGTTCGCTCAAAGCTATCGAGAATATCTTATCTTAATTTAAAAAGGAGGCTTAGATAATGGGAATTATTATTAAACCGTTGGTTACAGAGAAAATGACTGCGATTACCGAAAAGTTAAACCGTTTCGGCTTTATTGTACGTCCTGAGGCTAACAAGTTGGAAATTAAGAATGAGATTGAAGCTTTGTATAATGTTACAGTAGTAGATGTAAATACGCTAAGATATTCTGGAAAGAATAAGAGCCGTTATACTAAAACTGGACTTATCAGTGGCCGTACAAATGCTTATAAGAAAGCAATTGTTACATTGAAGGAAGGTGATACTATTGATTTTTATAGCAATATTTAATAAAGATGGCAGTACGTAAATTTAAGCCCACAACACCGGGGCAAAGACATAAGATTATTGGTACTTTTGAGGAAATTACTGCGTCAGTACCAGAAAAGTCTCTTGTAAGCGGAAAACGTGTATCAGGAGGTCGTAATAATGTCGGTAAAATGACGGTTCGCTATGTCGGCGGTGGTCATAAGCAAAAATACCGTTTTATTGATTTCAAGAGAAATAAAGACGGCGTTCCAGCAGTGGTTAAAACTATTGAATACGATCCGAATCGTTCGGCTCGTATCGCTTTGTTGTTTTATGCTGATGGTGAAAAAAGATATATTATTGCTCCTAATGGATTGCAAGTTGGTAGCACTTTGATGTCTGGAGTTAGTGCAGCGCCTGAGATTGGTAACGCACTTCCACTCGAAAACATCCCTGTCGGTACTGTAATTCACAATATTGAATTGCGTCCGGGTCAAGGTGCAGCTTTGGTAAGATCGGCTGGTAATTTTGCTCAGTTGACTTCAAGAGAAGGTAAGTATTGTGTAATCAAATTGCCTTCAGGTGAAGTAAGACAAATACTTAGTGCTTGTAAGGCTACTATTGGTAGCGTAGGTAACTCTGATCATGGATTGGAAAGCTCTGGTAAGGCAGGTCGTTCTCGTTGGTTGGGACGTCGTCCTCGCAACCGTGGTGTTGTTATGAACCCGGTTGATCACCCGATGGGTGGTGGTGAAGGACGTGCTTCAGGAGGTCATCCAAGATCACGTACAGGCTTGTATGCTAAGGGCTTGAAGACAAGAGCTCCTAAGAAACAGTCTTCTAAGTATATTATCGAGAGAAGAAAGTAATAACTGATTAATTGAGTAAATTATGAGTCGTTCATTAAAAAAAGGTCCATATATTAACGTAAAACTGGAAAGCAAAGTGCTTGCTATGAATGAAAGCGGCAAGAAGAATGTCGTTAAAACTTGGGCTAGAGCTTCAATGATTTCGCCTGATTTCGTAGGGCATACAATTGCAGTTCATAACGGAAATAAATTTATTCCTGTTTACGTTACTGAAAACATGGTAGGACACAAGTTGGGCGAATTCGCACCAACACGTACATTCCGTGGTCATGCTGGTAACAAGAAAAAATAAGCAGGATAATCTGAAGAAATAATAAAGTAATAAATAATGGGAGCAAGAAAAAAAATATCGGCTGAAAAAAGAAAAGAAGCCCTTAAGACCATGTATTTTGCAAAGTTGCAAAATGTTCCTACATCTCCACGCAAAATGCGTCTCGTGGCTGACATGATTCGTGGTATGGAAGTGAACCGTGCATTGGGTGTCTTGAAGTTTTCTTCTAAAGAAGCTTCTGCAAGAGTGGAAAAGCTATTGCGCTCTGCTATTGCTAACTGGGAACAGAAAAACGAACGTAAAGCAGAGGACGGTGAATTGTTTGTAACAAAGATTTATGTTGATGGTGGTGCAATGCTGAAAAGAATGCGTCCGGCTCCACAGGGAAGAGGTTACAGAATTCGCAAACGTTCAAATCACGTGACTTTGTTCGTTGATTCTAAGAATACTAATGATAATCAAAATTAAGACTAGATGGGACAGAAAGTTAATCCGATAAGCAACCGTTTAGGAATTATCAGAGGATGGGATTCTAACTGGTACGGTGGCAACGATTATGGTGACGCTTTGTTGGAAGACAGCAAAATCCGTAAATATTTGAATGCCAGACTTGCAAAAGCCAGCGTTTCAAGAATTGTTATTGAACGTACACTGAAATTGGTGACAATCACAGTTTGTACAGCTCGTCCGGGTATTATCATTGGTAAAGGCGGTCAGGAAGTTGACAAGCTGAAAGAAGAGTTGAAGAAAATCACGGATAAGGATATTCAGATTAATATCTTTGAAGTGAAGAGACCTGAGCTGGATGCTGTTATTGTAGCTAACAATATCGCTCGTCAGGTAGAAGGTAAGATTGCCTATCGCCGTGCCATTAAAATGGCTATCGCAAATACCATGCGTATGGGTGCTGAAGGTATCAAAGTATTGATTTCAGGACGTTTGAATGGCGCTGAAATGGCTCGTTCTGAAATGTATAAAGAAGGAAGAACTCCGTTGCATACATTCCGTGCAGATATCGACTACTGTCATGCTGAAGCTTTGACTAAGGTTGGTTTGCTGGGTATCAAAGTATGGATTTGCCGTGGTGAAGTGTATGGCAAGAAAGAATTAGCACCGAACTTTACTCAGACAAAAGAGAGCGGTCGCGGTGGAAATGGCAACAACAACGGTGGTAAGAACTTCAAAAGAAAGAAAAACAATCGCTAACGGATTTGAATTTTAGGAATTATGTTACAACCGAAAAAGACAAAATTCAGAAGACAGCAGAAGGGCAGTCAGAAAGGAAATGCTCAAAGAGGAAACCAATTGGCTTTTGGCTCATTTGGAATTAAATCTTTGGAGACTAAATGGATTACAGGTAGACAAATTGAAGCTGCACGTATTGCGGTAACAAGATATATGCAACGTCAAGGACAGATTTGGATTCGTATTTTCCCGGACAAACCTATTACTCGTAAGCCTGCTGATGTGCGTATGGGTAAAGGTAAAGGTGCTCCTGAAGGCTTCGTTGCTCCGGTTACTCCGGGTCGCATTATCATCGAGGCAGAAGGTGTTCCTTATGAAGTAGCTAAAGAAGCTCTGCGCCTTGCAGCTCAGAAACTTCCTGTTACTACTAAGTTTATAGTTAGACGTGATTACGATGCTCAAAACCAAAATGCTTAATTTATTATGAAGATTGCAGAAATTAGAGAAATAGCTACCAATGAATTGGCAGAAAGAATTGAAGCTGAAGTAGCCAATTACAATCAGATGGTTTTAAATCATTCTATCTCTCCGCTGGATAATCCTGCACAGATTAAGAAATTACGCAGAACAATCGCGCGTATGAAAGCAGAATTGCGTCAGAGAGAACTTAACAAATAATAATGGTCCTCATGGAAGCTAGAAATTTAAGAAAAGAAAGAACTGGTGTTGTAGTAAGTAATAAAATGGATAAGACCATTACTGTTGCTGCTAAGTTTAAGGAAAAACACCCTATTTATGGTAAGTTCGTTTCTAAGACGAAGAAATACCATGCTCATGATGAAAAGAATGAATGTAATGTAGGTGATACAGTACAGATCATGGAAACTCGTCCTTTGAGCAAAACTAAGAGATGGAGATTGGTTGAAATAATTGAAAGAGCTAAGTAATTATGATACAAGTAGAATCCAGACTTACAGTGTGTGACAACAGTGGCGCTAAAGAAGCTCTTTGTATCCGCGTTTTGGGCGGTACAAGGAGACGTTACGCCTCTGTAGGGGATGTCATTGTAGTTTCTATCAAGAGTGTAATCCCCTCTAGTGATGTTAAAAAAGGTGCAGTATCAAAGGCTTTAATTGTACGTACTAAGAAGGAAATCCGTCGTGCTGATGGTTCTTATATTCGTTTTGATGATAATGCTTGCGTATTATTGAACAACGCAGGTGAAATTAGAGGAAGTCGTATCTTTGGCCCTGTAGCAAGAGAGTTGCGTGCTGCAAACATGAAAGTGGTATCACTTGCACCTGAAGTACTTTAATTTTGTAAAAGATTTAAGTAATGAGTAAATTACATATTAAAAAAGGCGATACAGTTTACGTAAACTCTGGTGAAGATAAAGGTAAAACTGGCCGCGTGCTGAAAGTTCTTGTTAAAGAAGGACGTGCACTTGTAGAAGGTATCAATATGGTATCTAAGAGTACCAAACCTAATGCAAAGAATCCTCAGGGAGGTATCGTAAAGCAGGAAGCTGCTATTCATATCTCTAACTTGAATGTGGTTGATCCGAAGACTGGTAAACCGACACGTGTGGGAAGAAAAGAAAGTTCTGATGGAAGAACATTTGTTCGTTATGCTAAAAAATCGGGAGAGGAGATTAAATAATGAGTAATACTGCTAGCCTTAAGAAAGAATATGCAGAGCGCATTGCGCCTGCATTGAAGAATCAGTTCCAGTATTCTTCATCTATGCAAATTCCCGTACTTAAGAAGATTGTTATCAATCAGGGCTTGGGTATGGCTGTTGCAGACAAGAAGATTATTGAAGTTGCTATTAATGAGTTAACAGCAATTACTGGTCAGAAAGCTGTAGCAACAGTTTCACGCAAAGATATCGCTAACTTTAAGTTGCGTAAGAAAATGCCGATTGGTGTAATGGTAACTTTGCGTCGTGAAAGAATGTATGAGTTCCTTGAAAAACTGGTTCGCGTTGCTTTGCCACGTATCCGTGACTTTAAAGGTATCGAAAGCAAGTTTGATGGACGAGGTAACTATACATTGGGTATTCAGGAACAAATCATTTTCCCTGAAATAAATATCGATAGTATTACTAAAATTCTCGGAATGAATATTACCTTTGTAACTTCTGCTCCGACAGACGAAGAAGGTTATGCCTTGTTAAAGGAATTTGGTTTACCGTTTAAAAACTCAAAAAAAGATTAATATATTATGGCAAAAGAATCAATGAAGGCTCGTGAAGTAAAAAGAGCCAAACTTGTAGCCAAATATGCTGAAAAACGTGCTGCGTTGAAGAAGATTGTTAATTCAGGTGACCCTGCTGAAGCTTTTGAAGCTGCTCAGAAATTACAGGCTCTTCCTAAGAATTCTAATCCTATTCGTTTGCATAATCGTTGTAAATTGACTGGTCGTCCTAAAGGTTATATTCGTCAGTTCGGAATCTCAAGAATTCAGTTCCGCGAAATGGCTTCTAATGGATTGATTCCGGGCGTTAAGAAAGCAAGCTGGTAATTCTTTTTATTTTTAAATATTGTCAGGGTGGTCCTGATTAATTTAATTAATTATTTATATGACAGATCCAATCGCAGATTATCTCACCAGATTGAGAAATGCAATTAGTGCAAAGCACAGAGTAGTAGAAGTGCCTGCCTCAAATTTGAAAAAGGAAATCACTAAGATTCTTTTTGAAAAAGGCTACATTCTGAACTACAAATTCGTAGAAGATGGTCCTCAAGGAACTATCAAAGTGGCTTTGAAGTATGACACAGTAAACAAAGTAAACGCAATCAAGAAGTTGATTAGAGTTTCTTCTCCGGGTTTGCGTCAGTATACTGGTTACAAAGACATGCCGAGAGTAATTAATGGTTTAGGTATTGCTATAATATCTACTTCCAAAGGTGTAATGACTAACAAAGAAGCTGCCGAGCTGAAAATTGGTGGTGAAGTTCTTTGTTACGTATATTAATTAGGAGGATAAGCAATGTCAAGAATAGGAAAATTACCCATTAGTATTCCCGCTGGAGTAACAGTTACTCTGAAGGACAATGTAGTTACAGTAAAAGGTCCTAAAGGCGAATTAAGCCAATTTGTTGATCCCTCTATCAATGTTGCTGTTGAAGATGGACATGTGGTGTTGACAGAAAATGAAAATGCAATGTTGGATAACACAAAGCAGAGACATGCTTTCCACGGCTTGTATCGCTCATTGGTTAACAACATGGTTGTTGGTGTTTCTGAAGGTTACAAAAAAGAACTGGAACTTGTCGGTGTAGGTTACCGTGCTTCAAACAATGGTAATATTATTGATTTCGCATTAGGTTATACTCATAACATCTTTATGCAGTTGCCTCCTGAAATCAAAGTAGAAACTAAGTCAGAAAGAAATAAGAACCCTCTTATTATATTGGAATCTTGTGACAAACAGCTGTTAGGTCAGGTTTGTTCAAAAATACGTTCTTTCCGTAAGTCGGAACCTTATAAAGGTAAAGGTATTAAGTTTGTTGGCGAAGAAATTCGTAGAAAGTCTGGTAAGTCAGCCGGTGCTAAATAATTTACATAAAATTGTATTATCATGACAACAAAATTAGAAAGACGAATCAAGATCAAATATAGAGTACGCAATAAGGTTTCAGGTACTACTGAACGTCCGCGTATGAGTGTGTTTAGAAGTAACAAGCAGATTTATGTTCAGGTTATCGATGATTTGGCTGGTAAGACTTTGGCTTCAGCTTCATCTTTGGGAATGGAAGCTATGCCTAAGAAAGAACAAGCTGCTAAAGTTGGTGAACTGATTGCTAAAAAAGCTCAGGAAGCTGGTATTACGACTGTCGTGTTCGACCGTAATGGTTACTTGTATCATGGGAGAATAAAAGAAGTGGCTGATGCTGCTCGTAACGGTGGACTTAAATTTTAATCAATTATGGCAGTTAATAATAGAGTTAAGATAACTAACGATATAGAGTTAAAGGACAGATTGGTTGCTATTAACCGTGTTACAAAAGTAACAAAAGGTGGTAGAACATTCAGCTTCTCTGCAATTGTCGTTGTTGGAAACGAAGACGGTATCATTGGTTGGGGTCTTGGTAAAGCAGGTGAAGTTACAGCTGCTATTGCTAAAGGCGTAGAGGCAGCTAAAAAGAACCTTACTCGCGTTCCCGTTCTGAAAGGCACAGTTCCTCACGAACAATCTGCTAGATTCGGCGGTGCCGAAGTATTCATCAAACCGGCTTCTACCGGTACTGGTGTTGTAGCAGGTGGCGCTATGCGTGCTGTTTTGGAAAGTGTTGGTATTACAGACGTTTTGGCTAAGTCAAAAGGTTCTTCTAACCCGCACAACTTGGTAAAAGCTACAATCCTGGCTTTGGGTGAAATGAGAGATGCTCGCATGGTAGCTCAGAACAGAGGTGTAAGTATGGAAAAAGTATTTAGAGGATAAGGAGGAAATATGTCAACTATTAAGATTAAACAAGTAAAAAGTAGAATTGGTGCTCCTGCTGATCAGAAAAGAGTACTCGATGCACTGGGACTTCGCAAAATGAATCGTGTGGTTGAACACGAAGCAACTCCTTCAATTCTTGGAATGGTAAATAAGGTTAAACACTTGGTTGCCATCGTTAAGTAATTCATTGTTAATAAAAAAACTAATTACGATATGAATTTAAGTAATTTAAAACCTGCAGAAGGATCTACAAAGACCAGAAAAAGAGTTGGCCGTGGTGCTGGTTCTGGTTTAGGCGGTACTTCTACAAGAGGTCATAAAGGAGCTAAGTCAAGATCAGGCTATTCAAAGAAGATCGGTTTTGAAGGTGGTCAGATGCCTCTTCAACGTCGTGTTCCGAAGTTTGGTTTTAAGAATATTAACCGTGTAGAATACAAAGCAATCAATCTTGAAACTATTCAGAAATTGGCTGAAGCTAAAAATCTGACTAAAGTGGGAATGAATGACTTTATCGAAGCTGGTTACATTTCTTCTAATCAATTGGTAAAGGTACTAGGTAACGGTAGTTTAACTACTAAACTCGATGTAGAAGCAAATGCTTTCTCAAAGAGTGCGGTAGCTGCAATCGAAGCTGTTGGTGGTAATGCAGTAAAACTCTGATTCAATGAGAAAATCTATTGAAACATTAAAGAATATATGGAAAATTGAGGATCTGAGACAAAGGATCCTCATTACTATATTATTTGTTGCAATATACAGGTTTGGTTCTTACGTGGTTCTTCCAGGTATTAACCCGGCTATGTTAACTCAGTTGCATAAACAAACGAGTGAAGGTTTGTTAGCCTTGTTAAACATGTTCTCTGGAGGAGCGTTCTCAAATGCATCTATTTTTGCATTGGGAATTATGCCATATATTTCGGCATCAATTGTGATTCAGCTTTTAGCGATTGCTGTTCCCTACTTTCAGAAAATCCAACGTGAAGGTGAAAGTGGTAGACGAAAAATCAATCAGTATACTCGTATATTGACAATTGCTATCTTGATTTTCCAGGCTCCCTCATATCTGATTAACTTAAAGATGCAGGCTGGCCCATCACTTAATGCTTCATTAGATTGGACATTCTTTATTATTACTTCTACCATCATTTTGGCAGCAGGAAGTATGTTTATCCTGTGGCTTGGAGAAAGAATTACTGATAAAGGTATCGGTAATGGTATTTCATTCATTATTTTGATTGGTATCATTGCACGTTTGCCTCAATCTTTGTTTCAGGAAGTCGTTTCCCGTTTATCTTCTCCGGGTGCCGGTGGTATCGTTATGTTCTTATTGGAAATAGTATTCTTACTATTCGTTATTGCAGGAGCCATTCTTTTGGTTCAGGGGGTTCGCAAGATTCCTGTACAATATGCAAAACGTATTGTAGGCAATAAGCAATATGGTGGTGCCAGACAATATATTCCTTTGAAAGTGAATGCTGCGAATGTAATGCCTATCATTTTTGCTCAGGCAATTATGTTTATTCCTATTACATTAGTAGGCTTTTCTAATGCTGCTACAGCAAGTGGTATTGTACGTGCATTTGTAGATCATACTAGCTTCTGGTATAACCTTGTTTTTGCAATATTGATTATTGTATTTACATATTTCTATACTGCAATTACAATAAACCCGAACCAGATGGCAGAAGATATGAAGAGAAATAATGGTTTTATTCCGGGAATAAAACCAGGTAAGAATACAGCTGAGTATATAGATGCGATTATGTCTCGTATTACTCTGCCGGGTTCTATTTTCTTGGCTGTTATTGCTATTTTCCCTGCTTTTGCAGGTGTATTCGGAGTAAAGGCTGAGTTTGCCCAGTTCTTCGGTGGAACATCATTGTTGATTCTTGTTGGTGTGGTATTAGATACTCTTCAGCAAGTTGAAAGTCATCTGTTGATGCGTCACTATGACGGATTATTGAATTCCGGAAGAATTAAGGGTCGCTCAGGTAATGTCGCTGCATATTAATTTAGTCTGAAGATGATATTTCTTAAGACAGATGATGAGATAGAGCTGCTTCGTCAGAGTAACCTACTTGTAGGTAAAACTCTGGCTGAAGTTGCTAAATTGATAAAACCAGGTGTAACAACCAGGGAACTGGATAAGGTAGCAGAAGAGTTTATTAGAGATAATGGTGCTATTCCTACTTTTAAAGGTTTCCCAAACCAAAATGGTGATCCGTTTCCCAGTACATTATGTACTTCTGTAAATGATCAGGTTGTACACGGCATTCCGAATGATATACCTTTGAAAGAAGGGGATATCGTTTCTGTTGATTGTGGTACTTACATGAATGGTTTCTGTGGTGATTCTGCCTATACATTTTGTGTTGGTGAAGTTGATCCGGAAGTAAGAAAACTTTTGAAAACAACAAAAGAAGCTCTTTATCTTGGCATTGAGAATGCCATTCATGGAAAAAGATTGGGTGATGTAGGCTATGCGGTTCAGCAGCATTGCGAATCAAATGCTTATGGTGTGGTAAGAGAATTTGTGGGACACGGTATTGGTAAAGAAATGCATGAAGACCCACAAGTACCCAATTATGGTAAAAGAGGATATGGCACTCTATTGAAAAAAGGAATGTGTATTGCCATTGAACCAATGATTACGTTGGGCTCTCGTCAGATTGTGATGGAGAGAGATGGATGGACAGTACGCACGAGAGATAGGAAATGTGCTGCTCACTTTGAACATACTGTTGCAATAGGAGTAGGAAAGGCAGATATTTTATCCTCATTTGAATATGTCGAACAAGTATTAGGAGATAAAGCAATTTAATATGGCAAAGCAATCCGCAATAGAACAAGATGGAGTTATCGTAGAAGCATTGTCAAATGCAATGTTTCGTGTTGAGCTAGAAAACGGGCATGAGATTACTGCTCATATCTCTGGCAAGATGAGAATGCATTACATTAAAATATTACCCGGGGATAAGGTCAGAGTAGAGATGTCTCCTTATGACTTATCTAAAGGAAGAATCGTTTTTAGATACAAGTAAAAAAGAAATAAGATATGAAAGTAAGAGCATCATTAAAGAAACGTACGCCGGAATGCAAAATCGTTAGACGAAATGGCCGTTTGTATGTTATTAACAAGAAAAATCCTAAGTATAAACAACGTCAAGGATAATTTATTATTTTTGCAAAAAAAATAATTTAGTATATGGCTATAAGAATAGTTGGTGTAGATTTGCCTCAAAATAAGAGAGGCGAGATTGCGTTGACCTATGTATATGGTATCGGACGCAGCAGTTCAGCAAAAATCTTGGATAAGGCTGGTGTTGACAGAGATCTTAAAGTAAAAGATTGGACAGATGATCAAGCAGCTAAAATTCGTGAAATCATTGGTGCTGAATACAAAGTAGAAGGTGATCTTCGTTCAGAAGTGCAATTGAACATTAAGCGATTAATGGATATTGGTTGCTATCGTGGTGTGCGTCATCGTATTGGTCTGCCGGTTCGCGGTCAGAGTACAAAGAACAACGCCCGTACACGTAAGGGAAGAAAGAAAACAGTTGCAAATAAGAAAAAAGCTACTAAATAATAATTGTTGATATGGCAAAAAAAACAGTCGCAGCTAAGAAGAGAAATGTGAAGGTTGACGCTAATGGACAGTTGCATGTTCATTCTTCATTCAACAACATCATTGTATCTCTGGCAAATAGTGAAGGTCAGATTATCTCATGGTCTTCTGCAGGTAAGATGGGATTTAGAGGTTCTAAAAAGAACACTCCTTATGCAGCTCAGATGGCTGCACAAGATTGCGCTAAAGTTGCGTTTGATCTTGGCCTGAGAAAGGTGAAAGCTTACGTTAAAGGTCCTGGAAACGGACGTGAGTCTGCTATCAGAACTATCCACGGAGCTGGTATTGAAGTTACTGAAATTATCGATGTAACTCCGCTTCCTCACAATGGTTGTCGTCCTCCGAAGAGAAGAAGAGTATAAAAGATAACCCTATTTTTATATGTAACTTGATTTTGTTAATAATGGATTGCACTTTCCTTTCTGTAATCGCGGCTGCAACAAATTAAGTTCATTAGTAACAATTAAATTAGAAAAAGAAAATGGCTAGATATACTGGACCAAAATCAAGAATTGCCCGTAAATTCGGTGAAGGAATCTTTGGAGCAGATAAAGTTTTATCTAAGAAGAATTATCCTCCCGGACAGCATGGTAACAACAGAAGAAGAAAGACTTCTGAGTATGGTGTCATGTTGGCAGAAAAACAAAAAGCTAAATATACTTACGGTGTATTGGAAAAACAATTCCGTAACCTGTTTGAAAAGGCAGAGAGTGCTGCCGGTATTACCGGTGAAATCTTGTTGCAGAGTTTAGAGGCTCGCCTTGACAACGTGGTGTTCCGTTTGGGTATTGCTCCTACTCGTGCAGCTGCTCGTCAGTTGGTAGGTCACAAGCACATTACAGTAGATGGTAAAGTGGTAAACATTCCTTCATACGCTGTAAAACCCGGTCAGATTGTAGGTGTACGCGAAAGATCTAAATCTTTGGAAGTGATTGCAAATTCACTGGCAGGATTCAATCATAGCAAATATCCTTGGTTGGAATGGGATGAAAGCATCAAAGCAGGTAAGTACTTACACACACCTGAAAGAGCAGACATTCCTGAAAACATTAAAGAACACTTGATCGTTGAATTGTACTCTAAATAATAATTAATTTCATGGCGATATTAGCATTTCAAAAACCTGATAAAGTATTAATGTTGGAAGCGGATTCCAAATTCGGTAAATTTGAATTCCGTCCACTCGAACCCGGTTTCGGTATTACCGTAGGTAATGCTTTGCGCCGTATTCTTCTTTCTTCATTGGAAGGATTTGCAATCAACACGATTAAAATCGAAGGTGTAGAACATGAGTTCGCCACTGTTCCAGGTGTTAAAGAGGATGTTACCAACATTATCTTAAATCTGAAGCAAGTCAGATTTAAGCAAGTAGTAGAAGAATTTGAAAACGAAAAGGTAAGCATTACCGTTGAGAATTCTAGTGAATTTAAGGCAGGTGATATAAGTAAGTATTTGACTGGATTTGAAGTGTTAAATCCTGAATTGGTTATTTGCCATTTAGATTCAAAAGCAACTTTACAGATGGACATTACTATTAACAAAGGTAGAGGCTATGTTCCGGCTGACGAAAACCGTGAATACTGTACTGATGTGAACGTAATTCCCATCGATTCTATTTACACACCGATACGTAATGTAAAATATCAAGTAGAAAACTTCCGTGTTGAGCAGAAGACTGACTACGAAAAGCTGATATTGGAAATTACTACCGATGGTTCCATTCATCCGAAGGAAGCTTTGAAAGAAGCAGCTAAAATATTGATTTATCACTTTATGTTGTTCTCTGACGAAAAGATCACTCTTGAGACTTCTGATGTGGACGGCAATGAAGAATTCGATGAAGAAGTATTGCACATGCGCCAGTTGCTGAAGACCAAGCTGGTTGATATGGACCTCTCTGTTCGTGCTTTGAACTGTTTGAAAGCTGCCGATGTAGAAACATTGGGTGACTTGGTACAGTTTAACAAGACCGATCTGTTGAAGTTCAGAAACTTCGGTAAGAAATCGCTCACGGAGCTTGATGATTTGCTCGAGAGTCTGAATCTGTCGTTTGGAACTGACATTTCTAAGTATAAATTAGACAAAGAATAAAAAATGAGACATAATAAGAAATTCAATCATTTAGGTCGTACTGCTTCTCATAGAAGCGCTATGTTATCTAACATGGCTTGCTCTTTGATTAAGCACAAAAGAATCACTACGACTGTTGCAAAGGCTAAAGCTTTGAAGAAATTCGTTGAGCCTTTAATTACAAAGTCTAAAGACGACACTACTAATTCACGTCGTGTAGTATTTAGCAACTTGCAAGATAAAATCGCTGTAACAGAATTATTCAAAGAAATTTCTGTAAAGGTAGCAGATCGTCCGGGTGGTTATACTCGTATCATCAAGACAGGACATCGTCTGGGTGACAACGCTGAAATGTGCTTCATCGAGTTAGTTGACTATGATGAAAACATGGCTAAGACTGCAACTGCTAAGAAAACAACTCGTACTCGTCGTTCTAAGAAGAGTGCTGCTGAAGCTCCTGCTGCAGAAGCTGCAACTACAGAAGAAGCCCCTAAAGCTGAGTAATCTGTACACAACTATATATATTAAAGGTCGTAACCAAGTGGTTACGGCCTTTTTTATTTGTTTGCAATAGTTGAACAAATTCTCTTGTTGTTTGTTAATTTAATATAGGAAATGAAACAGGAAAGGCTAATTATGCTATCTTTGCAATAGAAAAACAAGAAAATGAAAGGATTCATAGCAATCATATTATTCTTTGTGCTTGCATTGGCAGGAGTCAAAACAGGGCATTTCAGCGTAGCTTCTTCGGTAGTTGTGCCGGAGCAATGTGCTGTGCAAGATGACTGTTCCACTCAGGCACATACAATAAATGAAGGTGCTATCATTCCTTTGGAAAGAGAGAGATGCCTGGCTGATATGGAGTTCAGCGATGCCCACACACTGGCCCATCGTGTAAGTACCTCAGCAGAGCGTTTATACCGTTTTTCTTCCATAGAGACCATACAATACATGAAAGCCTTATTGCGCAAATTAGCCACACGTATGGACATGCTTGCCCACTGTTCAAAACGTGTTTACGATACTTCGCGCAGCCAAAGCTGGGACGATGCCTGCGAGCATTATATCTTTGGCATGAGGCGTATTCTGATTTAGATTTTATTCTTTTACTCGTATTTTATGCATTCGTATTATCCTGTTGCTACAGGGTAATAGGGGAGTGTATAGGGATAGTTATGTTTTTCTTATTAGTAACAGAATAAAATTTGAAGATTATGAATAATGCAGTTTCAGCTGATGTAACTCTGTTTTCAAGAGTACATCCCGACATAGTAAAACGTATTAGTGTTTCGTCAGTTATTGTTTCGGCCTTACTTGCCATTGGCGGTATTGGTGCTTTCGTTACTTCCTTGCGGATGGGCGACGCCACATCTACCTTGAGTATGATATTTATGACAGCCGGTACAATTCTGCTTCTTATAGCTCTTTTTCGCCTTTTCTGGCGGAGCAAAGAATGGGTCTACACTCCCACAGGCAGTGTGACCAAAGAAGGTTCTTGTTTCTTTGATGTATGCGATTTGCATGCGTTGACCGACCAGTTGGATAAGAAAGTATTTGGCAAAGACAGTGATGTGCAAGTAAAAACTAACGGTAATGTTCGGATGGATTATCTTATTTCTCAAGATAAGAGATTTGCAGCTGTCCAGCTGTTCCGTTTCATCCCTTATACGTATGAAGCAGCATCTTCCGTGTATTATCTGACTGGACAAGATGCGCTGGGCTTCACACGCTGTTTGGAAACTAATAAATTTTGATTTTTTCTATGACTCTTTATGTTATGAAAGTAAAGCAAGCCTGTGAAGGTGAACTTTACTTGCTTAAGACGTTAATGTGATAAATTGTTGGGTGGGGTTAGTCGTTGATGACCAGCCCCATCTTTTTCATTAAAAAGCACGCATTCATGTTGCGGGCAACACCCTCACGCATTTTGTAGGAAAAAGCCAACTCATTGTTTGTGATATCTGCCTCGAAGCAATAATTGCGGATTTCATCAGGGAAGTATTCGATTAGTTTGCCCAGCAAGAGGTCATGCGTAGCGATGATGCCGTTTGCTTTCAGCGTCATCAACTGTTTGACAAGGGCAAAAGACCCTTTCTGTTTGTCCATCGAATTGGTGCCTTTCAATATTTCATCCAGAATGATAAATAATTCCTCACCCGAGTTCAGCCGGTCGATAATCTGTTTCAAACGTTTCAGTTCAGCAAAGAAATACGATTCGTTATCATTGAGCGAGTCTGAAGTCCTCAAGCTGGTTATGAGTCGGGCAGGATAGATTTCGAGCGAGTCACAACACACCGGACTGCCGATGCAGGCAAGCACATAGTTTATTCCGATAGTACGCAGATAAGTACTTTTGCCGGCCATATTCGCTCCGGTAATAATGACGAAAAAGGGGCGCGAAGGAATCTCCGCATCGTTTTTCACACATTGGTTTATGGGCATCAGCGGATGTCCCATTTCCCGGGCGCGGAAGACGAACGGCCTGTCGGCTATCACCGGATACATATAAGCCGGATGATTGAATGCAAAAGTTCCCATCGAACAGAGTGCATCCATTTCTCCGAGCGTATCCAGCCAATGCAGAAGGCAGCCCCCATATTTCCTTCTCCACTCTTCGATGCGCATCACCTGGCGGAGCTGCCAAAACATAGAGCCCTCCAAAAGTACATACATAATCAGATTATTTCTTAAATCCAGTCTGTCCAGTTCGGTCGACAACTCCTTCAGCACCTCCGTTGTCCGCTTTCCATCCGTACCGAAATTCGCTTTGAGGCGGGCAAGCAACGGTGCCTTCATCTCCTGTTCATCAATGAGTTCAATGAGTTTTGCATAAATGGAGAGGATGCGGAGTTTCTTGTCATATATTCCTTGCAGGTTAGTGACATGTTTGATAAGTCCGAAACTCGCCACCACGAACGTGCCGAAAGCAAGCCCGAGCCAACTCATCGAAATCACTCCGGCCAATCCCAATACCAATAAGACGGTATTGACCGCAGGCACAAGCCAAAGCATAGGACGGCTCCACCACATCCGGCTGAAATAAGCAGAAGATTCCGTCCATTCCTTAATCTCGTTGCGGTCGCCGGCCTCACCCTTGTAGAGCAGTCCGGTGATGCGGAAAGATTCGCGGAACTTATCATATCCGGCAAGTTCGCCGACTGCCGCCTGTCGTTCCTCTATTTCTTCCTTCTTTTCCAAAGGTTTCTGCAGCCATTCCGCCAGTTTGTTTTTTCCGAAAGAAGTGCACGTGCGGTTCATCGCCTGAAACAGAGAATGATGGCCAAAGATGTCGAGGTCTAAAGAATAGCGGTGGGCTGCGTTGACAAACTCTGCCCCTTCGTCAAACGGCTCATAGTTATTATCCAATGCCGAAATCTCGTCCCGATTAACACGGATACATGTCTCCAGCCACTCTTTTCGGAAGAAGAGTCCATTGTGGAACTTCACCAGCATCAGAAACGGTACGAACGTGAGTGCGATAATCAAACATAAGACGGCAGTTCCGGCATCATAGCCATAGATTACCCCGAAGACACCTGCCAGAAACAGGACAACCCGCAGGCTGCTGATGCGCATAATCTTGTTCTTTACTGTCTGAAGTTCCTTTCCCGCTTCGTCAATCCGTTGTTGATATTGTGCTTTTAATTCCATTTTTTTATTTGTTCATTGATAGTACTTGCAGGCAAATATAGGGAAAAATATCCCTCCTTCGTCAGTAATTATGTTATTTAGCCTTATCTGCCTGTCGTTTCGCAGCGATAAGGAGAAGTCGGGAGAATGAAACTTTAACGGAAAAAATGGATGTTTCTCTCCCGAAAAGTGTATATTTGTCAATAGAAAGAGCAACAAACACATTGATTATGAAAAAAATAGCATTGATATTGCTTTCATCCCTTATCCTGTCGGGATGTTCTCCTTATGGTATGCAGGGAAACCCGGCGGCAGTGCAGGCAGGTGCGGCCATCGGCGGTGTGCTGGGGGCCATTATAGGCGACAGGGCAGGCGGATATAACGCCTCACAGTTCGGAGCTTTGGTGGGAACAGTGGCCGGGGCTGCAGTAGGCAATGCGGTGACTACCCCCCGGCGGGACGATGGCACGGAAGAAGGATATTATATAGAAAGCCGCACGTCGCACCCGTCCTATAGCACTTCGTCGGCAGGAGGATATGACGGCTACGCACCGGCCTATTCGGGTTTGCGTGTCACGAATCTTCGCTTTATCGATGACAATCGTAATCATACGATTGATGCCGAGGAAGACAGTAAGTTGGTATTCGATGTGGTGAATGACGGTGATGCTCCCGCCTACAATGTCACTCCCATGATTGAAGAAGTGACCGGCATGAAACATATCCTTATCTCTCCGGCACAGCAGATTGCCTATATGCCGGTGGGAAATACGATTCGTTATACGGCAACAATCCGCGGCGGCAGAAAGCTGAAGACAGGAGAGGCCGTGTTCAGGGTTTATACCACGGAGAGCAACGGTGCGGTGAGCCAGACACATGAATTTTCTTTGCCCACACAGAAAAGGAAGAAATGATTTATCAAACCAAATAACACAATGAAAAAGACAAAACTATTTGCAGCACTGCTCTTGATGGCTGTGTGTGCAGGATGCGGAACGGAAAAAGAGCAGGCAACGATGGTCACGGTGGATATTGCCGGCGAACATTCAGAGAAGGAAGTGCTCCTTCAGGATTTTATGGATGTGGAATACATTCCATTGGAGACAAGTGATGAATTTGTGACTCAAGGGAGTGTGATGGATATAGGCGACAAATATCTGTTGGTGAAGAACTGGGCAAACGACGGCGACATTTTTGTTTATGACAGAAAGACCGGTAAGGGCATACGGAAAATAAACCGGAAGGGACAAGGTGCCGAAGAATATAACTTTATCAACGGAATTATTCTGGACGAAAGCAGTGATGAAATGTTTGTCAACTGTACTGCAGCGAAAAAAATCTATGTGTATGATTTGTCGGGAAACTTCAAGCGTTCCTTTGAGCACCCGAAAGATACCGAATTCATGGATGTCCTTAATTATGATAAAGACAATCTGATTTGTTATGATATGTCTGTCTATTATAAAGACGGACAGCCCAGAGAGAAAGGAAAATCCTATCACTCGCTCATTTCCAAGAAAGACGGAAGTGTCACTCGTGGCATCTATCTTCCGTATGATGTAGTCAAGGCTCCTTGTGTGCAGCAGGGAGATGGAGTGGCGATGGCTTCTGTACGTCCGATTATTCCGAACCGGGGAGAATGGCTGTTGGTTGACTGTTCTTCGGACACGGTGTATAATTATGTGCCCGAAAAAAACGAACTGGTTCCTTTCCTTGCAAAAGCGCCGACCAAGGACCCGGAGATACTCCTGACAATGGGAGCTATCACCGACCGTTATTATTTTATTCACACTGTAAAGAAAGTGTTTGATTTTACTACCGGAAGAGGATTCTTTATGAACGATTTCATGTACGATAAGCAGGACAATGCGCTTTATAAGGCAAAGGTGCTCAATAGTGATTTTGTAAAGAAACGCGGTGTGGATATGTTTTTGCGCCCAATCAATAATAATGAAATCGCGGTTGTTCAGACATTGGCAGCCGGTCAGTTGGTCGAAGCTTATCAAGAAGATGGACTGCAAGGCCGGTTGAAAGAGGTGGCAGCGGGATTGGATGAAGAAGCCAATCCGGTGGTCATGCTGGTGAAGTATAAACACTAAGATGACAGACGGTATCTTATACCCCAAACAATGGGCATTGTTTTCGAAGAATGTTACCATTGTTTGGAAAAACTCTTTCCATTGTTTGGGAAAAACCTCACGAGAGTTTTTGAGGTATATATTTCCTGCTTTTCTTCCGGAAAAAGTGATTGAGCAGGAATAAATGCAAATCATGTTTCACACATATCGTGGGGATAACGTACTGTCGTACAGTGACTTGTTGTGAAACGTACTGCATGGGCGAAATCTGTCACAGGAAATTGTTATAATGAAAAAAGGTGGAAGAGTTTTTCGTTATAGCAGTTGCCTGATAAAAGACCAAGGTCTTTTTAAAAAACTCCTTCACCTTTTTCAAAGACTTCAAGGTCTTTTTTCAAAACCTCAAGGTCTTTTTTGAGTACTCCATCGTCAGTTCTTATTGATGATGCTTTGAATTTCTTGCAATGTTAAGTTTCCGGTGATGATGATGATGGTAAGCTCATTCTGTTCCTCGCTCAGCAATACGAATTCCTTTTGCTTTTCCTTATCATGTTTCAAGAAAATCGTAGTCTTCTCACCTTCATCGTTGATGCGCATCAGCTCCTCGTAACCGTTCTTGGGGTTGATATAGCTGACATCTTTCTTTATCTGCGCAATGACAGACGCCTTTTCACAACTCAGAATCTGAATATTGTCCAACTTACTTGCCATTTTTCCGATATTGACACCCTCGGCTTTCATATCGGGCATCAGACTGAGCATCGCTTTGGATATATATACAGATGTAACACCTTCCATATCGGCATACTTGTCAAAAAAAGAGTCCTGTGCATAAGTGAATAATGAGCAGAGGGACAGTAACAGGGTAATAATATATGTACGTTTCATCACTTTAAGTTTTTAATTCGTTTCAATTGTTGGTTTACATTCTCTTGTATCTTTTCGGTGGTCTCGTGTACCGTTTCCACTTGTTGCACTCCCTTATTGAGCGCAGACGAAAACATGAGCAGTGCTTTTTGAGCCTCTGCGTATGCTTCGGCAGGAGAAGCGCAGGTATCTTGCGGGGTAGGAGATGTGTAAGGTTTATACAGATACATTCCTACCGAGAAGAGAAGGAGCAGACTGGCGGCAATGCTGCCCATCCACTGCAAGCGGATGATGCGTGTACGCTTTTTTATCTTCATGGTTCGCCGTTCGCGCGTATCCCATTCGTCTATCAGACCGCTTAATTTACTTTCCAGACCTTCGGGCGTTTCCGGTTCAGGTTGGGAGGCGAGCTGCGCGAAGAGTCTTTTCTCGGCAAGTAGGTGTGCCGGAACGTCCTCTTGTGCAAAGAACTTTTTCAGTTCTTTTTCTTCGGCCTCATTCGTTTCGCCGTCATAATATCGGACTAGTAATTGTTCTATTTCATTTACTTTCATAGTTCATAAGTTCATTAAATTGTTCACGTATCTTTTTGCGGGCACGGCTCAGCAATACACGGATATTGACGGCCGTGAGTCCGGTGGCTTGTTCTATTTCTTCGTAAGAGCAGTCGTTCACGTCACGCAGCAGGATGATTTGTTGCTGTTGCCGCGGCAACTGTCCGATTAATTTTTTTACCTGATTCGCTTCGTCTCTTTGTTCTATTTCGTGCACCATGTTGCTGTCTGTCGGGAGATTCAGCTCTTCGGGCAGTCGGCTGTCTTCGTCCGGTCTGCAGGAACGGAGGGAATCGTAGCACAAATTTTTGATAAGCGTCACACAATAAGCCTCAATGCTGGCAACCTCGGGAAGTTCGTCGCGCTTTTTCCACAATTTCAGATACGCCTCCTGCACCATGTCCTCGGCATCCTGCACATTGCCCATCAAGCGGAAGGCCACTCGATAGAGTTTGGCATGGCAAGGTAGAAATTGTTGTTTAAAACTAGCGGCGTCCATGTTACATTTCTTTTGCCAATAGTTTGGCTATTTTGCTTTTGCTCACTTTTCCCTTCAGCTGCACCAATGTACAATCGCCGTTTCCGGTGCATACGATGAGCAGTTCACGTATCACGTCATTCTTGCTTTTTGCCAGAATGCGCACCTTCTCACCTTCATCGTTTACCTGAACCAGCGTCTCGTATCCTTCAATTCGCTGTGCGTTTATCTTTTTGTTGAAGCGTTCCTGTACATTTTTTGAGCAAGCTTCCAAGTCCAGAATTCTTATTGATTTAAATTTCCGGGCAAGCTTCGCATCGTTGTCATTTCCCATAAACATCTTTCCGATGGTCATCATAAACGGTGAGATATTAATACACTCTGCGTTGGGTTCTTTCCCGAATTCATCGAAGAGGGAATTAAGGTTTTGGGCAAAACCGATGTGGCAGATAAATAATAATGCTAATGCCAATATGTACTTTTTCATGGTCTTATTTTGTTTATGTTTATACTTTAGGTAATCTTTTAAAAGCGCTTTCATTTAGATAGACGGAAGCAGAAAGAATGTTGTTACAAAGAAAAGTGTTTTTTTCTTTCAGATGGGGAAAAAATAATCGGGGGGATATGGGTTGTTCTTAGTTGCGGACAGGAAGACGCACCCATAACCATTTGGGAATGAGTCTCCAGAAGAATACCAGTACTTGATAGCGCCGGTCGATGATGACGGTTCGTTTCTTTTTGTTGAGTGCACTGATGATGTGTGCGGCTACTTTGGAAACGTTCATCAGCAGAGGGTATTTGTCGTCTTTCAGTAGCGGGGTGGCTACAAATCCGGGGCGGATGTCGGTGAAGACAATGGGTAGCCGGTTCATGTGTGCCAATTGGTCGAGGGCCTCGATGTAAGTATTCTGAAAACGTTTGGTGGCAGAATAAGCGGGAGCCGAACCCAGCCCTTTGGTTCCGGCAATGGAACTGATTACTGCCAAATGTCCGTATCCTTGTTGTTCAAAATAATGATAGGCTGCCGTCACCATGCGGATGAAACCCTCCACATTGGTGGCGGCAGTCTGTAGTTCGATATCCGGTGTCAGAGAGAGATTTTGTTTGCCGATGCCTGAGCTCAGCAAGAATAAATCCATTCCTCCCAGCTTATCTATCAGTCGTTGCAGCAAATGGGGCGCATCTTCGCGGGTGACGTCCAAGGCTTGGGCGCACACCTGTCCGGGAGCAGTCAGGAGGAGTTTTTCCAGTTCCTCTTCCCTGCGTCCGGCTATGCCTACCTGCCATCCGGCTTTCAGGTAGCCTTTGGCTACTTCCAGCCCGATGCCCGAGGTGGCTCCGATGATGACAACCCGTCTGACTGACATAGCTTGTCTTATTTAATATGTTCCAAGGCCTGTTCCAAATCAGCGATGATGTCGTTGGCATCTTCGATACCTACCGACAGGCGGATTAAGTCGGGTGCAACTCCGGCTTCCATCAACTGCTCGTCCGTCAACTGGCGGTGTGTATGACTGGCAGGGTGGAGCACACACGTGCGGGCATCTGCCACATGAGTCACGATGCAGGCCAGTTTCAGTGCGTCCATAAATTTGATGGCCTCTTCGCGGCTACCGTTCAGTCCGAAAGCGATAACGCCGCAAGAGCCGTTCGGCATATATTTCTGTGCCAGTTCATAATATTTGCTGCTCTTCAGGCCACAATAGTTCACCCATTTCACCTGTGGATTGGCTTCCAGCCACTCGGCAACTTTTTGTGCATTCTCACAGTGACGAGGCACGCGCAGATGGAGTGTTTCAAGTCCCAGATTCAGCAGGAACGCATTTTGTGGTGACTGAATGGAACCGAGGTCACGCATCAGTTGTGCGGTAGCTTTGGTCATATAGGCCATTTTGCCGAATGCCTTGGTGTAAGTCAATCCGTGGTAAGACTCGTCCGGCTGCGTCAGTCCGGGGAATTTGTCAGCGTGCGCTTCCCAGTCGAAATTACCGCTGTCTACGATGGCTCCGCCTACACTGGTGGCGTGTCCGTCCATATATTTGGTGGTAGAGTGAGTCACAATGTCGGCTCCCCATTCAAACGGGCGGCAGTTGATGGGAGTGGCGAAAGTATTGTCGACAATCAGAGGTACACCATGCTTGTGGGCAATGCGTGCAAACTTCTCAATGTCAAGTACATCGATGCTGGGGTTTGAGATGGTTTCTCCGAACAATGCTTTGGTGTTCGGGCGGAAAGCCTTGTCAATTTCTTCTTCGGGCGCATCGGCATTGACAAAAGTGCATTCGATGCCGAGTTTCTTCAATGTAACTCCGAAAAGGTTGAAAGTACCGCCGTAGATGGTAGACGAGCACACGAAATGGTCACCTGCCTGGCAGATATTAAAAATGGCATAGAAATTAGCAGCCTGTCCCGATGAAGTAAGCATGGCCCCCACGCCACCTTCCAATGCGGCAATTTTTGCTGCCACTGCGTCATTGGTAGGGTTTTGCAAGCGGGTATAGAAATAGCCCGTATCTTCAAGGTCGAATAAACGAGCCATCTGTTCGCTGGTATCATACTTGAAAGTTGTACTTTGATAAATGGGCAAAACGCGCGGTTCCCCTTTCTTCGGCTGCCATCCTCCTTGTACGCAAAGGGTGGATTTGCTAAACTTCTTATCCATGTCTATTCTTTAAGTTAATGGTTTTACTTTAAGTAAATTGAACGCAAAAGTAAGAATAATCTCTTATTTAGTGTTCTTTTATTAGGAAAAGTATTATATTTGAATGAAATTAATAAGCATAACTATGGGAGAGGAAATAAAATTCAGGCATACGATGCCGGTACAAATACGGTTTAGTGACGTAGACCAGTTCGGACACATGAACAATTCAGTCTACTTTTCTTTATACGATTTGGCAAAGACGACTTATATAAAAGATGTGTTGGGGAGCGCAGACTGGCATAAGATGGCAATTGTGGTAGCGAATATCAATGCCAATTTCTATGCACCTGTATTCTTTTCAGACCATTTGATAATAGAAACGGCTGTTGTCCAGTTGGGGCATAAAAGTTTCACATTGCTGCAACGTGCCGTGGCGACGGATACGCAGGAAGTGAAATGCGAGTGCCGCACAGTGATGGTGGGCTATGATATTGCAACCAAAGAGCCGAAGCAGATAGCTAAGGATTATAAGCAGGCGATTTGTGCTTACGAGGGCAAGACAATGGACGAGTTGGCAAAGAAGTAACCCCCTTCTTCGATATAATAAATTAATTTATGAATTATTCGGTGATTTATTAATATAATAGCTCGCCGAATTATTTTTTTATACCTTTGTGAAGAGGACGTTGTTATTGCTTCGCATGATGCCGGTCTTCTTTTTCTTTCCCTTCCCGCATAGAAATTTAATGATTTATACTTACCTTGTCTTAAAGAAGGCTTCAATAACAGCATCTTTGTTTTAATTATACCTTCTGTTTAAAAAATAATCGTTATATCATAAAATATTTCATTAAATCTATTTGTGTTATTAAATTAAGTTCTTATATTTGCGAAGTCGAATTGATTTAATATAAATGAAAAACAAGAAAATCTATCCTTGGGTGGTGGTAGGTCTTTTGTGGGTTGTAGCACTTCTCAACTACATGGACCGCCAGATGCTTTCTACAATGCAGGAAGCAATGAAAGTGGACATTGTGGAGCTCAATAAGGCTGAGGCTTTTGGAGCTTTGATGGCTGTATTTTTGTGGATTTACGGTTTTATGAGTCCGGTAGCCGGCATTATTGCCGACCGGGTGAGTCGTAAATGGTTAATCGTCGGTAGCCTTTTTGTATGGTCTGCCGTGACTTATTTGATGGGTTATGCGACTGATTTCCATGAACTTTACTGGCTGCGTGCCACCATGGGAGTGAGTGAGGCTCTATATATTCCTTCAGCACTTTCGCTGATTGCCGACTGGCATCAGGACAAATCACGTTCGCTTGCTATCGGTATCCACATGACCGGTCTGTACACCGGACAGGCCATCGGAGGTTTTGGCGCAACAGTGGCGGCCGCTTTCTCCTGGCAGCTTACCTTCCATTGGTTTGGTATTGTAGGTATTATCTATGCGCTGGTATTGGTGCTGTTCCTGCACGAAAATCCTACTCATATAAAAATAGAGAAACTTGCAAAGGAAACGCCTCGCAAGAAAGGCTCTGTCTTCAGCGGATTGGCAGTTGTACTGTCCAATTGGGCTTTCTGGATTATCCTGTTCTATTTTGCAGCTCCCAGTTTGCCGGGATGGGCAACCAAGAATTGGCTTCCGACATTATTCTCCGAAAGTCTGAATATTCCAATGGCTGAGGCAGGCCCGATTTCTACTATAACCATTGCCCTGTCATCGTTTATCGGTGTTATTGTGGGTGGTGTCTTGTCGGATAAATGGGTACAGAAGAATATCCGCGGACGTGTTTATACCGGTGCCATCGGTTTGGGACTGACGGTTCCTTCCTTGCTGTTGCTGGGCTTCGGACACAGCTTTGTGAGTGTGGTGGGAGCCGGATTACTCTTTGGAGTAGGTTATGGTATCTTCGATGCCAACAATATGCCGATTCTGTGTCAGTTTGTATCAGACAAACATCGTGGAACCGCTTATGGAATTATGAACATGACAGGTGTGTTTGCCGGTGCAGCCGTAACGGAACTTTTAGGCAAATGGACTGACGGAGGCGGATTGGGACAGGGCTTTGCCATGCTGAGCGTCATCGTTCTGGTTGCTTTGGCTCTCCAGCTATTCTTCCTGCGTCCGAAGACAGATAATATGGTAGATTAAATTATACATTAAGACAACAATGATAGTTTCAAGATTAGAGAACAGTTCACGGATAGAAAGTCTTCATCCGTTGTTCAAACAATTATTTGATTATGTAAAGACGCATGACTTGCTGAATGCTCCTTTGGGACGCATTGAACTGGACGGCGATAACTTATTTATTAATAATGTAAATCCCGAATGTGTTCCAGCCGACAAGCAAGTGCTGGAAATGCACCGTGATTACATTGATGTGCATATTCTTTTGACGGGTCAGGAAACTATCGGTTGGAAGGCTATTGAAACATTGGAACATCAGGCTCAGGCTTATCAAAAGGAGGGAGATTGTGCACTTTATAGTGACAGACCCACCTTGTTTGCCACCTTACAGCCCGGTGAGTTTGCCATTGTTTATCCCGAAGACCCGCATGCTCCGGTCATCGGTGAAGGAAAAATCAGAAAATTAATAGGAAAAGTAAAACTCTAAAAGAAATAGTTATGGAAAAGATTATTGGACTTATTGACGCACCTTTTACCCCGTTTTATGAAAACGGAGAAGTGAATTATGAACCGATTGAAGCCTATTGCCAACTGCTGGTAAAGAATGGCCTTCAGGGAGTATTTATCAATGGTTCTTCCGGTGAAGGTTATATGCTGACCGAAGACGAACGTATGAAATTGGCAGAACGTTGGGTGGAAGTTGCTCCTCAAGGTTTTAAAGTTATCGTACACGTGGGTAGCACTTGTGTGAAGTCCAGCAAACGTTTGGCTGAACATGCCCAAAAGATTGGTGCGTGGGGTATTGGTGCCATGGCTCCTCCCTTCCCGAAAGTAGGCCGTATTGAAGAGTTGGTGAAATATTGCGAAGAAATCGCTTGCGGTGCACCCGAACTTCCTTTCTATTTCTATCACATTCCTGCGTTTAACGGCGCTTTCTTGCCGATGGTAGCTTTCCTTGAAGCTGTGGACGGACGCATTCCAAACTTTGCCGGTATCAAATATACCTTCGAAAGTATGTATGAATATAACCAGTGCCGTCTTTACAAGAACGGTAAGTTCGATATGCTTCACGGACAGGACGAAACAATTCTTCCTTGTCTTGCTATGGGCGGTGCTCAGGGCGGTATCGGCGGAACAACAAACTACAACGGCAAAGAATTGGTAGGCATCATCGAAGCATGGAAAGCCGGAGACTTGGAACTGGCCCGCGAACGTCAGAACTTTGCACAGGAAGTAATCAATGTTATCTGCCATTATCGCGGTAATATTGTCGGTGGTAAACGTATTATGAAACTGATTGGTCTGGATTTGGGTAAGAACCGCACTCCATTCCAGAATATGACCGATGAAGAAGAAGCTGCCATGAAGAAAGAATTGGAAGCAATCAACTTCTTTGAAAGATGTAACAAATTCTAAATAAAACATTTGCTCTTATGAATGTAAATGAATATTTGTCGAACTGGGCAGAATGCTATAAAAGAGATTTGACTGAAAACATTCTTCCGTTCTGGTTGGAAAACGGTCTTGACCGCAAGCATGGTGGTGTATATACCTGCCTGAACCGTGACGGAAGTCTGATGGATACCACCAAGTCGGTATGGTTTCAGGGACGTTTCGGCTTTATCGCAGCCTATGCCTACAATAATATAGAGAAGAATCCCGAATGGCTGGCAGCTTCAAAAAGTTGCATCGATTTTATCGAGGCGCATTGTTTTGATGCCGACGGACGTATGTATTTTGAAGTAATGGAAGATGGCACTCCGCTGCGTAAACGCCGTTATGTCTTCTCGGAAGGCTTTGCCGCCATTGCCATGTCGGAATATTCTATTGCATCGGGAGACCGTACCTATGCCGAGAAAGCATTGGAGCTGTTCAAGCGCATCATGCACTTCCTCAATACTCCGGGCATATTGGAACCGAAGTATCTGGATACGTTGAAATCGCAAGGACATTCCATCACAATGATTCTGGTAAATACTGCTTCGCGCATCCGCGCAGCTATCAATGATCCGGTGCTGACAGAACAAATCGACCGTTCCATCAAGGCATTACGTACTTATTTCATGCATCCGGAGTTTAAGGCATTGCTTGAAATGGTAGGTCCTGACGGAGAATTTATCGATTCTATCAACGGCCGTACCATCAATCCGGGACACTGCATTGAGACAGCCTGGTTTATTTTGGAAGAGGCTAAGTATCGCAACTGGGATAAAGAATTGGTTGATATGGCATTGACAATCCTTGACTGGTCTTGGGACTGGGGATGGGACAAGGAATATGGCGGTATCATTAATTTCCGTGATTGCAAGAATCTGCCTCCTCAGGATTATTCTCAGGATATGAAGTTCTGGTGGCCGCAGACAGAAGCTGTTATTGCTACTCTGTATGCTTATCAGGCTACAGGCAATGAAAAATATCTGGAGATGCATAAGCAAATCAGCGACTGGACTTATGCCCACTTCCCTGATAATGAATATGGCGAATGGTATGGTTATCTGCATCGTGACGGAACAGTGGCACAGCCGGCTAAGGGTAATATCTTTAAAGGGCCGTTCCATATTCCCAGAATGATGATTCGCAGCTATACGCTTTGCGAAGAGATACTGAAGAAATAATATTAGACTTAATAAGGTTGAAAGCCGCAGCAACGTTGGGAAACGAAGTTGCGGCTTTTTTATTGTCACTTGAAAGAGCTATTCGGCCAAGACTTTATCCAGCCATGGCAGCACAAATTCATTTTTGAAGTAATGGTTCGGTCCGTCTACATTTACGGAGTCATAGAAAGAGGTTCTGCCGAGTCCTTCAGGCAAGTTTTTGGCAGGATTACGTGTCTCGGGTGCTGCATATTTCTGATAATGGTGTGTTTCAATGTTTTCCGGGTGTCCGCTTATCTCATAGGCTCGTTTTACTAAATTGAAGTCTCTGTCCAGTCCGCCTTCCGTCAGAATGATGGGGCGAGGAGCAAGCGAGGCCACTATATCAGGAAAGTTGAAGTATTTCCAGAAGTCGGGTATTAAATGGCGGATGGAATTGGGGAAAGGACGGCGTCCCCTTTGATCCGGTTCTGTCATTACAGTGGCTCGTTCCTGTGTTTGGCATAAAAAGTCATTGTAGACGAAAGCGTAAATGGAAGGATCCATGACGCCCAATACCATTAGAGGTTCAGTGCCCAAAGAAAATCCACTGACAACAATACGGTCTTGGCGTATGAAGGGTTGGCATTTCATCCATTCCAGCACCTGTTTATTTAGAAAAGAAGTATAACCCAAATAGCTCCATCCCAATTCCAGCAAAATGCGTGACGGAGTGTCATAATCATAACTTGTTCCGGCCAACGGTTCCAGGTCGGCTGCCTCTCCTGCCGCCGCATTGTCTACAGCCACTGCGATGTATCCTTGTTTTGCAATATTTAAAGCCATGGCCGCCCGCATATTGCTGGCAGAGACTTCTCCGATGAGGTTTTCTTTCGTCATACCCGAGCCGGGGATGCATAGTACGGCAGGACCGGGACTTTGGGCCTTGTCGGGAATCAGTATATAAAAAGTAGAAACACAGTGAGGCAGTGGGTAGAATTCCCATTTTTCTTGCCGATAACCATCTTTCTGTATTTTCTCTATACAGACAGGCACCGGTTGATCGGTGATGTGGGGATGATGCATGATTTCTATCATGGCTGTCCGTACTCCTTTTTGCCATTCGGCAAATTCTTGCCGGGTGAAGTCATGCCGGAATGCATAGAGTGGTTTAGTATCTTTGAGCATGGCATGTACTACTCCGTAGGTGCTGAGATAACGTCCGTCATTTCGTTCGGAACAAACGGTTTTATGTTTTTCCGGAGAAAATGTTGTTTGCGCAAATAGCATTGACGATGACAGGCAGACGATGAGGAGAACTGCCCATTTCTTCATTTTAAGTTTTGTTTTCTGCATGATTAGATTGTATGAGGTTATCATTTTGAGGCTAAGATAATAAATTGGAAATGAATTGTGGTGAATTTACCATAGAAAATTAAAGAGGACACCCTCCCGGGCATCCTCTTCCAAAATCAATGTTAAAATCGACTATATCTGTAATACAGATGTCTTTTAATTATTTATATCCCGGTGTTTGAGTCAATTCCGGATCTTTGGTAATCATATTGGTTTCTATCGGCCAGTATAATTTGTAAGCCTCTGCTTCGGTTAAGATTGCCTTCTTGCCATCTTTACTTCCTTCAGGACAGAATACCAGATGTTTGCCTCCTTTGGTTAATGTCATACGTTTCAGGTCATACCAGCGTTGGCCTTCACCTAACATCTCTTTATCTTTTTCATGTAGGATAGCCAGTTCGTTTTCTGTAAAACTACCGTTGGTGTAGCCATATTTAGCCGCATCCCAATTTTTGCCGTAAGCACGTTCGCGTATCTTGTTTATATAGGTAGCTACATCTCCGCCTTCCATATTTGCTACTTCGGCCATCATCAGGTATACACCGGCCAAACGATAAGCAATGACATCAGCATCCCAAATATAACGGTTGATGGATTCATCGAAGTGTCCCATTATTTTCTTGTACACTGTACCTGCCAATGAGTTGTCCTTACGTGAATAGGCTCCTAGGAATGTTGCATCACGGCGACTGTCTGTCTTGTCATAAGACAGGTAGAATTCCGGCAGATATTCTATGCGTTGCATACCGGTGGTGCTGACTTTCAGCGTATCGCCCATAGGCTTTCCGTTTTCGTCATTGAAACCTACAGTTTTGAATGCCCCGGTCTGATAGTTGTATATGAAGGCCGTAAATGGGTTGGATGCTTCTCCTTCCATATATCTTACGGCAAAAATAACTTCATCATTACCTTTATTGTTTACGCTGAACACGTCCTCGTAGTTTGATTGTAAGGCGAGACCATAATTGTTCATCAGACTTTGCAGGTGATTCTTGGCTACACTTAAGTCTGCATTGTTTGCTGTATTGTCATCTACTGAGACTTTGGCATTCCATAAGTAAACTTCGGCAGCCAAATATTCAGTAGCGGCTTTTGACCAATAGCCTTTTAAATTCTTTCGGTTATTGGGATCGAAAGAGTTGTTATTTCCAAAGTGGTCAAGTGAAGCTTTTAAGTCTGCTTTGATTTGTTTCATGACTTCAGAACCGGCAGAACGCTTCATATAAAGGTTGTTCGGGTTGAAATCACCGTTTACTACCGGGTTCGGATCTAAGCGCAGAGGCAAAGTACCATAAGTGCGATACAGTCCGAAGTAATAGAAAGCGCGCAGGCCGTAAGCTTGTCCCAGATAATAGGCTTTTTCTTCTTCGGTCATATAATCGGCTTCCAGTGTCTTCTGCAACATGATATTTATATTGGCAATGCATCCATATATGTTACCGAAGTTTGTGATTCCCGGAGATTCGGCATTCAGGGCCTGATTTACGATACCTTGATAAGAAACTGAAGTTCCGTCTACGGCTACATCAGGAATGCTGGTTCCACCGCGTGCTTCGCCCAATACATATTGCTGCTGGAATATTTGGTCACGGAAGTTTTTGTGTATTCCGTCCATATAAGCAATCACATGTTCTTTTCTTGTCCAGAAGTTACCGCTTCCGTAAGTGTCAATGGGAGCCAAGTCCAAAGCATCGCAACCTGTCATGCCGACAGCAAAAGCGAATGCACTGAAGCGAAATGCTAATTTTAATATTTTATTTCTCATAATTGTAGTCTTTTTTATTTATTAGATTAGAATGTTAAGTTAACCCCAAACAAAATGGTACGCGGCAATGAATAGCCTTGTCCGACTGCACCGTTGTCTTTCGGGTTGGCTTCGGGAGAACCTACGTTTTTCGCACCGGTGATGTAACCCAGGTTCTGTCCTGTAATAGAGACTTCGGCGCGTTGCATCTTCAACATTTTGGCTACAGACTCAGGCAATGAATAGCTCAGTGAGATTTCGCGGATAGCCAGGTAGTCACCTCTGTATGCAAACATGGTAGATGCGATGTAGTTGTTCTTTCCGTTTTGGTCGGCAAACAGGTAACGCGGGTATTTGGCGTTCGGATTGCTTTCTGACCAAGTGTCATAGTACATTGTGGGGGTATTGTAGGTTCCTTGGTAACATCCCATGAACCATGGAGTGGTACTTTGTGATCCACTGTTTTCATACAACCAGAAGCCTAGGGCATAGTCAAAGCGTCCGTATAGTTGGAAGTTTTTCCATCTGAGGGTAGTGTTGAAACCGCCGGTCCAGCGTGGAGAGGTAGCTCCTACTTTTACTTTATCGAATTCATCGATTACGCCGTCTTTATTCACGTCATGGAACTTCGTGTCACCCGGTTGGATGGGGAAGTTTGTGGTAGCATTCTGTTGGTCAGCTGTTAGTTTGTTCCATGCTTCAGGGCCATAGTAGGTTCTGGAACCATATTTTCTTACCAAGTTACCCGGGATTTCATCGTATGAACGGTAAATGCCATCCGCTTGGTATAAATAAAGCATACCCGGTTCCTGACCTTCTTGCTGTCCGCCTACCCATTTTTTCTCATCTCCGTTTCCGGTATATACTTGGAATGCATTGATACGGTTTCTTTCCATGCCATTGTCCGGTAACGAAACGATTTTATTCTTATTGAATGCGATATTTCCCGATGCACTCCATGTCCAGTCCTTGTTGTCGATAATTTTTCCTGAAAGTTCTATTTCAATACCTTGGTTACGGAACTCACCGTTGTTGTTTGTTACGGATGAGAAACCGGTAGAGGTGGGGAAGCTTAGCGCTGCATATTTGTCCGATGTCAGTCGGTTGTAGTATGTCAGGTTAGTGTTCAGTCGGTTGGCAAAGAAACTCATGTCCGCACCTACTTCAAAGGTGGCAGTCTTTTCCCATCTCAGGTTCGGGTTGGGAAGTTCTGTAATCAGATAAGACGTATTTCCGTTATAGTTGAATGAACCGCTGCTATTGCTTGAACCGTAGCTTCCCTGCAGGGTATAGGCACCAATACCTGATGCATTACCGTTGATACCGTAGCTGGCACGCAATTTACCGAATGACATTACGGGAATAGCGTCTTTAATGAAGTCTTCACGTCCGAAAATCCATCCGGCAGATACTCCGGGGAAGAATCCCCAACGGTTGTCGCCCAACAGAGAAGAGTAACCATCGCGGCGGAAGACGAATGACAATAGGTATTTGTCCTTAAAATCATAATTTAAGCGTCCGAAGAATGACAGGATACGTTGCTTTTCGTGCCATGAATTGATAGTACGCTTGCCTTCGCCCTTATCGGTCAGTGACAGGTCAGGAAGGTCATCGGTAGGTGCGCCTTGACCTTTTGCCTCAAATCCGCGTTTGTACTTGTTGTAGTATTCCATACCCAACATCACTTCTACATGATGGTCGCGGAAGAAGGTTTCGTTATAGTTCAACACGGCATTGTAAGTTTGGCGGAAATCGCGGTCATAATAAGCTGTAGCCGATCTTGTGCGCACAAAGTTTCCGGGAGTATTTTCATAATCCTTTGTGAAGCTTTCCTGATATGTTTCAGAGTAATACCAGTTCATGTTGGCTGTTAATGACAGATTTTTTAGGAAATCAATCTTGAAGGATTGGCTCATTGTGAACTTATCGCTCTGATTATCATTCCACCATTGGTCGGGTTGATACATTTGATTACCGTCGGCGGTACCCGGACCTAGTTTCATGTTGCCTTCTTCATCCTCGAAAAGAACTGTAGGAGGAAGTGAGCGTACTCGTCCGAAATAGTTTAACTCTGAACCATTGGAACCGGGCATGTTCTTCCAGTTGGCACGGTTATAGTTCAGTGACGAAGTGGAAGTAAGCCAGTCTGCGATTTTATAACTGGCATTGGTAATGAATGAATAGCGTTCGTAGAATGTATTAACGGGAACACCTTCCTGACGGTTGTATCCCAAACCGGCGTAGTAGGTACCACGGTCATTACCACCGGACATATTGATGTTGTAGTCCTGTGAGAATGCGGGATCATTCAGGTTATATTTATCTACATCTGTATTCTTGTATAAAATTTCTTTGCCGGTAATAGGGTCTGTCACTGTCTGCCATCCTCTACCTAACAGATATTTGTTGTCCTCGTTTAAGAACTGAGTACTGTAAATATCCTGATCCAGATTGTTTCCGGTACCGAAAGGTTGCTTACCATTCAGGTAGTTTTCATAACCTGTCCAGTAAGTTTTAGTCTTTCCTTCTTTGTCTTGGAATAAGTGTCCGGCATCCCAGTGTGCTTTACGCATCGCTTTAATATATTCGCCTGCTTCCAAAAATTCATAGGGAGTGCGTGCATAGCTCAAACCTAATTTGGCCTTGAAATTAATTTCGCGGAAACCAGCTTTACCTCTTTTGGTGGTAATAAGGATTACACCGTTACTGGCACGTGCACCGTAAAGTGCAGTAGCACCGGCATCCTTTAATACATCCATAGACTCAATGTCTTCAGGGTTGATGTCACTCATAGAGTCTCTGAGCTGTCCGTCTACTATAACAAGTGGAGAACCGGTTCCATCCAAGTTGGTACCACCACGCAAAATAATGGTAGGAGTTGCACCGGGACTACCTGATGACTGGATAACCTTCAAGCCGGCTACGGCACCAGACAATGCTTGTGCAGGATTGGAGTGCATACCTACGTTCAAACTTTCCTGTTTTACTTTAGAAATTGAGTTCGTTACTTTGGTGCGCAATTGTTGACCACCATAACCGGTAACCACAACCTCTCCCAGCATTTCTGTATCGTCTTTTAATGTAACGTTTAGGGGCTGGCCATTCCATTTTACTTCTACCGTTTTATATCCAACGAAAGAAATCTGGATGATATCCCCTTTCTTCACGTTACTCAGAGAGAAGTCACCATCAATGCCGGTGATTGTTCCGTTCGTTGTACCTTTTACTACTACAGATGCACCAATAACGGTTTCACCTGTGGTGTCTTTCACAATACCGGTACAAGAGCCATTTTGTTGTGTGATTTTCACGTCGGTTATACCGGGTTCGGCAACCGCGTAAGCTGTTCCTGTAGAGACGCCCATTAAGAACAGCAACGTACTGACTGACTTTAGCCTTTTTAACATAGCTGTGATTTTTTTTATTAGTGTTTATTATAGCAAGAAATTATTTTCTAATTAAGTTCTTTTAGAACTCTGCAATAATTTGTATTTAGGTTTACGCTGCAAATATATTATATTATTTATTAATGCAAACATATTTAAGAAATTATTTTTAATATATACCCAATATTTTATCAATATTGAGCACATATCATCTCTAAATCTTATATAAATAATCTTATTCGGCTGTAGATAGATAAAATATTATCCACCGATATTCGCATAATTAGGTAGAATTATGGTAGATACAAAAGCCATATTACACCTATATATATACTCCATCAAATGGTATACAGGTCTTGTGGCAATGTTGCAGAGTTCTAAAAGAACTTAGTAAATGATTAAAATGTCGTGGCATGAGCTTCCTCTGGATAATGGGAAATTGGGAGATAAAGAGAGGGAGAGAGGTAGGCGCGTGTGGTCTATATATGAGGTTCCTTGAACCTGGAGAATGTAGAAGAATATAAATATAATGGAAGAAGTAAATGTGTCAAAACTCTCCTTTTATCGAAATCACCCTCGCTACAACTACTTGTGGCGAGGGTGACTTTTAGCTTATGAGGGTTTCGACCTCTTCTTATATATTATCTATAAGACTTTTCTAATATTTCCAGTATCTCATCGTCGGTTATGGGACGCGGATCAAGTGTGAACAAGCCTCCCATCGTGTCGCGTGCGTTCTGCAATATTCTAGGGAAATCATCGGGCCGGATGCCATACTCACTTAATTTTAAGTGGTTCACGCCACATTCTTTTTGCATTGTTATCAGTGCGTCGATGAAATCGGATGCACGATTACTCTTCTTTTCGGTCATCACTTCGGCCATCTTCATGTAACGTTTGGTGCAGTCGTGGCGGAAAGTTTCAAAGTAGGCTTCAGAAAGTGCTATCAGTCCGGCTCCGTGAGGAAGTTGCGGATAGTAGGCACTCATGGCATGTTCCAGCGAATGTTCGGAAGTGCAGCTGGAGGTGGATTCTACCATTCCGGCCAGTGTGCTTGCCCAGGCAACCTTGGCGCGTGCTTTCAGGTTTTGGCCGTCGGCTACGGCTACCGGCAAGTATTTGTATAATAAGCGGATAGCTTCCAATGCATATAGGTCACTGATAGGAGTCGCACAGTTGGCAATGAAACCTTCGGCAGCGTGGAAAAAAGCATCAAACCCTTGAAAGGCAGTAAGCTTGGGTGGGATGGATATCATTAATTCAGGGTCTACAATGGAAAGGGTAGGATAGGTGAGGGGAGAACCGAAACCTATTTTCTCTTGTGCTGTTTCATGGGTGATTACTGTCCACGGATCCATTTCGGTGCCCGTGCCCGCTGTTGTGGGAATGGCTATAATAGGTAGAGCCTTGCTGATGGGGCGTCCTTTACCTGTCCCTCCTGAAACGTAATCCCAATAATCACCGTCATTGCATGCCATTACAGCGATACTCTTGGCGGAGTCAATAGAACTTCCTCCTCCCAGTCCGACCACAAAGTCACATCTTTCTTCGCGACAGATGGCAGCTGCTTCCATTACATGTTCTTTGATTGGGTTGGGAAGTATTTTATCGTAAACTACCGTCTCTACATGATTCAATCTCAGTTGGGCGAGTACTTTTTGCAGATATCCATATTTTCGCATGGAAGTGCCCGCAGAAATAACAACCAATGCTTTCTTACCCGGTAATTTTTCACTTGATAACTTATTGATTTCCCCACAACCGAATATCAGTTTGGTAGGGATGTACAAACTAAATACAGGATTTGCTTTCATGTTCTTTCGTATTTAAAGTTTCACTGATAACAAATGTAGGAAAATAATAGTTTTGGTGTTTAAGTAAATTGTTAAATTTTACATACTGCCGGGTTTTACTCCTTTTCTTTATTCAGTTTGAGATAGATATGTTTGTAAACTCCCATTCACAGGACTTTGTCGAAGAGAGTGAATTCAAGTCCCTCTTTTTAATATCCAGTTTTTGGTAAGGGCTGTCAGAACGCTGATGATATTGTCTATAGTCTGTCATTCTGAACGTTAGTTAAGAATCTGTTAAGCGTTATTTTGTGTTTATGGATTCTTTTTTCGTTTCCTTGTCACAAATTCTTCGAAAAAGATATCCCGATTGTCTGTAACAGTTCCTTTGTAGGGGTATCTTCTACCTGGATGGTGGCATAGGCGATAGGGGTGGCGGATGCCTTGTCGGTCACTATGCCTCTGATGGTTTGTGTCAGATTCTGTGCTGTGATAGAAAGGCATAGACATGCCATAAACAGACTTAGTCTCGTAATTCTGCAACGAAACAATTAGCGTAAATAGAGATAACCCATATAAATTCGCTATATTTGCACGCTTACATGTGAGAAAAGAATGCTACTATGATTAATACATTAACTTCCTTACGGCTCTTTTTTGCGCTGATGGTTTTCGGGGCGCATTGTTATGTCGTTGATTCCATCTTTTCAACTCATTTCTATAAAGAGGGGTTTGTGGGCGTGAGTTTCTTCTTTATATTGAGCGGCTTTATTATCGCTTATAATTATCAGCAGAAGCTGGTGGAGCGGAAAGTGTCGAAACGTCAGTTTTGGGTGGCACGAATTGCCCGTATCTATCCATTGCATATAGCGACCTTATTGGGAGTGGCCGTGATAGGTAATCTGTTGCATCCGATGGGTTGGGGGGAAGGATTGAGGCATTTTATTCCTGCGCTGTTCCTTTTGCATCCTTTTGTTCCTCGGATGGATTACTTTTTTTATTTCGGTAGTCCTTCGTGGAGTTTGGGATGCGAACAGTTGTTTTATCTCTTGTTTCCGTTTTTGGCCCTGTTATTTTATAAAAAGCAGCGGTTGGTGGGAGTCTTGTTAGTTTGTGCCGTGGTGGTTCCTACGCTGATGTCACTGACGGATGAGGCGAATATCCGTGGTTATTGGTATGTGAATCCACTGGCCCGATTCCCTGATTTTCTGGTGGGTATGTTGCTTTATCGGGCTTATGGGTGGTGCCGTTCCAAACAGTTGTCTTTTTCTACAGCGTCATTGCTCGAAGTCGGGGCGGTATGTATCTTCCTGCTGTTCTATATGGTTTCGGAGGACTTGGTTCCCAAGGTATACCGTTATTCCTGTTATTATTGGATTCCGATTTCGTTGGTTCTGTTGGTATTCTCTTTGCAGAAAGGGTTCCTTTCCCGCATTCTATCCAATAAATATCTGGTTGTCGGCGGTGATATCAGTTACAGCTTTTATCTGATTCATTTGTGGGTTATACTGGCTTATGTGGAATTGGCGCAAACATACGATTGGCACATCAGCCTGTATATCAGTATCCCGCTTATCTTTGCAGTTACTATCGCATTGAGCCTGCTTTCTTATTATTATTTTGAGAAACCGGCCAACCGCTTGGTAAAACGAATTTTAAATAAATAACAATAACTATTTCATGGAAAAACAATTATCAGAAAAACTGCCGCGTATTGAGGTGGTAGATGCTTTGAGGGGATTTGCTGTGATGGCAATTCTTCTAGTACATAACTTGGAACATTTTATCTTTCCGGTTTATCCTACAGGAGACCCCGGATGGCTGAATATTCTGAATGACGGAGTCTTTAACATTACTTTTTCTTTGTTTGCCGGAAAAGCTTATGCTATTTTTGCTTTGCTGTTCGGGTTTACATTCTATATTCAGTCGGCCAACCAGCAACGGAAAGGGAAGGATTTTGGCTATCGCTTCCTTTGGCGTCTAGTCTTATTAGCCGTTTTTGCTACTGTTAATGCTGCTTTTTTTCCGGCAGGAGATGTCCTGTTGCTGTTTGTTGTAGTGGGTGTCGTATTGTTTGTGGTGCGCAAGTGGAGTGATTGTGCCATTTTGCTTACGGCTATCCTGTTCCTTTTGCAACCCGTAGAGTGGTATCATTATATAGTCAGTCTGTTCGACCCTTCGCATACGTTGCCCGATTTGGGAGTAGGACCGATGTATCAGGAAGTGGCAGCTTATACGAAAGAAGGAAACTTTGGAGAGTTTATATGGGGGAATATCACTTTGGGACAGAAAGCCAGCTTGTATTGGGCATTGGGGGCCGGTCGCTTTTGGCAGACTGCCGGCTTGTTTCTGATGGGACTGTATATCGGCCGTAAGCAGCTTTTTGTTTCTTCCGAAGCCAATACACGTTTTTGGGTGAAGGCACTCATTATCTCTGCCATCGCATTTGCTCCGTTGTTTCAGTTGAAAGAATTGGTGATGGCAAGTGGCAGTCCGCTTGTTCAGGGAACAGTAGGAACGGCTTTCGATATGTGGCAGAAGTTTGCATTCACGGTAGTGCTGGTTGCATCTTTTGTGTTGCTTTATCAAAAGGAAGGTTTCAAGAAGTTTGTGTCCAATCTTCGCTTTTATGGAAAAATGAGTTTGAGTAATTACATTGGGCAATCCATTGCCGGAGCTATCATTTATTTCCCATTCGGATTGTATCTCGCTCCTTATTGTGGCTATACGCTTAGTCTGATTATCGGGTTTGTACTCTTCTTCTTGCAAGTTTATTTCTGTAAATGGTGGTTGAAGAGTCACAAACAAGGACCGCTGGAAGGCATTTGGCATAAATGGACATGGTTGGGAGCAAACAAGTGATTTGTTGCAGAAAGTAAGACACGCATATCGAATAATGAAAAAATATTTACGTATGAAAAACCAAATTGCATTATTAGGCTTGTTGGCTTTATGTACTCACTCTCAGATGAGTGCGGCATCTCCTCAAAAAAGTATTTATCATAAAGGCTGGATTGACTTTAATAAGAATGGAGTGATGGATATTTATGAAAATCCCAAAGCTTCATTGGAAGATCGTGTGCAGGACTTGTTGAGTCAGATGACCCTTGATGAGAAAACTTGCCAGATGGCTACACTTTATGGTTCGGGACGCATCCTAAAAGACGCATTGCCTCAAGAAAGTTGGAAAAACGAAATATGGAAAGACGGTATTGGAAATATTGATGAAGAGCATAACGGTCTTGGCAAGTTCCGTTCAGAGTATGCTTTTCCTTATACCAAGCATGTAGATACAAAGCATACCATCCAGCGTTGGTTCATTGAAGAGACCCGTCTGGGCATTCCGGTTGATTTTACGAATGAAGGGATACGCGGACTGTGCCACGACCGTGCCACTTATTTCCCGGCCCAGTGTGGACAAGGTGCTACTTGGAATAAAGAACTGATTGCGCGTATTGCCGAAGTGGAGGCGCTGGAAGCCGATGCTTTGGGGTATACCAATATCTATTCTCCCATTTTGGATATTTCGCAAGACCCCCGCTGGGGACGCTGTGTGGAAACGTATGGTGAAGATCCCTATCTGGTGGGACAACTGGGTAAACAAATGGTAACTACCCTTCAAAAGCATAATTTGGTTGCCACTCCCAAGCATTTTGCCGTTTACAGTATTCCTGTGGGCGGACGTGACGGGCAGACACGTACCGATCCCCATGTGGCGCCGCGCGAAATGAGAACGCTTTATCTGGAGCCTTTCCGGGTGGCTTTTCAGGATGCGGGTGCTCTGGGTGTGATGAGCTCTTATAATGATTATGACGGTGAGCCGATTAGTGGAAGTTATCATTTCCTGACCGAAATTTTACGTCAGGAATGGGGATTCAAGGGCTATGTGGTTTCTGACAGTGAGGCAGTGGAGTTTGTTGCAGGCAAGCATAAGGTGGCTGATACATACGAAGACGGTATTGCGCAGTGTGTCAATGCCGGTCTGAATGTGCGTACTAATTTTACCGCTCCCGATGAGTTTGTAATTCCTTTGCGTAAAGCTATTGCCGATGGAAAGATTTCCTTTGATACGGTGGACAAGCGTGTGGCGGAAATTCTTCGTGTAAAGTTTTGGTTGGGGCTGTTCGACCATCCGTATCGCGGTGATGGAAAACTGGCCGAGAAGATTGTACATAGCAAAGAGCATCAGGCGGTGGCACTTGATGCAGCCCGTCAGTCATTGGTTCTGCTTAAGAATGAGAAAGAGATGCTGCCCTTGTCCAAGTCGATTCGGAAAGTGGCCGTTATCGGTCCGAATGCCGAAGAGAAAAAGCAGCTCATCTGCCGTTACGGACCCACCAATGCACCGATAAAGACTGTTTTTCAGGGAATAAAGGAAATGCTTCCCGATGCAGAGGTGGTTTATCGGAAAGGGTGTGACATTGTAGACCCGCATTTCCCGGAAAGTGAAATCCTTGATTTCCCGAAGACGGAAGAAGAAAGCAGGCTGATGGATGAGGCGGTTGCTGCCGCGCAAAATGCAGAAGTTGCCATTATGGTGCTGGGCGGTAATGAACTGACGGTAAGGGAAGACCGCTCGCGTACCAGCTTGGAACTGCCTGGCCGTCAGGAGGAGTTGCTGAAAGCTGTGATGGGCACAGGCACACCGGTAGTGCTGGTGTTACTTGACGGTCGCGCGGCAACCATTAATTATGCGGCGGCTACTGTTCCGGCGATATTACACGCCTGGTTTCCCGGCGAATTTTGCGGACAGGTAGTGGCTGAGGCTCTGTTTGGAGACTATAATCCGGGTGGAAGGCTGGCTGTGACTTTCCCGAAATCAGTAGGACAAATACCCTTTGCCTTTCCTTTCAAACCAGGCTCGGATGTTCCGGCAAGCACTTCGGTTTATGGTGCACTTTATCCTTTCGGATATGGTCTGAGCTATACTTCTTTTGTGTATAGTGATTTGCAAATAACTCCTAAGGAACAGGGGGTACAGGGCGAAGTGAATATAAGTTGCAAAGTGAAGAATGCGGGCAAGGTAAAAGGAGATGAAGTGGTACAACTTTATTTGCGTGACGAAGTGAGCAGTGTCACTACCTACACGAAAGTGCTGAGGGGCTTTGAACGTATCTCTTTGGAACCAGGAGAGGAAAAAATCGTTCGTTTTAAACTTTGTCCGCAGGATTTAGGGCTGTGGGATAAGAATATGAACTTCTGTGTAGAGCCGGGAAGTTTCAAAGTTATGGTTGGAGCTTCATCGGCGGATATCCGTTTGGAGGGAAACTTTGAGGTTATATAAACGTCATTGGGAAAGTCCCCTGCTGCTGCCTAATGAGGGTGTCAAAACTAAGTTAAACCAAAGAAGAACTTTGAACCTGCAACTTGGGCATCCTGAAAAGCAAGAGAAAGAGTCGTATCATTACTCGAAACAGAGTGCGATACGGCTCTTTTAAGTTTGGTAGTTACCATCTGTCACTTTCTCGGAAGGGTCATTTTTGTTTTGACCCTCAAAGGTATGAGTTTCATCGCGAAGTGGAAGCTGAAGAAACCGGTGGTAAATATTGGGTGAGAAAAACGGCAGATGTCATGGTGGCGGAGGAAGGATTCTTCCTTCCTCCTTTCATTGGCCGTGGAAACGCCCTGCTGGTAGGGGTTCCGGTAGTGAATGGACATCCTGTATTGTCGTTTCATCCTCCTTTCATTTGTAATATTTCTTCCGGATTTAATTTTTTCTATAACGCTTTCATTTACGGTAGGGGCGGACACATGGGTCCGCCCAATGGCTTAAAGTGAACTGTTCTCAGGCAGACACACGGGTCTGCCCCTACAGA